>FLSH01000062.1_pt1 | contig 19880 bp, 15 predicted proteins | sample 1550441 | NCBI WGS metagenome assembly FLSH01 (sample SAMEA4031756, study PRJEB14383) | metagenome | biome: human; feature: oral; material: saliva | place: Philippines | collected 2014 | reverse complement strand
GGCATCAGCTTCTTCGACATCGCCGACCTCTACGGCGCCGAACCCGGCCTCTCCGAAACCATGTTCGGCACCGCCCTCACCCAGCTCGGCCTCGACCGCGACGAACTGACCATCGTCACCAAATTCGGTCTGCCCGTCGGCGACCTCAACGGCAACGACCGCAACGCCCGCGGATCCCGCCGCTACATCATGCGCGCCGTCGAAGGGTCCCTCCGCCGCCTCGGCACCGACTACATCGACCTGTACTTCTACCACAGCCCCGACCCCAACACCCCCATCGAAGAAACCCTCAGCGCTCTCGACCAGCTCGTACGCGACGGTAAGGTCCGCTACCTGGGCCACTCCAACTTCTCCGGCTGGCAGCTCGCCCACGCCGAACACTGCGCCCGTGAACTCGGCACCGAACGGTTCATCGTCGCTGAAAACCACTACAACCTGCTCGACCGCCGCGCAGAACTCGAAATCCTGCCCGCCGCACGGCACTTCGGCATGGGTGTGCTACCGTACTTCCCGCTCGCTAACGGCCTGCTGACCGGCAAGTACCGCCGAGACAACATTCCCGCCGGTTCGCGCCTGTCCCACTCCAAGAAGAACGTGCTCGACGCCGCCAACTGGGACCAGCTTGAAGCCTTCCACACCTTCTGCACCGAGCGCGGCATCACCGAGGTGCAGGCGGCGTTCTCCTGGCTCGCACAGCAGCCGCCGGTCACCTCCGTCATTGCCGGTGCGACCAGCGCCGAGCAGGTGCGCGCCAACGCACAGGCGGCATGCTTGCGCTTCGACGCTGAGGACCTCGCCGCCCTGGACGCCATCTTCCCGGCACCTGAGAAGATCGCGCTGTTCTAAACTCCGGCTCCCTCTCAAAGGGGCACTCAGGCGGTCGCACGTGTCGGCCGTAAAATATGCTGAAAAATAGGCGCGGTGAGAAATAAATATCACCCGCCGAACGTTTTCGCTAGGATTAGGTGAGGTGCGTCTAACCTGACGCACCTCACCTTACCTATGTACCCATCCCTGCCGCCTGGAAGCAGTCCGGCAGGACCACCCGCCACCGGCACATCAAAGGACACCATGAGCGCACAGAGCACCGCCTCCACCCTGCCCCCGCTGGGCACAGGGAAGCACAGCCGCTACCTCGGCATCATTGCACTCATCGCCACCTTCGGCGGACTCCTCTTCGGCTACGACACCGGAGTGATCAACGGCGCGCTCGAACCCATGAGCCGCGAACTCGGCATGGACTCCACCGCCCAGGGCTGGGTCACCGGATCGCTCGCCTTTGCCGCCGCTATCGGTGCGCTCGGATGCGGCCGCATCTCTGACCGGTTCGGCCGCCGAACCACCATCATTGGGCTCTCCACCATCTTCTTCATTGGTGCCCTGACCTGCGTGTTCGCACCCAACGTCGCCGTACTCATCACCGGACGCACCCTGCTCGGCCTGGCGGTCGGCGGTGCCTCCGCCGTGGTGCCCGTGTTCCTCGCAGAGCTCGCACCCTACGAAATTCGAGGCTCCCTCTCCGGCCGCAACGAACTCATGGTCGTGGGCGGTCAGCTTGCCGCGTTCATCGTGAACGCCCTCATCGGCAACGTATGGGGTGAGCACGACGGCGTGTGGCGCTGGATGTTCGCCATCTGCACCCTGCCCGCCATCGGCCTGTTCGTCGGAATGCTGCGTGTACCCGAGTCGCCGCGCTGGCTGCTGCGCGTCGGCAAGCGTGAGCAGGCGCTTGAGGTGATGAAGCGCATCCGCTCCACCGAACGTGCCGAAGCTGAGATTGCCGACATTGAACGCACCCTGCAGGCGGAAACCAGCTCCCAGAACAATGCGGCGGGTATGGACAGTGCGGGCGTGCGCGGCTGGTTCGTGCGCATCCTGCTCGTCGGTATTCTGGTCGGCGCGGGCCAGCAGCTGACCGGCATCAACTCGATCATGTACTACGGCATTAAGGTGCTCAAGGAAGCCGGTTTCAGCGAATCCGCGGCGCTTATTGCGAACATTGCGCCGGGTACGATCGCGGTGCTCGGCTCCATCCTGTCGCTGCGTCTGATGGAGCGTGTACCGCGTCGCGTCATGGTCATTACCGGCTATAGTTCGACCGCGTTTTTCCACGTGCTGATTGCGGGCGCATCCATGCTGCTGCCCGCCGATAATGCAGCGCGCCCCTGGATTCTGCTGGTGCTCATCGTCTGCTTTGTGGGCGCGATGCAGACCTGCCTGAACGTGTCGACGTGGGTGATTATGAGTGAGCTGTTCCCGCTGCGTGTGCGTGCGGCGGGTATGGGCATTTCGGCGTTTAGCGGCTGGATGATGAATGGTGTGCTGTCGCTGGCGTTCCCCGTGATTCTGGGCGCGGTCGGTCTGACCGGCTCCTTCATCGGCTTTGCCGTGGTGAACGTGGTCATTGCGCTGCTGATGTTCCGCAACCTGCCGGAGACTCGCGGCGTGAGCCTGGAACAGGTGGAGCGCGGCGTGATGGACGGCAGCATCTACCCCTCCGCACACAAGCGCTAGATTCGGCGGTTTTTAGGCAAGATTGAGGCGGGCAGCCCCTCCCCGGTGGAGGTGCCGCCCGCCTCGTGCGTCTCGTGACCCGCCGCCCCTCGCCCCACCGCACTGTTCGTTGAAGGAGAAGCAAGGAACCCCTACCCTGCGCCACCAATCCATAAATGATAGGGTCAAAGAATAAGTAATGGATTCACATGCTGAAATGCACGCCCGACCCTGCACATACGCATCGCCCGGACGCCCGCATCCAGCACGCCACCACTCTATAACGAACACGGGTGAACAATGACTGAGAACGTACACAACGACTGGGACCTCCGAAGCGAAGAGGTCCAGAAGGACCAGGTAGCTGCCTACGACGCAATGCGCCGCCGTTGCCCCGTCGCCCACGACGAATTCATGGGCTACTCCGTCTTCAAGAACGCCGATGTACAGCACGTACTCGACCACCCCGAAATCTACTCCAACGTCGTCTCCACCCGCCACATCGCCGTCCCCAACGGCATGGACGCCCCTGTGCACACCGCGTTCCGCGCAATCAACGACAAGTACTTCACCCCCGAGCGCCTCGAAAAGTTCGCACCCGTCATCCGCGAAGCCGTGAAGAGCCTCATCGCAGAACTGCCCCGCGGCGAAGAAGTAGACGTCATGCAGGGCTTCGGTCAGGCATACGCAATGCGTGTGCAGAACGCCTTCATGGGCTGGCCCGCATGCCTCGAACAGCCCCTCACCGAGTGGATCGAAAAGAACCGCGTGGCCACCCTACGCCGCGACCGCGAAGAAATCGCCAAGGTCGCCCTCGAATTCGACGGCTACATCCGCCAGCTGCTCGACGAGCGCCGCGAGGATGCCGCAGCCGGCAAGCCCAAGGACGTCACCGCCGAACTGCTCACCGACATCGTGGACCTGCCCGGCGAAGAGCCCCGCACCATGACCGACGAAGAGATCGTCAGCCTCATCCGCAACTGGACCGTGGGCGAGCTCTCCACCGTCTCCGCAACCGTGGGCGTGTTCGTGAACTTCCTGGCACGCAACCGCGCCGAGCAGGACCGCCTGCGCGCATCCCTCGCCGACGGCAACGCACTCGACGACCGTAGCGAAATCGCCCTCGCCGTCGAGGAAATCATGCGACTCGAGGACACCCTCGTCACTAACCGCCGCGTCACCACTCAGGACACCGAACTCGGCGGCCGCACCCTGCCTGCCGGCTCCCGCGTGACCATCAACTGGGCCAGCGCAAACCGCGACGAGGACGCCTTCGAGGACGCCCTCACCTACAACCCGCACCGCGACCAGTCCCGCAACCTCGTGTACGGCGACGGCATCCACGTCTGCCCCGGCGCGCCCCTGGCACGCCTGGAACTGCGCATCCTGCTCGAGGAGCTGCTGCGCGGCACCAAGTCGATTGAGATTGCGGACGAGAGCGAGAAGCCCGCAACCGTGAATGCGGTGTACCCGGTCTCCGGCTACTCGGTCGTGCGCGCCATCTTCAACTAGGCACGATCCAGCCATAAAAAGTGCGAGGCGCCGAACCCCGAGAATGGGGGTCGGCGCCTCGCGCTGTTAAGAGTAAATATAAGAGTGAATAGTAGGGTAGTGGCGGCCGGTATCAGCCGCTCACTATAGATAAAACAGAATATTCCCTGACGGCTATATAACCTAGTGGACTACCTAAAAAGCTGAATTTAGCGGCCGGAACTCGTCGCCGAAGGCTTCACCGAAGAACCCGCAGAACCGCTCGCAGACGGACGAGCCGAAGCGCTTGCAGATGCCGAGGCGGAAACCTCCGCCGCCGCGCTCGCCGACTCCTCGGTGGACAGCGGCGTACCGTCCGCATGCACACCCGCCATTGCCGGGGTCACGCCATTCACGAAGCTCAACTTCGCCTGCTTGAACTGGTACTCGGGAGAGCAGGTCAGCTTATACTTGGTATCCGCCAGCTCGCGAATCGTCTTCACATAATTCTGAGTCTCGGGGAAGGGCGGAACGCCGCCGTACTTCTCCACAGACCCCGGGCCTGCGTTATAGCCGGCGAGCACCACATCCTGCAGCTGGTCTTCATTAGAAGCGTACTTCGCCAAACGAGTACGCAACTCACCCAGGTAGCGGGCCTGCGCAGCAATCGCATCGTGCGGGTTCAGCACGTTACCGCCGTTGCCGAAGCTGTAGTGCTCGGCGTTCCACGCCTCATCGGTAAACTGCGCGATACCCTTAGCGCCCTGGTGGGACACAACGCCCACGCGCCAGTGGCTCTCGGTCTCAATCTGCGCGGCCATCACGCCGGGGCGGAAACCCGACACCTTAGAGCCCTCCTCAAAATCGGATCGGAGGGCCGCCGGAGCATACGAAAGCTCCGTCATGCCGCAGTAGTCGTCATAGGTGGCTGCCAAACCGGCGACGCCGCCACCTAAAAGAACCGCAGAGGCGATAATCTGCCAGTGCGCGAGAGCCCCGGCCAGAAAGCGAAGCGGGAAAGCTTTACGCGGCCGAGGGGAAGTCTGTGCGTCCGCCGAGGCGGAAGTGTGGTTGGAGGCGCTCGTAGCGTTACGCTCGGAAGGGGCGCCCGAAGTGCTATGTGCCATCCATCCAGACTAGCGCACCCGAGCCGCGGATGCCGACAAAATACCCACGGATGAGGCTAAAAGCATAGTCAGCGCGGGATGCGCACCCCGCCCCAATCCGGGCAAACGGCCCTGCCGCCCGCCTGCGAGAAAGGAAGGATCCGCCCGGAAAGGCCCCCGGGTAGCGGAGGGCCCCGCCGCGCGCATCCGAGGATGCACCCGGCGGGGCCTCACAAATCCCGCTGCCGCGAGGGCTCGGCTCACGGGGTCGCCTAGCGGTCGGTCACCACAATCTTGCCGGCGGCGCCGCGCTCCATCTCCGCGAAGGAGTGGTTCACGAACGTGTACGTGCCGGACTCCAGGAACTGCATCTCCACGAAGCCGCCCTGGGCGGGGGCCAGATCCAGGGCCTGACTGTGGCCGTCACGGCTGCCGTACGCATCCGCGCCGCGGCGCAACAGGTAGCCGCCCTCCTTATAGACCGTGTCGAACTGCGAACCGACCACGTGGAAACTCGTGCCGTGGTTCGGGCCCGCCGCCATCACCCAAATACGGACGCGCTCACCCTTCTTCACCTGCAGGGGCTTTGCCTTGTACTGGGTCGCGTGGCCGTTGAACATGGTCAGCGTGGGGGTGCCCGCCGCAATCAGGTCGGGAGAGTTCTCCGCCAGCTTGTTGCCGTCGGAGGCGGTCTTGCCGGTGTCGTGCAGGTACGCCTCGCCCTGAACCATCACGTACTCGTGATCCACCTGATCCATGTCAGCCGGGTCAATGATGACCGAGCCATACATGCCCTGGGTCATGTGCAGGCTCAGCGGGGCGGTACCGCAGTGGTACAGCCAGATACCGGCGGCCTTCGCCTCGAAACGGTAGACGAGACGCTCACCGGGGGCGATGGTCTTCATCGTGTTATCGGGGGAAACCATGCCCGCGTGGAAGTCCAGCGAGTGGCCCATCGTGCCGTTATTGACGAGTGTAATTTCAAAAATATCGCCGACCTTGCCATGCAGAACCGGGGCCATGTTTTGCCCGTTGAAGGTCCACATGTGGACGGTTACGCCGGGGGCTACCTCGCGGTCGACCTCCTGCACCTCCAGGGTGACCTTGCGGACGGTCTTGCCGTTCACCTGCGTGGCGGTGTTCAGCGCCGGGATGTTCGGGTCGCGGTACTGGTAGCCGCTGCCGGGCGCCGCAGACATGTCAATCTTGCCGTTCGCGACCGTCATGAGGGTCGGGACATTACCCGTTGCGGCGTGGTTGTGGTTGGTGTGGTCGCCGGAAGCCACCTGCTGCGAAGAAGCACCGGTCACCTTCACCTGGAGGACCATGCCCAGGGAGCGGTGGCCCGCCACGGAGCAGTACGCCTCGGTATCGGCAGTCATGACGCCGGCGTCCACGCTCTTCGTCTCGCCGGGGTTGATCGTGCCGGTGGTTGCGCCGTTATCGAAGGTCAGGTCGTGGGTCATGCCCTGATCCTCGTTGGTGACCTCGACGACCAGGCGGTTACCGGCGGGCACCTCCACCTCGGCGGGGGTAAAGCGGTAGTTGCTGGTTGCCTTCACCTGCACGGTGGTGGTCTGTCCGGTCGGCGTGACCGTCTGCGAGCCGGCGTTCAGGGTGGGCAGGGCCGAGAGATTCAGCGCGGAGGGGTTCACCGCGAAGCCCAGCAGGAAGGCCATGGCCACGGCCAGGGCCGCCTGGAAGCTCTGCTTGGCGTGCGGGACGGGCTCGGGGGTGAGCGCCTCCTGGTTGAAGGCGGGCTTCTCACCGCGGGCGCGGGCCGCCATCATCTCCTTGCGGGCGCTCACCGAAGCCTTCACACCGCGAATCATGAGCGGAATGAACGCGGCCAGGGCCAGGGCACCCACGACGGCGACGGCAATCTTAATGGACTGGCCCACCGCCGCGCCGGGCATCATGAAGACGAGCAGGGCCAGGTTCACGGCGGTCACGCGGGCCGCCGCGAAACGGTTAAATTCCTTATTGGATGCGCGCACCACCGCCGGGCCGCCGCCCATGCGCTGCGGAAGCAGGTAGCTCATCGCGCCGAGCAGCACCTGAAGCAGGAAGCCAACCACGAAGATGGGGGTCACGGCGCGCATATCCAGCTGCGCGAAGGGGGTGGTCGCCACCATGACGATGGTCGCCACAACGCCCACCAGGAACCAGCAGAAGCCCATACCCACGCTCATGGGCGGGTACTCGTTCGGGCGCTTGGTGCGCAGGGTGCGAACCATCACCCCGGCCACGAGCAGCAGGCCCAGCAGGTACACCACGAGGCCGGCCACGGCCACCGGGCGCAACCCGAAGAGCGCGCCGACCAGGGTCAACGCAACGCCACCGCACATGAGGTACAGGGCGCGCACGCTGTGGGCAAGCGCCTTATCCACCATCTTGGTGCGCAGCATGGTCGGCCAGAAGGTCACCAGCGTACCAACCACCGTGATGCCAACGAATCCGAGTACGTTCACGGCCTCGTGGGCGAGCAAAAACTGCGAGTGCAGGGTACCGTTCAGGCTCGGGTAGGCCACCATCGCGCCGAGCAGGGCGCCCAGGGGCAGCAGCAGGGCCGCAACGATGTAGAAACGAATCGTCACGCCAAAGCGGGAAGGCAGGGCGCGGCGTACCTGGCCCATCAGGTAGATGCCGTGCCAGGCCACCATCGCGCCGATGACGAGGGCACCAATCACCGTGCAGGCGTACAGGCCCGGCACGCTCAACTGGCCAACCATGCCAACCATGAGAAGCACGATACCCGCGTTCAGGGTGAAGATGCGGCCCACCTGGACCTTGCGCTGCTCGTCGGGGATTTTGATCTTCATGAGCGCTTCGGTGAAGTGCTGCGACCAAATCAGAATCGAGTTCGTAATCAGGCCGAGGGTCACCATGTGCACCATCAGCCAGCCGCTATTGGGGATGACGCGATGCAACAGAAGCGCGGCGATGAGGGCAAACATCCAGTAGGAGACGGGCTTCGAGGCGCGACGATGCCACGTGCCGCGGCCGGATGCGCGGCGCGCAATCTCTTCGGTGGTGAGGGAAGCGCCGGGAACGCCGGCCGGGCGCATGCCGATGCTCAGCCCGGAGGAGCCGCCTCCGGAGACGGCTGCACCGTTTGCTGAACCGCCGGGCGCGCCGATGCTCAGGCCGCCGAGGCTTCGGGGACGCTGGCCGTCGGGCTTGCCGCCGCCGGTTGCGTCGGGGCGCTCGCCGCCGTTGGGCTTCTCGCCGTCAGATGGGGTGCCGAGATGTTCGCTCACGCAATCACTGCTTTCACTGCTGGTTGTTCACGTCGGTACGTCGGTGTGTTTACGTCGGTGTGTTCGGGGGGCGCTCCGCATCCGCTAGACTCCGCGAAGGGCGCGTCGAGTGCCATATAAATCCATTATATTGCCCCATTTGTGCCAATTTTGAAGACAGTACGTGCGTATAAATGCGCTCTGCGGCCCGCCTCCTGAAGCCTGTGAATCTGCGCCCTGATGCATCGGATACACGCGCTTCGCGATACACTGTTATGGCTTGAAAACGCCGATGCCCCGCACTCTCACGGGGCATCCGAAACACCCCGCGCCGGGATCCGCAGCTAAACCCCACAGTAAGGACATCTCGTGGCCAGAACCGAATCCAAAACCCCGATTTGGGGCGTTATTGCCGTCCTAGCGCTCCTGGCGGTGGGCGCCAATTTCCTGCTCCGAATCCTGAGCGACCCCGCCAGCGGCATGGATTTCTCCATTTACCGCCTGGGCGCCATGACCATTTTCGATAACGAGGGGTTCACCCAGGACCTGTACTCCCCGACCCTGAACGATCACGGCGTGATTAAGCCGCCGTTCACCTACCCGCCGTTTGCGGCGATGCTGTTCCTGCCCTTCGCGTTCATGCCCCTGGTCGTCGGTAAGGTGCTCATGGTGCTGGGGTCCGTGGTGGTGGCCTGGTGGCTTTCCACCGTCATCTACAACTACGTCAATGCGCGCGGTCGCGAACTGCCCCTGCAACGATACTTTGGCCGCGTGGGAACTATCGCCGTGCTGACCCTTCTGGTGGTTGCAGCGGGTCCCTGGCAGCGCACCATCGACCTGATTCAGATCAACCCGTTCATTACCGCGCTGATTCTGGCCGATTTTGTGCGCCCGGCGACCCGCGTGCCGCGCGGCGTGCTGATCGGCATTGCCGGCGGCGTGAAGCTCACTCCGCTCGTGTTCGGCCTCATCCTGCTGGTGCGCCGCGATTGGAAGGGCATCGCAACCCTGGGTGCGACCTTCTTCGCCACGATTGCGCTGGGCTTCATTCTGATGCCCAAGGAGGCACCGGAATTCTGGTTCTCGGCGCTGACGAATCCTTCGCGCGTGGGCGGCCTGAACTATGTGGATAACATTTCGATTCAGGGTTGGCTGTTGCACTTCGGCCTGTCCGAGGGTGCCGCGAAGCCCGTCTACTATGCTCTAGCGCTCGTGAGCATCGTACTCACCGCCGGCCTGCTGTACCAGCTGGAACGCCGCGGTGCGGCCCTGGCACAGGTGGCGGTGACCGCCTCGCTCATGGTGGCGCTTTCGCCGATTAGCTGGTCGCACCACAACGTGTTGCTGCCCCTGCTGGCGGTTGTGCTGGTGCTGGATGCGTTCCCCACCTACTTCGCCCCGCAGCCGGCCTGGTTGCGTGTGGCTGCCGCGTGCTTCGCCTGGGTTGCCGTGCTGGGCCTGTATATTTCCCCGATGCGTATCGCCTCGTGGATGCACGGCTCCATGGACGACATGGAGCACCTTGCCGCCGGTGCGCTGGCGGTGTCGGCGATTCCGGCGTTCTGCCTGTGGGTGACGATGATGCTCTGGTCGGTTGCCGCGCTGAGCGCCCCGGTGCGCGGCGCGAAGGTTGAGCCCGTGCAGTACGGTTCCGTGCCCAACGATGCACCCCTGGGCTGGTGGGGTGCCCGCGCCCTGGTTACCGGGTGCGCCGAGTCTGTACGTGCCGCTACCTCCCGGGGGGCAACCGCGTGAGCCACGCGAAAAACACTGAGAAGAACGCCGAAGATACCGAAAAGAATACCGGGGCGGTAGCGCCCGCTATCCCGTGGGCCTCGGCCTCCGTAGCTTCCGCCGAGGCTGCCGCGGCTACCGGGTCCGTGCCGGCCGCCGAGCCCGCCGAGCCTACCCCGGCCGCGAAGCCGAAGGACCGCCCCGAGGAACCCGGTCACTCCGATGCATCCGAACGCATTCTCAGCCTGCGCGAACGCTTCTTCCGCGGCGGCGATATCTGGGCGCACCTGGTGTTCATCCTGGTGGCCGCCTACGCCCTCAACTACGTCACCCACGCCGCGGCCGACGACATCTACGTCTACCGCCTGGGCGCGGTCTCCCTGGCCGACGGCCCTGACGGACTGCAGCTCTACAGCTTCCGCACGCGCGGCCTGCCCTTCACCTACCCGCCGTTTGCGGCCCTGCTCTTCTACCCGCTCGCGTTCCTCACCGAACCGCAGAGCATGATGCTGATTACCGTCATCATCGGCGTGCTCAGCTACGTGTGCGCCTACGCCCTGTACTCCTACGCGCGTAGCCGCGCCTGGCGTCTGCCCCTGCAGAAGTACCTGAGCTCCTGGGGCATGGTCTCGCTCATGGCGGCCCTCATTTGGGCCTGCGGCCCGTGGCGCCTCACCACGCACTTCGGGCAGATTAACGCGATTATCCTCGCCCTAATCCTGGCCGACTTCATGCGCCCGGCCACCCGCGTGCCGCGCGGCGTGTTGCTGGGCATTGCCGCCGGCATTAAGCTCACCCCGCTCGCCTTCGGCCTGCTGCTGCTCATGCGTAAGGACTGGAAGGGGCTTATCACCACGGCCCTAAGCTTCGCGGCAACCGTGGGTATCGCGTACCTCGTCGTGCCCCAAGAATCGACGATTTACTGGTTCCAGGCGCTGCGCGACACCTCCCGCGTGGGCTGGTTCAGCTACTTCGATAACGTGTCTATCATGGGCACCCTCACCCACGCGGGCCTGCAGCACCATCTGACCGCAACCGCCCTGTCGACCGTGCAGGTGGCCCTGACCCTGCTCATCGTTCTGGTGACGGCCGTTCTGCTGATCCCGCTGATTCGCGCCCGCGCGGTCGTGTCGCAGCTGGCGCTGACGGCCTTCATGATGCTGCAGATCTCGCCGATTAGCTGGTCGCACCACAACACCTGGTACCCGCTGATGCTGGCCGCCGTCGTCGTGGAAATCTTCCCGCTGTTTTACCGGTGGGCAAGCTCGTTCATTGCGACCCTCGGCGTTATCACGGCGAGCGTGGCGCTGGCGGGCATGTATATTTCCCCGTACTGGATTGTGCTGGCCTTCGCCCCGCACTTCAGCTCGGATAGCATCCTCATGGTGCCCGAGGGGTCGCTGGGCCTCATGGCGGGCACGTCCCCGTACCAGTTCATGTACGTGTTCACGGTGGTGACCTTCTTCGTGTACCTGGTGCACCGTCAGCGAATCAATCACGCAACAGCCCGCGAGGGGGAACGCGTGACTGCCCTGGGCGCCGCGTACTAGAAACCGCCGCACGACCCGTGGTCGTGAAAGACCGCAGACGCAGAAGAGCCCCCGCATCCGATAGGGATGCGGGGGCTCTTCCAGTGTGCCGCCACGGGCTACGGGCGGCTAGTGGGTGCCGATGCTCCAGTCAGCCGAGGAGGTGCTACGCACCTGCAGGAGGTTCTTGCCGGTGCTCTTCCACTCCATGCTGCTCTTCATGTTCGCCACGCTGGTGCCGAACATGACGTCGCTGCGGCTTGCGCTCAGCAGCGCGAAGCCGCGCTTGCTGTCCAGGCCCTTCGCCTCGAACTCCATAGTGGACTCGCCACCGTCGTAGGTGAAAGCGTAGTAGTTCATGTTCGTGTGGAACTTCTCGCCCTTGGTGTAGTTCGGTGCGGAGGATTCGTCGTACACCCGAATCAGCCACTCTCCCTTACCGTTGAGCTCCAGCTTGCGGGTGGGGCTGGAGGGGTTGGTGGTATCCAGCCACGCGGTGCCGCGGATGGGGGTGCGGTCGACGGTCATATCGATGACGCTCAGGCCGGTGGAAATCTCACCCTTCTCGGTGAGGCTGGTGATGTAGGCGCGGCTGCTCAGGTCGTCCGAGGGCTTGAACTCGTAGTAGACGATGCCCTTGGAGGCGTCGCCCTTCACCTTTTCGATGTCGATGTTCTTCTTATCCTCGGTGACGGTCTCCTTGTACTCCTTGTACTCGCCCTCGGGTAGCTTCGCCTCTGACGCGGTGGTCGAGGACGAGCCATCCGAAGACTGCGTGCTTGCCGAGGTGGAGGTGCCGTCCGCCTGGTTCGAGCGGTCGGAGGAGCCCGAGCCGCCGCGCGGCAGGAGCATCACGATGACCAGGATGAGGACGATCAGCAGGGCCAGCGCGGCACCGATGATGCCCAGCAGCTTGCCGCTGAACGCGCCCTTCTTCTTGGTCTCGGTATCGGCGGGCTGGAAGTTCTGCTGCTCGTGCTGAGACGCGGAATCCGTCTGGGGGACGTAGGGGTTGAACGCTGCGGCGGGCTGAGCCTGCTGACCACCCTGTTGGTCTGCCTGACCGGACTGGCCGGCGGGCTGGTAGGGGTTGTAGGGCTGACCGCCGTGCTGCGAGGCAAACTGATCACCCTGGAACTGGCCGGGCTGACCGCCGAAGGAATCGGTGGCACCCTGGTACGGGTTCTGCTGGCTGGAGAAATCCTGACCCGCGAAGTCCTGACCGGTAAACTCCTGGCCCGCGGGAGCCTGCGGAGCAAACTCCTGGTCGGCGAAGGCCTGAGGAGCCGCGACGTCGGCGGGGGCCGGGGCGCTTGCCTCGGGGGCCTGCTCGGGCGAGGAGTGGAACTCAATCAGCGGGGAGTTCTCGACGGAGTGGGGCTGGGAAGCCTCGGAGGGGGCGGGCTCCTCAACCGGCTCGGCGGGTGCTACTGCCTCGGCAACGGGCTCTGCGGGAACGTCTGCGGAGACGGGGGCCACGGGAATCGTCGGGGCGGCGGGGGCCACCTCGGCAACAACCTGCTCGACCACAATCTGCTCGGATACGACGGGTTCTGCAGGGGCCTCTTCGACCGGTGCCGCTGCCTCGACAACAGGCTCAGCAACAGGCTCCGCGGGGGTCTCCTGAACGGGCTCCGCGGGAGCCTCTGCGGCGGGGGCTTCGCCGGCGGGGTTCAGCACCTCTCGGGGTAGAGCGGTCTCCTGAAGCGGAACCGGGGTCAGGTAGCGCATGGGCTTCGGCTCTGCCTCGGTCTGCTCTGCTTCAGTCTGCTCGGCTTCAGCCGACTCTGCGCCGGACTGCTCGGTCGCGATGGGCTCGGCCGCGACGGGCTCCGCGGGAGCCTCTTCGACCGGGACCGGAACCCCTGCGGAAATCTCGGTCACCTCGACAGCAGGCTCCGCAACGGGTTCTGCGGGTGCCTCGGCGGCAGGCTCGGAGGCACCCAGCGCCTCGGCGGACTCTTCCGAAATGAGCGGCTCCAGGGGAGCGTCATCGACATCGATGGGCTCGGGGTCGGGCTCTTCGACCCACAGCTGCCAGCCGTCGGGGACGGGACCCCAGGCCGGGTCGGGGCGCCAGGTAGGGGTAGGGGTCCAGCCTGCGGGCGGGGCGGGCCAATTGGGCGGCGGGTTGAAGACGAGTGCCATAAGAAAGCAGCCTTTCTGGTGCTGAAAACACCCCGGAAGAGCGGTCATCAGCGACTATGTATATGACGTGTATTATCGCTTCAAATTATGGCACAGCTTTATGGGTCAAAAGCCTTGCCTGGTCGTTTTTGAGAGGATTCACGGTATACTCTTCACTTTCGTAACATTCTGCGTTAATCCGCGGTTCAAGATTGGGGTTTGAGCTTAGGTTGAGGGTTTTGCGCGCGGTGCGCGATGCAACCGGAGCGGCAGGAACCCCCGCTCGCGTGACACCTCGTGCCGGTATCCGCCCGAGCTGCCCGGCTAGGATTAAGGTATGAACACAACGCCGCCCCCCGCATCCCCGCAAGCACCGTTCGGCCCCGCAGCCTCGGGCCGCTCCTCCCGTACCGACGGCCTGGCCTACCATCGTCTTTCGCACGCCGACCCGGAGACCCGCTGGTACTCGCCCCTGCTGGAGGGCCTGCTCGGCGTCGTCGTCTTCATTGGCCTGTCCCTCATGCTGTCGCTCCTCATGGCCGCGGCTGCTATGGGTTCGGGTCTTTCCCTGCGCGAGATTACCGAGAACCGCTCCCTTGTTATGGAGCACCCGGCGCTGTTCGCCCTGACCTTCCTCTCGCTCATCGCCATTGTGCCTTCGCTCTTTCTGGCGCGCCTGGTGGTGGGCCCGAAGCCCTGGGGCCTGATTCACTCTGTGGCGGGCCGCCTGCGCCGCTCGCTCCTGTTGCCGTACCTGGGCCTGGGCTTCGTGATCTACGGTATCTACTACGCAGTGATGGTGGCGGTGAGCGGTGCGTCCCTGCCCGATTATCGTTATTCGCAACCTTCACAGGTTGAATTTTGGGTTATTGTGGTGCTGATCCTGCTTCTGGTGCCCGTGCAGTGCTACGCGGAGGAGCTCGCCTACCGCGGGTTCATGATGCAGACGCTGGGCCGCTGGATTCGCACTCCCTGGCTGCCGATTGTGCTGCCGGCGGCGCTCTTCATGTTCTCCCACACTTACGATGCTTGGGGCCTGGGCTTCGTGTTTGCGATGGGCGTGTACGCCGGGTTCCTGTGTTGGTACACCGGCGGCCTGGAGGCCTCCGTCAGCCTGCACGTGGCCAATAACGTGACCCTGCTGCTGCTCTCTCTTGTGGCGGGTCTGGACCCCTTCGCCTCCGAGGGGGTGGCCCCCATGGATGCGCTGCAGGGCATCGCGCTGGAGGGCCTGTACGTGGTGCTCGCCTGCCTGATCTTCAACGCACGCGCTCGCCGCGGCGAGGTTTCACGTGAAACGCAACCGCTCAAGGTTGATAACTAGGGTCTGCGATGGCCGGGGCCCGCGATACCTAGCGCATGCGGCGGGTAGCCCTCGCTCGACTATCTGCCCGCCGCCGCCCCATCCGGGCCCCATCTGGACTTTCACCCCGGCTCACCCCGTCAACACCCAAGAAAAGGTAGGGTTAAACCATGACTGTTGATGCTGTAAAGAATATTGAAGACCTCGCCGCATTTGTGGCGGAGTCGCCGGTCTCCTACCTCGCCGCGCGCACGGTGGCGCGTCGCCTGCAGGCCGCTGGGTTCACCGAACTGGTCGAAACCGAGGCCTGGGAGCCGCAGGTCGCAACCGGCCGCCACTTCGTCGTCCGCGACGGTGCGATTATCGCCTGGGCCGGTGGCGCGAAGGCGCAGAAGGCAAGCGGCTACCGCGTGCTGGGTGCGCACACCGACTCGCCCTCCCTGAAGATTAAGCCCTCCTCCTCCATCACCACGAAGGGCTGGCACCAGATCGCCGTGGAGAACTACGGCGGCGCCCTGCTGAACTCCTTCCTAGACCGCGAGCTGTGCGTGGCGGGTCGCATCACCGTCATGGAGGATGGCGAGCTGAAGGACCGCCTGGTGCGTACCGGTCCGATTGCGCGCATCCCGCAGCTGGCGCCGCACCTGGACCACAAGCGCAACGAACTGGTGCTGGACAAGCAGTTCAACATGTACCCCGTGTGGGGTGTGGACCCCGCGGAGAACGACGTGCTCGGCTACATGGCGAAGCACGTGATTGACGGCGAGCCGGTCGACCCGCAGAACATCGTGGGTTACGACCTGTTGTTCGCTGACTCGCAGCCGCCGCGCCGCTTCGGTGCGGATCAGGAGCTGTTCGCCTCCGGCCGCCTGGATAATCTATCCTCGGTGCACGCGGGTTTGACCGCCCTGGAACGTTACGTTGCCGATAACGCGGACGAACACGCCACCGAGACTGTGATGCTTGCGGCGTTTGACCACGAGGAGCTCGGCTCCGAGTCGCGCAGTGGTGCGGCTGGCCCGTTCCTGGAGGATATTCTGGTGCGCCTGTCGGCTGCGCGCGGTGAGAGCACGGAGGAGTACCGCCGTTCGGTGGCGGCGTCGTTCTGCCTGTCGGCTGATGCCGGGCACCTGGTGCACCCGAACTATCAGGGTCACCACGACCCGACCGTGCAACCGCTGCCCGGTGGCGGCCCGCTGTTGAAGATTAACGCGAACCAGCGTTATGCGACGGATTCGGTGGGTGCTGGCGTGTTCGCGGCGGCGTGTGCAAAGGCTGGTGTGCCGTATCAGGAGTTCGTGTCGAATAACAATATGCCGTGTGGTTCGACGATTGGCCCGATTACGGCGACTCGCCTGGGTATGCGCACTGTGGATGTGGGCATTGGTCTGCTGTCGATGCACTCGATGCGCGAGATGTGCCATGTGGACGACATGGCGTACATGACGCGCGCGGTGGAGGGCTTCTTCCGCCTCTAAATTGAACCCCGCTGAGGTATGAACAGCTGGGGTGTAGGCGCCGGGAACGTAAGGTTCCCGGCGCCCTTATTTTTAAGAATTTTTCGGGGGTGTTTACCTCTTGAATAGGGTTCATGTTTGCCGTAAAGTAACCCACAATACGTAATATACGTGTTGCACACTACTTGTTTTTGAGAAGTTTTCACCAATGATGGTGCACTATCAGCTCGTCACCGGCGTAGCGAGCGAACCCCAATATGAAAGGCGGTTCCCATGTTCTTCGGTATTTCTCTGATCCCGCTGGCGGTTTTGGTCATTGTGGGTCAGCTGAAAAAAGCACCACCAAGGTTGCTAAACAACCCTAGCTATCAAAAGGAGAGGGAGCAGGTGCGAAAGCACCGGCGCATCCTGGATGTGCTCGGCCTGGGTTTTGCTCTTGCCCTAATGATTATTCAGTGGAGTAACGTCTCGTTCTCGTTTGCTTTTGAAGCGTGCGTTATTTGGTTGGTTCCCGGGCAGCTGTATAGGCTCTGGCAGAAGTTCAATGTGCCGCGTGGGGTACTCTTCGCGTGTGCTGTAGCCCTGATCGTTATTGAGTTTGGGTTGGCGCTCCTACCCTAACCCGCATCCTATAACAGTTGTGGCGGTGACCGAACAACGGTCACCGCCACAACTATTTTTAAGATGAAACAGGCTTAGATTAGACGGGGTTGTCGGGGCTGGGCAGGGTTACCACCTCAGACCAGCGAGTATCCTGAGCGGCCGCACGGTTCGCGTCGCTCTTCTGCTTCACATCGGCGGGTGCCTGCTGCGTCCACAACTCAAAAGCAACAATGTAGTTCTCAGGGTAGTTTGCCGCGAGCAGCTCCTGTCGGGTCGGGAAGTACTCCTTACCCTCTCGAATATCGACGTAGTTGCTTGCCTTGTAGGGGTCTGCGCTCTGGATGTCAGCACGCGGGCCGGAGGCTACCTTTCCACTTGCCACGTTATTGTCATCGATAGCGCGCACCCACGCCGCGGCGTAGGCGTGATCGGCCTTGTTCTTCTCGTACAGTGCCAGGCACTCGGCTCCTGCTGATTCAGCTTCGGCGCGGGTGGGGAAGTTCGCCTGGTTGCGCACAACATGCCGTGCGGAGACGTAGGAGGGCAGCGCCGTACCGCGGTCGGCGCTGATGGCTTCCTGCTGCTTGAGGGTTTCAGCTTTCGCGGTTTCGTCAGGTTCAAGGCAGGGGGTAGATCCCTTCTTCGCTGCGGAAGAGGAAGCGGACCCGGTGGCGCTTGAAGCTGACGGGGATGAAGCCACGGTCGTGTTCGAGGGCACGGGAGTATTGGATGCCGTGCTGGTGGAGCTACCGCAGGAGGCAAGAAGCAGGGGAAGAATCGCCAGCGCGGCACCGCGTCGTAGACCGCTGGAACGAAGTGAAAGAAGAACAGGGATGTGGGTCATGAGGCCACCTCACAAGAAGGACGGAACGATATATTGCGTCTCAGTATATGTTGGACGGTGTAGTGTGTGGGATATTTTGCAAATACCCACACAGAATGGAAAAAATTTCAGCAAACTACCTAGAGTATTCAATCATTATTAGTGGGTTATCGCTTGTCAGTTGTATTTAGAGGAGGAGAAAAGGCAATATTGGTTTTACTGAAAAAGGCACATATTTTCATTGACCATATATCAAATTTGTGGGTATACTGAGGCCCAATATATTACTACACCCACGTTATGAGGTGGCCCCATGGCTCTCGCCCCGAAGACCTTCTCCGACCACCGCAGCATTGTACGATGCGGTACCATCGCGGTTATCCTGCCCCTGCTCCTTGCCGCTTGTGGTAGCGCGAACACCGCGGCAAGCAACACCTCCTCACCCTCCACGGCGAGCGCCTCAGCAACGGCAAGCACCACGCCAAGCGTCAGCTGCTCCTCATACTCTGCTGAAGCTGCCGCATCAGCAGAAGCCGCCAAGCCCGTCCCGCGCACCGATGAACAATACCCCGCGTACATCCAGTACCGGCACATCCTCGCAGACGGCGCTCACATAATTGAGCCCAGCGAAATCGACAGCAAGTGCCACGCCGCACTCAAAGCAGGGCGGAGCACCCTCCCCGAATACGTTCAAAACATCGATGCCTACAACGCTCACCCCAGCGTCGGAGTCACCGACCCCTTCGCCGGCAGTGAGTACCGAGACATCAAGAACCGCAACGAATTCATTCCCCACCGCGCAGACCTGGAAGAAGCCGCCTACCCCGAGATGATTATTCGTCTCTACGAAAAGTGGTACGAGGCAGCCCCCGCAGACATCAAGACGCTCAGCGACGCCAACCGTGCACGATTCCTCGCCACGAGCGCCTACCAGCAGTGGAAGGCCCAGCCCCAAACCCCCAGCAGCGCCCGCCCATAAGTCCACTCACGCATAAACCCGCGCAAAAACAGTTGTGGCGGTGACCGAACAACGGTCACCGCCACAACTCTTTAAACGCTCATTACCGGGCTTATGTTTTTTTTTGGGGGGGGGGGAGGGGCTACTTGCCCTTCACCTCGCGTGCCAGAGCCAGCAGCTCCTCATGCACAGTCGTATCGCCCGTAACCTCCGGGTGGAAAGAAATACCAATCAGGTTGCCCGAACGCACACCCACAATCTTCCCCTCATGACGAGCCGTCACCTGCACACCCTCACCGGTGCCAGTCACAATCGGCGCACGAATAAACGCCGTATCAATAACCACCTCATCACCGGCAGGAGTCAGCCACGGCAGGCGCACCTCCGCAGAATCAACCTGCGAACCAAAAGCGTTACGACCCACCGAAACATCCAAAACACCCAGCGACTGCTGACCCGGCGCCGGATCATCAATACGCTTCGACAGCATAATCAGACCAGCACACGTACCCAGAGTCGGCATGCCCGAAGAAATCGCCTCAATCAGCGGCTCACGCACACCAAAAATACGGGTCAAACGGTCAATCGTCGACGACTCACCACCGGGCAGAACCAGCGCATCCAGACCCTCAAGCTGCTCACCGGTACGCACCCAACGCACCTGCGCACCCAGGGACTCCAGCATCAATGCGTGCTCACGCACGCCGCCCTGCAACGCCAAAACACCAACCGTCAAACCCTCACCCGGCAAAACACCGGCAGGCTGAACCTTCTCAACCATCACCGCTCCCTTCACAAAATCAACAAACACAACAAACACAAGGAGGGTGGGACCCGCCTCAGCGAACCCCACCCCCTCATCAAACACTCACCCCAAACGCGGGGTGCGCGCACGAATTACCAGCCGCGCTCCGCCAGGCGGTGCGGTGCCGGAATGTCAGCAACGTTAATGCCGACCATAGCCTCACCCAGGCCGCGAGAAGCCTCAGCAACCTTCTCCGGGTCATTGTAGAAAGCGGTAGCCTTCACAATAGCCTT
>FLSH01460182.1_pt1 | contig 19964 bp, 24 predicted proteins | sample 1550441 | NCBI WGS metagenome assembly FLSH01 (sample SAMEA4031756, study PRJEB14383) | metagenome | biome: human; feature: oral; material: saliva | place: Philippines | collected 2014 | reverse complement strand
ATTGACTTAGCACTAACGTTTTCTAGCAGTCACTATTTTTATTTACTAGCTACTCATTAGATTTTATTTCAGCTTTACAACCCTTCACTCTTGTGTGAGCTACTAGGCTGTATCAATATCCTGTTTCTTCTTTCTGCTTTCGCTACCCTCACGTTTGGATTTTCATCCTACGTTGTGGCAAACGGGCTTTAAGGTATTTCCTCGGTTTAACTTTTGTGATGATACACACCCCTTACAGGATGTGCAGGGCTTTCTAATTGTCATTGTTACTGAATATAGAAAATCAAAAATCATTTCATGAATTTTCTACATTTGCGTAAACTGTTAGTTTACCCCTGGAGCAGTTTTGTTATTGTAAAAAATAACATCTTGAAGCCCTGTGATTTTTCCTTCCGCATTAAGCAAGAATACAGAGATATCAAGGTCTACATCTGTACCAGCACGTGCCACATCCCAACCAGCGGCAAGGATAGCTTCTGTCAATCCAGGAGAAGCTTTAGCAAGGTCCAATACAGTATTTTTCTCAAGGTTGAGAGAAATACCTGCTGGGGCTGGAGCTACTTCAGTTGGTGTAGGGACAGTTGTATCTAAATTACCAAAATTAATTCCCATTAGATTTCCTGCTTTCTATTACAATTTGTTTCCAAGAGATTTAATGCTGTTGTTGCTGTAATCACCGACAGCTACAAAGCTCCATTCTCCGTTGACTTTCTGCAATTCGGCAGCTACTACTGCGGTATTACGTCCACCGTCTGAAGATAGGTTATAACGAACCAATTCACGTTGACCCTGACTTTCATCAACCAAACGAACATAAGCGTTTTTAACTCCGCTAAATGTTTTACCACTTGAGTAAATAACTACAGCAATTACAATGCGGTCAACATTAGGACGGATCTTATCGAAGTTGATCATGATGTTTTCATCATCACCATCTCCTTCACCTGTTAGATTATCTCCGTCAAGATAGATACCATCCCAGCGTTTGTCACCATAGAAAACAGTGTTTACTAATTTACGTCCTGAGAAGAGATATGCACACAAGTCAAGGTCAATATTACCACCGAAACTTGCCATATCCCAACCAGCGGCTGCACGGATGCGAGTAAGTAAAATTCCAGATTTTGTAAGATTTAGGAAGTCTCCTTTATTAAGGTTTAACAATCCACCTTTTGACAAGTCTAGAGTTACTTCGTTACCGCTACGCAAAGCTCCTGTAGGAACAGAAGGACTTTGTTCTGGTATACTTTGTGCAGGTTGAGTTGCTTGCTCATTGTTATTGTTGTTATTACCAAATAAATTTCCAAAAATTGACATTTGTTTTTCTCCTTTTTATGTTTTTCTAATCTAAATCGGTTGAAGAATCGATTCTAATTTAGTGAAGCTTTCTTCAGTTAAGTAATTTTTATTTCCATCAGAAAGTAGAATGCTTTTATCTTTTTTTGTTAACCAAAATGATATGGTCCACGTTGATAATAAGTTCTTCAGCTTTTACGCCAAAAAGGTCGCTTTCCGAAACCGAAACAAAAGTTTTTCCATTCACGATTGTTATTCCTCCATGATTACATATACTGTGCTAAGACAGAATTGAGGTCTCCAACAGATCCTTTACCTACCGCTTCGAATTGCCAACCGTTAGGGGTGCGATTCAAAGAACAAAATTCAATACAAGTATCTGTAGAGTAATCATTACTTAATTCATAACGGCAAAGCTCTTCATTAGTTTCTTCATTAACCAATCGAGCAAAGGCATTTTTAACCATACCAAACAATTGAGATTTACCTTGTGCATCATAAATGGTTACAACAAAGATAATTTTTTCAATTTCAGGAGCTACATTATCAAGCTCTACTACAATTTGTTCATCATCACCTTCACCAACACCAGTTCGGTTATCTCCAGTCGAGCGAACACCTTGTACTGATGGGTTGTTGTAGAAGACGACATGTTGAGTAACGTTTTCTCCAGAAATTCGTGCGTTCTTAGGAACGAGGATTGCGGATAAATCAAGGTCTGCTGTAGGTCCGTTGTTCGCTACGTCCCAACCACACCCTAGAATAACACGTTTGAGTGAAGGTGCAACCTTAACAAGGTCAAGCACACCACCTTTGGTCAGATTAAGCACCCCAGTTGGTTGAGGTTGAGGTGTCCCGCCTAAATTACCAAAATCCATTTTTATTCTCCTTTGTGATACTTTCTTTTAGATTTATCTTGTTTTACAGAAGTATCTTTTTCTTTGTTGATCTTCTGCATAACTTGTTGACGCTTGATGCTATCAGCAACTTCACCAACCGCTGGTTTGATTCGTTCGTCAAACACTTTTTGTCCTTCTTTGAACATGGATTTTCCTAGTTCTTTTCCAGCTCCAAGAAAGTTCTTAGCATTTTTTTTAATTCAGACATAACTTACTTCCTTTCTAGTTAGTTGGATTAGGGGCTTGAAGAACATTCAAAGAACCTGATTGAATATCTGACTTCAAGCGTTCAAGGTCTTTAGTATTTTCTTTATTTTGTTCTTCCTGCTCTCGCATAACGCGTTGTGTATTTTCAGTACCATTTTTAATGGTAGAGTATACTTTACGCAAGGTTTCCATATCAAATGTACCTTTGGTAACGTTTTGAGCAACAACTGTACCTTGAGCGGCTGCATAAGCTGCATTTTGTTCAAGTTGTTTGTTGATAGTGCCTTTGAATTGCTCCATTGAGTTAGCAGTAATTGCTTGGCGTTTTAACATAATGGCTTGAGCCAAATTTTGTTTAAAAATCGGAAGACCGATAATAAACGCAGTGTTAATCTCACGGATCAAGTTAACGTTAGTCAGTTGCATATTTTGCAACATAGGAACCGTCATACGTGCGACAATTTCTGCCTGCAACAAATCATATTGTCGTTGACGAAGCATTTGTGACATCATATCAAGTTGTTGTAACTGAGCATTCTTATTATCTTCAGAAATATCTGTGCGATTTGCTACTTGTTCTCGGTAGGCAGCAATTTCTTCAAGACCAATTTCAGCAGCAACTACGTAACGTTCAAGTTGTTCAAAGTAATTGTGGTTAGCTTGGCACATTTCAGTCAACGTCACGTTGTCCTGCTTAGTTTGGTTCTCGTATGTACGTAACAACTGAGCAATCTTATCAACTTCCTTGCTCATATTGTCATATTTAGCAACAAGAGCTTCGAACTCATCAGCAATCTTCTGCTTCAATTTCTGAAGGAAACTTTGCTTAGCTGGTTCATCTTGGATTTTTTCGATCTCACGAATATCAAATTTATCCATGATTTTCGAAAGTTGAGTGATCATTTGAGCAGCATCTTTGTTTGTTGGTACTTTTGCAATGTTCAAGATCTTATCGGAAATTTTTGAAATTTCTTCAGCAGATTTTTGACCAAAAGTTGCAATTGTATTTACATCTTGGATGTTGATCTCATTTGTAAGAGCTTTTACTTCAGGGAGAAGTTTTAATTTTTCCTTATACTCTTCAGGGTTAGCAATAATTTCATTAGCTTTCTCAATTTCCTGAGTGCTAATCTCTTGAGGTTTAATTTCAGTTTGGACCATTCAGTCCTCCTTTCTTTATTTACGAACCAAATAATTTAGATAAGAAGCCTCCTTTGCGTGAGGCAAAGTTGTGAACAGAACTGTAAGTTCTATCATACTTGATTGTTTCAAGTCTCTGACAGTTAAATCTCCCCCTTTCAATATGACTAGATAAATCAGACATTCCTGCTGGAGAAAATAATGCGATATCGAATCCAATTTTATGAAGAAGACCTAAAATATAAGGTACTTGAGGTTCAAGTGAATCTTCATTATCTAAAAAAACAACTACCTTTGGAATAGCAAAAGGAAAATCAAAAGAGTCGATTAATCGAATCAGTTCCTTATTCAATTGCAGACAAGCTCCAACAAATTGTAATACGTCAACCTTTGAAGTTAAGCGTTGTGAGTACAATGTTTGGTCAAGAAGAGTTTCATTAATTTTCTTTAAAATAAAATCTTCCGTATCATCATTGAAAGGAGCGTATTTGTAAAAAGGAAGTTCCTTTAGTTTTTCTGTGTTAAAAGTTCCATCATTCAACTCGCAAAAAGTAATTTGAAGAACTTCATCGTTAGAGATACTAATATCCAAAAAATCACTTATTTTTCCAGAAGAGAAAAATACATTTTTAGCACTGGTCAACTTATTGACAAGCTCTTTGTATTTCTGCGTGTCTGCATACTCTCCTTCTAATTCATAGAAGAAATTTGGGATACTGACAACTTTACCTTCTGTGGAGAACCCTTGACGCACGCGCGCCTCTTCATTCCAATTATTTTCTAAGTCTATAATTGTTGAATTGAAGAATAAGTTCTTCGTTGTTCCTTTTTTGAACTGCCATGGTCTAAACAAACCAGAATCTGTAAATAACTCACGCTCCATTTCTTGTTCAAAGCCTAAAGTTATGGAATCAAATTGTTGATAAGCTGTACCAGCATTGGCACGCGCTTTTAAGCTTTCAACTTGAAGGAGCTGGCTGTTTGCGTGTTTTTCTATTCCTGTGAAGGCTAGATATTCAGGCTCTTTTAAAGGATTAATATAAACTACATCCCAACCCATTTTAGCTAACAAAAGCAACAAATATACATCATGCTTCTCAATCTGACCGTAATAGATGCATTTATTTGTAGAAGAGTAGCTATCAGCAATCTCTAACGGACGAATATGTTTATAGACATGAAGAAGCAACTTTGTAATAAAGTTATTTCTAACTGAATCATTAACAAACCCTTCTCTTTGAATCGCCAAAAGAATAACATCTTGTAATGCTCTTATAAAAAGTTGATTATAGTCGCCAGGAAACATTAGTAAGTCTTCGTTTTTAAGATGATAAATATCCATCTTCCCTAACTCAGATTTAATCATGTTCATGAAATCAAAATCAACTTCAAATGGGATAGAGTTGTCAAAAACAATTGTATGTTTTTCATCTTGCTTAGCTTTGTCAACTAAAGTCGCAAGGACATTGTTATAATCGTTTTGGTCTTCTACTCCGATGTAAGCAATAAAAAACAGCCTAAATTCCTCACTGATTCCTTGTCTTTCAAAATTTGGCTTCCAAAGTTGATTCACAAGAATCTTTAATGGTGGGCTATTAGACATCTAAAAACACCTCTTTATTTGTAATGTAATATTATCGTATCACAAAAGACTTAAAAAGTCAATCAATAACTGCGAAAAAAGAACCGTTTAGGTTCTTTTGTTTTATCTAACTTATTCTACGTTTTTTACTTTATCCTCCGCGCCAATGACTTCTTTAAGTAATTGCATAACAGTTTCAATAATAAGTAACTTTTCGTTATAGCGAAGCCTCACCACCCAAACTACGTTTAGGTGGCGCTTCTGCCGTCGGTTTCAGCGGTTTCAGCTTCGTCCCGATGACAGACTTCCTTCTCTCACCATACAGCCTAAGCCTGAATTCTAGCAGTGAGAGCTGCTAGTTCACTTCTTAGGTTAATGAGGTGAGACAAGGTGCAGGTGCTCCTCTTAGCTACTTGAGGGACTTTTGCCTCAAGCGCTAACCGTTGCGTTGCCGTAACGGTTTTTAAAATGCGTCGGATGAAATACCGAGCGCCAATGTTATAAGATGCGTTTAAATCTGCGTTATAGGTTTTTCCTGTCGTAAATTGCATGAGCGCATAAGGGGTCTTAGGCGTAATTTCTCGTCCACGCTTAGACAAACCAGAACCATCAAAAGCGAGACGGCTAGTGTTACGTGCATTGACACGTGCGATTCTTAATCCGTATTGGTGGGCTCTTTGAGTCAGTACCTTATAAATACGCTTATATCGCCAGAAATGGGCGCGTTTAACAATATTCTTGCCCTTGATGTCTAAATACTCAAGGACATAAGCGTCTACACCATACGCATTTCCGAACTCAAGGATTTCCTTGACGGTTTTATCTGCGATATCTTGGCTGAGCCCTGCCACTTTACGCCAAAGCATTTTATTGTGACGAGATCCTCGTTTTTGGTTGCGCTTGATGCGTCCAATTTGCGTATGTAGTCGGTCGTGTTCTTCGCTAAACGAAATAAATTTTCGTGCGTAAATCGTACCATCTTCATTCATAATGGAACATGTAGCGTCGGTTCCTAAACCTAAATCCACTGCACAAATTTTGTGAATGAATTCTTCTGGAATAAGAACAGTTTCTTCTTCATACGAAAAAGTAGCGTAAAAACAGCGTCCTCTCTTTTGAATAATAGGGACGTTTTGTTTCTTGTTGGCTAAATGCTTTTGATAATAAGTACAATCAGATGTTTTGAGGCGATAAACATCATAAACCCAGTCTCCATTTTTAAATACTTTGAGTTCAATAGTTTGGCTAATGGGATCAAACTTTCTAAATAAATTATCTTTATAATAAGCTGGATAATCGTAGTGTGTTAAGCTTAATTTTGGAGCTTGCCCATTTGGCTCTTTTTCCCAATTTTCAAAGTTACTACGATAAGAAGAGACAACACCAAGAGCTTTTGAAATCGCACTTCGTCTGAGGTAACTTGGTAGCTTAGGAAATTGCACATCAAAATCAAAACAGGCTTGATTATTTTTTGTAGAATGAATCCATTTCTCAATTATATTGGATTTTTGATTAGTGTATTGACAATCTTTTATAACATCCCATTTGTTATTAATAATGGGAATAATATAACTCAGTGTTTGACGATAAATGCTAATTGACATTTCTAAGGCTTTTAAATCACCAGTCAGTTTCATTTTGTACGAGCTATTGATACGCATCTTGGCATTCTCCTTTCTTTTTATTGTGTTGTATTTGTATTTTGTTCGGTTTTCTGAGTGCTCTCACGGAGCAGTTTGTTTATATTAAAAATTAAAAACTGATTTACCTCGTTTACTCCACCCAAACTTTGTTGGGATGGAGAATGTGATCGGTACTATTCAACTACTTTAGCCATTGCAACCTTACCTTTTTACAGCGATATTAATTTCTTTAGATTCTGTTTGATTTGCCTCAAACCATTCTTCACGCTCAAGAGCGTTATCAACAACTTCGAAAACAGTACGGTCATCTACCTGGTCGTACAAGCTTTTGATAAGTTGGCCAATAATAATGATTTGTTCAAACGTAATGGTTGACAATGTAAAATCTTGAGGCAATTCTTCAAGATTTTCTCTAATGCTGTCTTCTTGAACACCATAGTCATAAGCTTTGAATTTGGCATCAATTAGGTATTCAGGCCAAGGCTGACTCGAAACTTCCTTAATATCCTTTTTTACATCTTGATATAATAGTTCTGCTAAAAAGCTAACATTTTCAAGCACAAGAAGGTCGTCACTACCAAGTGTCTTTTTGGTGAAACCAGCAAATTGAGTTGCTGTAAAAATATAAGTCATTTTTATTTTATCCTTTTCTAATTTTGTTCATTGTTTTTTTGCAAATTTATCTCGCCCAAAAGGCTAAGAAAATAGTCTATTTTTTCTTCACTATAGCACTCGTAATTTAGACGAATGCAATGGTGATTTGCAAGTGTTTCAAGAGTTGTTTTTTGTTTTTCAGTTAATTGCGAAAATCCCATTTGCCCATGTTCCCAACAAGAAACTGCGCCTGTGTAGTAGAAAGCTTCTTCAATAAACCATGTTACAGAAAAAGTAAATTTTCCACCATTCAAGTGATTCACCAAACTTTCTAGCACTATAGTGTGGCTAGGTTTTGCTTCGAGGATCTTGCCGTCTGGAAGAACAATAAACTCTGAATAATAAGGGTCTTTTATAGACAGGTATTCTTCGACAGATAAAACTGGAATTTTGTAATCACAATCTTCGTAACCACCCCCTGTTATATCTAATTCTGTCATTGTTGATAATTGGTTTTTATCCAACATTTTCTTTTTATCCTTTTTTACTTCACTTTTATCTAACCTTAGTTTTCTTATTGGAATAAGTGATCTTAGTTACAATTCCATCTTTTGAAAAAACAATAAGTTTATGTGTGAAGACTGCATTTTCGTCGTGTTCATAGAATGCAACTGAAAATTCCATTGATTGTTTTGCAACTACTTTAGGCAATGCAAAAACAAGCGGAAAATCTTCAATCTTTTTGCCAACAGAAATCTTGGTCCAGCCGTTTTTGATAAAATCAAACAGAACATCAACCATCTGAGGTTCAGTAATATGTTCGCACATCGCAGACAACATATAAGATACCCCTTCGTCTTCAGTTTCAAGTTCTTGCACTTCTGATGCAAGTCTATCCATCTCTTCAAGGTAAGAATTAGAGGTTTCGATTGCGTCTGCAAAAAGCTCTTCTAGTTCATTTAGTTCCTCATATTTTTCGTTCATTTTTAATCCTACTTTCTAATTTTTTAATTGATTCCTTACAAAAGTAAACTAGTCACTTCTTCAAATTTCGAAAGATCTCGCTCAAAACTATCCAAATATTGTTCACGCCCTGATAATTCCCCAGAGCCTAAAAAACAAAAAGAGTTTTTAACAGCGTGTTCAAACTTGATGGTTTTATTCCGATAGTTTATTTCAACATTTACCCCAGTTTCAATATTCGAGTAAACGCATCCCGTCATTTTTCCTGGAATTGAACTACCAAAACAGTAACTCCTAGAATAACCAAAACTCTCTAATTTCTTCTCAAGCTCTTGCATATCTTCAAAATTTTGCTTTAATTCTTTCGAATGTTCCATTGTTTTAATTCCTTTTCTTATTTATGATACAAGTATATCATAAATAAGAGCTTTTGTCAATCTATTTTCACTTTTTTTCGCAAAAAAAACTAGCTAAAAAGCTAGTTCTTGGTTTTATTCAAATTCGTCCATAGGAGCATAGAAACATTTGTAATTCGTTTCTGCGTTATGGAATCTGAAGTGAGGAGTTTTGTCTTTGTAGGCAAACTCAATAGCAAAACCTTCAACAACTTCACCATTCTCATTGAAGGCTTCACTATTCACTGAAAAACTATCGTCTGCCGTCATTACAATGTCAGTCAATGCAACAGCTGCGCATAAGATAGCGTCTTTATATGGTGAATCACTTGGAACAATATCATAAAGTCCAGGTGCATCGTCTGGTAAGTTTTCTTTTTCTACTTTTTTTCTTTCGCCAAGAATGACATCTACAACGTGATAAGGGTTAAAATCATCATCAACAACAAAATATTTTGGGTCTTTGTAATTAATAGCCGAGATCTCTTCCCATAATTTTTCCTTTTCTTTATAAATATCAATATTTTTCTTCTCTTTCAAGTTTTCAACTACCGATAAGAAAAGCTCCTCATCTCGTTTTACCATATCCGACAACACCGCAGTAATGAGATTAAACACCACTTCTTTTTCGTATGACATTGCTGGAATCTTTTCTCCATCTTCAAGGTCTATTTCTTCACTTTCGAGGTCTCTTTCGTCCCAAGAGCACGCAAGACAACCTTCACCATCAACTGCTGTAATCACAGCCATATCGAATTTATTTTCTGTCATAGAAAATACCTCTTTTCATTTTTTCTTTTATTATATCACGAATAAAAAATAAAATGTGAACATTCTTTTTTTATAAAAAAACTAGACAAAAGGCTAGTTTCTACTCGATCTCAACTTTTCCACTCATTAGAGTTGATTGGAATAGCACTCCAAAAAATGGATAAACAGGATCATTCCCCCAAGTTTCGTAATCTAAACAGTAAAAAGCTTTCAAAGCTTCCAACACAAGCTCCCCAATTAGGGAGCTAGGGAGAATGATTACAGGCTCTTGCAAACTGTGATAAAGTTTAATGAGCTCTTGCGCATAACGTTGTTGCTCAGCTAGCTCTGAAGGAAATGAACTGCGATGTACTTCCACTCCTTCTAATTTAGTAGCATCTTCTTTAGATTTAGAATATAGGGAGAATCCACAATGATTATCAATGCAATAAGAAATCAAATTAATGATATCTAGTTTCGTCAAAGTAAACTTTACTTCCAAATTAACACACTCAAGCTCAGAGTGCGCCCACAAGGAAACTTTTCCGATGCTTAACTTTTCGTCTTGTTCAAATACTGGTCTCATATTTTTCCTTTCTAAAATAACAATTTACCTATTTGCAAATAGATTTCAATCATGCTTCGAACAGCCAACTTATCATATTCCTCAAGAGGTTCACCGTTAAAACGTTCTGCATCTTCAATCATCTCTCGAAGGTCTAACGAAGAACGCTTATTTTCTAACTTACTAATTTCAGCGCTTGCAAGATCAACCATTAATAATTCTGACAAGCTAACGTTGAAAATAGTTGCTATATTGGTCAAAACGCTTGCTTTAGGGGCATACTTACCCTTCTCCGCTACGAAAAATATAGATTTTTACGCCTATATCTTTACTTTGTGAAAACTTATGTTGCTACAACTTATTTCAAGTTGTAGACTGATCCGTTTCGTTTTTCACTTCCTACATCAACGTGTCTGACTTCAAAGTAAAGTAAGACTTTACTTCTACTATCATTTGATGCAACACTCAATAGGCTTAAATTCCCCAGTAGCGATGGGTACTTAGGTTATTAACCTCTATGAAAATAATACGCTAAATTTTCAGCCGCATTTAAGTCTCTATCTTTTTCTAAACCACAAGAGTCACATTTGTAAACTCTATCTTTCAGTTTTAAATCAGACTTAATGCAACCACAATAACTGCACATTTTAGAGCTAGGATAAAAACGTTCTGCAACAACTAGTTCGATACCACACTGTAAGCACTTATACTCTAACTGCCTGCGAAATTCGTAGAACAACGCATTTTGTATATGTTTTGCCAGGTGCTTGTTTTTCATCAACCCTTGAACATTTAAGTCCTCAATGACAATCCCTTTAGGGAGTTGCTTTACAAGATAGGAAGTTGTTTGATGAATATGGTTTAAGCGAATAGAAGCTAATTTACGATAGAGCAATTGTATCTTACGTTTGGTAGCTTGTATATTCGAACACAAATCTAAAGAACGTTTATAAATAGGTTTTCGACCACCGTTTGCAGTTGTGAGATAACCTTTTGTGTTAGCTTGCAACTGACGTGCAAGGTGACGTTGTTCACGTCGTAATTGTTTCTCCAACTGCTTCACTCTGCGACTTTTATTGATGTTCTCTACAAACTCACCAGTAGATAATGTTGCTAGTGTTTTCAAACCTAAATCTACCCCTATCACTAAATCCGTCAACTTTACCGAGATGGTAGGAACTTCATAAGAGAAAGATAAATACCAATATTTACCATCAAACGAAATTCTAGGATTTTTGTAATAAGAACCTTTTGGGATTTTAGGTAAAGACTGTCTTGTTTTAACAAAACCTAACTTTTCACCTCTAAAACCACCGTCTACTCTGTGTAATCTTTCATAGTTTACATAAAAACTAGGTTTTGAAGTAGCCTTAGATTTGTATTTAGGAGCTTTCCCTAAACCCTTAAAAAACCGATTTCGAGCATCGTTCCAGTCTTTAACTGCTTGTTTAATCACATTAGACCCTACTTCTTTTAACCAAGGATGTGTTGTATGTTTCAATACGGTCAATTCTTTTCGAATAGCACCCTCAGATAAAGTTTTAGGTAAGCTTTTATCTTCTAAATGGTTTAAATAATATTCTTTAGCTCTAGTTATAGCGTAATTGTAACACCAACGAGCAACCCCCACAGATTTCCACATCTGTTGTTCTTGCTCATCAGTTAGTTCAAGTGCGATTTTCATCCCTCGTAGCATCAGAAATCCTCTCAATTAGATCCTTAGTCTTTTTAGACCTTTGAATCATAAAGTCTATTTGCAAAATAGTTTTTTCTATACTTTTTGCATATTATCATAAATTTACTGCAATAGGTTTCTTCGCCAAATCTACTTGGCCTAAACCCTCCCTTTGCCTGAGAAATTTCAAGTTGGAGGAAAAATAATTGTTTTCTTTTTTCATAGTGTAAAAACCTTTTATAAAATTTTAGCCTCATGTGTAAGCGAATTTAGTTTAACAAAAGAATCGGCTAGCTTTTCATATTCAGGAAGAATAACATCTTTCAACTCCTCCAGTAAGCGTTCAATAGATGGGTATTCTTTTGTGGTAATAGCGCTACATTTAGAATCGTCACTTCCTGCGATAACAGCGTAACAAAAAGTTTCGTCTTTTGCAGAAGTTAGTATTCTGATATCAACGTTGTATTTTTGTTCTAAATCAGCAACAATATTTTTGAAAGAAGCTTGTCTGAACTCTTTAGAATCTAAAATTTGCATTGAACATTTTCCCTTATGCGGGCTTCCAAAATTGTGTTGACGAATAACTTTACCTTTAGAATCATATTCCAAACGAAGAAATCCTTCGCCATTTAATTGAAGTTCCAAAACCTGTCTAACACTATTGTCTTCATCATCCACGTCAACATTAACTGTAACCACAGTGTCATTATCCAACTGGATAGGGAGTTCAAAATTATTTCCAGCTGTCGCTACACACCAAGCTAACACGTCTTCTGATTTTCTATGTAAAAGCTTTTTAAGTTTATAGGCAGAACCTACTCTTGTACTTACAATAGCAAAAGACTTAAAAAGGCGAGTACCAGAAGGTTTGTCAACTTTCTTTGACTTTTTCTTTTTTGCCCCATCTTCAATTTGTTCTTTATAAAGTTCTAATAATTCAATTTCTTCTTTGGTTAACATTATTCTCTCCTTTTTAATATTATTTTTGAGTTCTTCTAAGCTTTGATAAATTTGTCCTGAAGCTATTGCACTTTTCTAAATAGGAAATTTCGTGACGTTATCTGTTAAAAGGCCAGACAAAATGCGAGACAGTTCTTTATACTTCGAATTTAATGTTTTATTTAACGTATCGACATTACAAACACCTGAGTATTGTAAATACAGTTGAACACCTGGCATGTCTTCATCCAAAATGTAATCGACGTAAAGTCTTGTGTTGTCTAGCAATTGATTGTAATCGAGTATTAATTGTTTTTCGGTATCAATGAATTTTGGAATTACAACAAAATATTTAACGCTTGTATTATAAATATCTAAATAAACCAACATGTCGCTATTAAGTAAACCTGTAAAGTTATGTTCATATTGTTCTGTAAAATCGTCTGTAATGATATGCTCTTTTGTTAGTATTTGAATAAGTTTTTCTTTGTTTGTCATGTAACTTTTTCCTCGTTTTTTTATTTATAATAAAAGTATACTACAAAACTACAAAATAGTCAAGGTAAAACATATTTTACTTTACAAAATTAAACATAACTGATATACTAAACAATAAAGAAAGAGGGTGAAAAAATGGATAAACCACAAATCGTAAAAAGACACGTTAGAAAATGGGGAAATGGGCTGGGAATCTTATTACCACGCGCCATTGTGAAAGAATTAGGTATTGAAGCTGGGGATGAGTTAGAATTTGATGTTGACAACGGACAAATTATTCTCTTTGATCCAGAAAAAGATAAAGATAGACTGCGCATTCCTCGCTATAAACTAGAAGATCTGCTTGCGGGATATGATGACCAACAAGAGCAAGATGAAATTGCTAAAGAATGGGATAATATTGAACCTGTCGGACAAGAAATTGTATAAAAAAGCCTTACTATATTGTAAGGCTCTTTTTTATCAGGCACAATCGTTTATAACTTTCGATAGGCCTTTTTTATTTATTTCGTTGCTCAAGGATTGAATTTTAGTAATCTTTCTGAGCGTCATGGACAAGATACTCTTCTTTCCACGCTTGATCAAAGAACGTTCCATAGACGAAAGACCAGCAAATTCTTTTAGCAACTGAGTCTTAATCAATGGATTGAAAATAACTTCCTCAACTTCAGCTAAATTAATCTTTTTACAAAAATCACAGGCTCCTAAATCTAAATCTTCCATAACCTTTAGATTATAGTCGTTTGCTGGGGAAGACAAGTAAGCTTTCCCTTTATTGGAATTTAGCCACTCTTGAATCTTAACCAAAGTGTTGATGGATAAAGAAAGAAACTTTTCTTTGTCAGCGCGAACTTTCAATAAAGTAGTCCGCGAAATTCCGACTTCTTTTTCAAGCCCATAACCACTTATTGATTCATCCAACAACAAAACATAAATATTGAATAAATTGATTTCAACATTCTTTGTCACGGCTCTGCTCCTTTCGTAATTCCTCTCTAATCTTCATCAGCATTTTTCCTAATCGATTACCATTAGAAAGCCAATTACTCTCAGAAAGCATTTGTGACTTACCATAATCACACATAATCGAGAGATCTGCTGGCTCAAAGTCTTTTGATTTTACATAGACTAATTCTAAATCTCCTGTATCCAACAACATCTTTGTGAAATAGCCATCTTTAGATTGTAAGGTATCGCTAGAGCTTTTTTTCCTTTTTCCAAAGTAAAAATTTTTTAACAAAATTTCTAAATTACTATAAAAAGTAGTTTCATCCCATTCTTCAAGCTTTTCAGGCTTGCTTAATTCATTGATCTTATTGTTAATTTCGTAAAGATTCTTTTCTTTATCGACGGGATCCAAAGCTAATATTGAGGGTGTAAGTTCATTTGCTAAGCAAACCGCTTTTACACAAAGCATTTTTTGCATAAATGTAAGACCATCTATATCCCAATTAAGCCCAAAAGGGCCACCGTGAAAATAAAACTTATTTCCAACTACCATTCCGTAATTCTGCCAGACCATATCATCACCTTTTTCTAGTCTTTATCGAATCGCATCCATTTCAATGCAAAATAAAGTGCAACAAAGTAAAAAACAACCATAAAGACCAAAGCGTAATGAACAAGGTTATGAGGCAGTAAAGTTAAAATTGCACCCGTAATACTCATATCAACCAAGAATGCTAAGATTGCTGCAATCACTACTTCTTTTTTATTAGACATTTCCATATTTTATTATTCCTTTTGTTTTTATTTTATGATATAATCATATCATAAAAAGAACTTTTCGTCAAGTAAAATATGCGGAAATTACTTTTTTTATAAAATGATATTGACAAAATAACTTATATTTGGTACAATAGTAACATAAAACAAAATAAAACATTTTAGAAAGCGTAGCTAATATGGAACAAAACTTATTCGAAAATGAAATAAGAGAAAAATGCAAAGAGTTGTTACTAAAAGGAGATTTGCAACGAGTGATCGCTGCAAAAGAGTTTTTAGGAAAATCAAACTATGAGTTTGGTTTGTTTTTAAAACCACTATTTGTAGAAGACAAAAAAGAAAACTTAGAGCCGATTGTAAAAACACCTTCTAAGTTATATACCACTATCGAAGATACATATAATGAACTAATAGAGAAAAAAGAAAAATTCCGTCGTAAAAAAGGAACCGTTCTTTTAAAAAGTGGTTATTACGAGATCGTTAATAACGGAGAACAAATACACGAAGGTTCGGTAGGAGAATATAAAGCCTTGAACTTTGAACACGGGGACATTGTTTCTTTTATCAAACCAGCTAACTTCCTAGAAGATATAACCATTGAAGGAACAGACACTACTGCTCCAAAACTCAACCTAATGAAACACGCAATCGTTGAAAGAGATAGCAATACAGGAACCCTTTGCATCCGAAAGGATTTTAATGGTGTTACCTTACAAGAACACGGTGGAGCTTATCCAACCTTATTCCTTCGTAGCCTTGCTCACAAGAAGCGAATTAACGAAGGTGATATTGTTGACTTGCTCATACAAGAAGATGGGTATCCTTACATCAATTGGGTGTATAGGGATGTTGATGAAGAAAAAACTCAAGAAAAACAAAGTGTTTTACCCTATAAGAAACAATGGGCTGAGAAGAAAGACCCAGAACAGCTGGACTTTAGCTTAAAAGGGAAGATTGTAACAATTGTTGGACTTCCTATGACACTTCTACCCCGAATTAAAGATGCTATTTTAAACAATAAACAAGCGAAAGATTTGCGAGTTATAGAAACGGGTGTTAAAATAGCAGGATTTGAATATAAACTACCAAAAGCAATCTCAGATAGTGATGTTATTGTTATCGTTAAGACTGGTATAAGTCATGGAATGTCTGAATTAATTGTTTCAGAAGCGAAAAAACGAGGGATTCCTTTTGCATACGCAAACAAACCAAGTTCATTGCGCGTGGAAATGGCTTTGTATAGAGCAATCAACAACTTAGCAGTAGATGAAATTTCTAGCGGAAACATCGAATATCCTCAAAAAAATAAAAAATAATATTGACAATATTACTTATAAATGATATAATACATGTTATAAAAAATAAGACAGTTCCACTTCTGAATGAAGTGGGATGTGGAAAGTTACTCAAGTGGTGAAGAGGACGGTTTGCTAAATCGTTAGGTGGTTAAACACGCGAGGGTTCGAACCCCTCACTTTCCGTACTGCGTTATTACTCCTGTTAGTGATTATCGCAAATAATTTAGGTCGCATAGCTCAGCTGGATAGAGCATTCGCCTTCTAAGCGAACGGTCACAGGTTCGAATCCTGTTGCGATCATCCCCTTCAAATGAAAGTTTGGAGGTTTTTCAATCAAAAGAGGTGATTTTAGACTCGTTAGCTCAGTTGGTAGAGCAATTGACTTTTAATCAATGGGTCACTGGTTCGAGTCCAGTACGGGTCATTGTTAGCAGGTTGGCAATTCTTTATCCCCTGCTAGCATTTCTACTCCTGCTTATTTTGCAGAGTTTTATAAAAATAAGGGGTCGTTCTGGATTCGACAGGCATTCAAGGCTAAGAACTTCACTCCGAGTGACGACGTTATCGTCAAAACTAAAATAACTGCAAACACAGTTCAAAACGTTGAGATGGCAGCCTAAGCCTCGGCTTAGATGTCTAATCAACACAAGTAAAATTACCATAACGGTGAGCGACTATCTGTAAGTGACGGTACAGTAGTAGCTATAAACTACGTCACTCGCTAGTTGGAAAATCTCAATCCTCTAGTTAAATTAGAGATATAGCTTTAGGGTTTGTGCATTTACCTAAAGTCGAATATTTAAATGTAGCAGAGTGCTATAGAGTTGTTAGGTGCGATTGTTTGGACGTGGGTTCGATGCCCACCGGCTCCATTAAGTTTACTTTCCTATATTTAGTAAACTTATTTATTGAATACAGAGTAAGGGTAAAAAACGAAGATGGGTAAAGAAGAAATGCAAAGCTACTTAAAACTAACAATAATATATTTAATAGCGGCTGTAAACGCTAGTGCTATTGGATGGGGTTTATTTTCAATAGCTTATAAATTGCATCTTTATTTCAATCTTCCTATTCCAAACACCAATGCTTTGGTATTGATTATTACTGGCTTAACTGTCTATATTTCAAATAGGTTAAAACTAGAATTTCAAGTTTCAGAGCTTTCTTTAAAAAAACAAGTTACAACTTTACTAAGTAGGACATTTTTTTCAGTCCTCGCATTTACTTTTGCATTAAACTTGGATGTCGCTCTTAAAATTTTCGATTTTACTCAAAAATTCTTTTCTGCTATAATGGGAGTCTAGATGTTTGAAAAAACAGTAAATCTAAGTATTCAATTATTAAACCAATAAAAAAAGGCTCTTCGTATAGTAGTTATTATAGCGGTCTCCAAAACCGTTGACGCTGGTTCGATTCCAGTAGAGTCTGTTTGAAGAATTATTTTTTTGCAGTAGATGAAACTGAGCGGTAACGACTAACGAACATCTGTCAGATATTTGTCTACACGGGAGTGGGGTCGCCCTAAAGAACACGGTTGCGAAAGTCAAATCTGTCTGCGGTAAAGCAGAAACTTATCCCACATTAAGCATCATTGGTCTCAACGGTTAAGATGGCTGCCTTTCAAGGTAGAAGATGCGAGTTCGATTCTCGTGTGGTGCATTTTGTATTTGTGTAACAATAAATATTAAATAATAATGAGGATTAAACCATGACAAAAGTAGAAGAATTGAAACCATTTCGTATCAATTTCAAAAACAAAGACCAAACTATCTACATTGTTCAAAACCAAATCCTAAAGATATTTTTTAGAGACGACTTTGGTTGGTTGTCCGTCCCAGATGAGATGTACAATCGAACATGGTCTTATATCAATCAAAAAGGAATTACATATCTTTCTGAACAAGAACTGTTGGTTCTATCTAAACAGTTCACAAATGGACAAGAATTATTAGTAACAAAATAAAAAACATTACCATGCCAAATAGTAAGTCGTCTTCAGTTTCGGAAAGATGCAGTTGGCTAAACTCGCCCTACCTGAGAAATCCGAAGCAATCAACCAGGGCAAACCGCAAGTGGTGCTTGCAAACAGTCATAAGTGAGCTCTATGGCTTTTCTGAAAAATTTGGGTCATTTGGAGAATGACATAAAAGAACTCCCATTACCAAATCTATGCGCAAGATGCGGTAGAGGCGTGGCTCCCCTTGGATAAACGAGCCATCATGTTCGGGAAGTAGCTCAGCTTGGTAGAGCACTTGGTTTGGGACCAAGGGGCCGTAGGTTCGAATCCTGTCTTCCCGATTGATAGTAAAATCTATCAATCCAACCTACAATATACAAATATCAATCGCAAACAACCACCCGTAAAACGGTGAGGAAGAGAAAGCAAAAGCGATGGTCTTAGTAACGCCAAACAGCAAAAAGGAATAGTAACATTTAAGCTTATCTTAAAAACGAAAACCAAGTTTTTTAGTGAAATGTTAAATCTTTTTCTTTTATAATACTACCTTGACAATAGTTTAATAAACACAAGTCACTACCGTGGGCTACACGGGAAGTAAAGCCTGTGGACCGTTATATAAACGAAAGTAGTCTAAAGACGCGAAAGCGTCTTTGACAAAATCGGACGGGATGAAGCAGGAATCCTTTCTAAAATTAAATAGAAAGGTTCATGAAATATACATTTTAGTATGTTTTATGTAGCAGGGCCATCTCCCAAGGTTAAATACAGATTTTTGATTGATTTTACGAAAAATGACCAATAACCTGATGATGTCATAAAACTCAGGCAGGGAAATAATATAGCCTAGTAGTGAGTACGCTCTAGCGCGAGAGGTGGATATAACGAACTGTCCGCCTGCTATATCAAACTCAAAGCCTCTTATTGCAAAGTACATTTGCGCAATAAGAAAATTCGCGGAGATAAACGGCTTGAATGTACTGGGCCGTGAATTCGAAAACGTGTTGGTTTAAAGGTTCTCCAACACAAAGGATGCTAGACGCGTTAAGAGCATTCAGTTTTTTGTCAAAGATACCAATAATCATGTAACTTTGACAAGTATAACCATTTGGGTCATTTGGAGAGTGACACAAAAGAACTCCCGTTACCAAATCAGTGCGCAGGAATATGGTAGAGGATTAGCCCACCTTGGATAAACGGGCTATTATTTTCGGGAAAGTAGCTTAGTTTGGTAGAGCGCTTGGTGAACAACTCGGAAGACGCGGGTTCAAGTCCCGTCTTTCCCGTTTGGGGGCTAGACCCCCTTCGCTCATAGATTTTCTAATTTGCTATGAGTGATAAAGCATCCATTGGTTTTTTAGATAAGCGTTTTGGTAAAGATTGTTTATAATTCCACTTTGCTTTGTCTGATAGAGAGAGGTCTTTTTCTAGTGGGTGCTTATTATTTTTCCACCATAGCTCAGTTGGTAGAGCGCATGGCTGTTAACCATGATGTCACAGGTTCGAGCCCTGTTGGTGGAGTTTGGATGGGAATTCTATTCAAACGTGCAGAACCGTAATCTCACGTAAAATGTGCAGGTAGATGGAGCGATATGTACAGCAACCATCATAAACATAAAGTACAGGAGTAAAAAATAATTTTATTATTTCATCAGATGTTTTTTCAGTTTGTTTACGTCTGATGTTTTTTATTTTTTTAGAATTTTATTTATAGACAAACAAAAAAGGCACTAAATAACTTAGCGCCTTTTTTAGATTGTTTACTAACTACGAAACGTAATTTTGGATCAAACTTGGGTTTTTAACCAGCTCCCAAACCCCATGGTATTCCTTATGAA
>FLSH01004013.1_pt1 | contig 20201 bp, 36 predicted proteins | sample 1550441 | NCBI WGS metagenome assembly FLSH01 (sample SAMEA4031756, study PRJEB14383) | metagenome | biome: human; feature: oral; material: saliva | place: Philippines | collected 2014 | reverse complement strand
TATCCCGTATCATCTGTAAGAATTCTGGGCGGTTATCTGTTCGAGCCGATAAAGCCCTATCTGTATATATTTTAGTAATAAGAATACCCTCACGCTGAGCGTATTCGGTGCATTCTCGTATTTGGCCCTCTATGGACTCATCCCGTTGCTTATCGGACGAGTAGCGTGCATATATCACGCCTGTTTGTAAATCGGTAGTGTTCATTGTGTGATTTCCTTTCAAATTTTATAAGTATAGCCCCCTTGATAGGGGGCTTTTTTATTTTGCAGCTGGTGGCGTAAATTTGCCAACACGTTGCGCGTTACCTAGTACAATCATAGCCTCTAAATAACCATATGTATTTTGTTGTAACTCAACTCGTTTCGGCGGGTTATTCTTGCCATGCCTTAATGTTTTCCCATTGCGGCCGTCGATAAGGTTAGTTTCGGCAATTTCTAATACAATACTTCGATTGGTGAAATCATAATAATAATGCTTTACGAATTCGGTAATAATAAAATTCCTATGTGTTCGCATATAGCTATATACAGGCGTGATAATTTCTAGCTTGTTATTGTCATCTGAATGTATCACCTGCACATCAATCGGCATGAATTGGAGTTCATTCATAGCATTAGGCAATTGAGTATATCTATTATAATCGCTTAAATCTTGCAACGTTACAGCGTGCGCCGATAACGTGCATAATGCGAATACAGCCGCAACAATTAACTTTTTCATAACACAAAACTCCCTTTATATTTCCTTTTGTTGACTATTTAGAAATGCCTCAATAAGCGCTTTTATTATTGTGCGTTCCTCATCAGTAATTATGTGCTTGCCATAAGACAATATATTATCATATTCAAGAACTGCTTTGAGATTTACTCCGTCGGCGCTCTCTACGCTTATCAGCGTAGGGGGCGCTTTTTTAATTTCTGGCAATGGTAGATTATGAATCACATCTTTTTTGAGTGCATAAGCTACATACAAATCGTCAACAGAGTCATCATCATACATAGATAAGTCAATATCAGCGCCGCACTGATGAATGAAGTCTATCTTTTGTTGACGCATGGCGTCGAAACCGTCAACCTCGCCAGTTAAGTAATACACAGATACACCAAAATAATCGGCTAATTTTTTCAACTTATCAATCTTAGGTTTAGACCTACCTTTTCGCCAATCAGCTAATGACGCCTGTGAAATTCCTATGTCTTTTGACACTCGGTAAGCCGTTAATTCCCTGTCTTTCATTATCTCGAATATGCGGTCATATGCCATTTTGCCACCTGTTTATATTAATTTAAAAATAAAACTGTGTTTATTTACTATTTTTATTGTGAATTAATTGAATTACTAGCATATATGTAGTACTATGTAATCACAGAGCAACGCAAATACATAGCAATGTAAAAGCGTTACATATACTAAATAAATACTTAGTAATTTGATTGTAGCAAAAAGCGAGGTGATAATCAATGAATTTACAAAAAATCAAGCAACTTATGAAATCCAAAGATATGACGGCTTACACGCTGTCAAAGAAAACTGGCATTTCACAGGCTGCTATAGGTCAATGGTTAAATGGCAAGAATGGAGCAAGCGTAACAAGTTTGCAGAAACTAGCTGATTGTTTCGATGTTCCTATCAACGAATTAATCAAAGATGAGTGATTGATTAAAAATAGTGTCATTTTAAATGACGGTATTAATTTTAACCAGCTCAAAAATGAGCGTGTTCATTAAAAGGAATGATAGAAAAGAGGTGATTTTACAACATGTATGAAAAAATCGACAAGCTATTAAAAGACAACAATATCACGCCTTATAGAATGTGTAAGGTGCTAGGCATTAAAACGTCATCTATGACGGCATGGAAACAAGGCAAATATAAACCTAGTATTGATAACTTGAAAAAAATTGCTGATTTCTTTGGGACTACTATTGATTATTTTTTATAGACAGAAAGGAGACCACACAATGAGCTTAATTCCAGTCAATGCAAGCGATAACTTACAAGTATTTAATAATGCAATGTTTGGCAATGTACGGATTTTATTGCAAGGTGATAATCCGTGGTTCGTTGCTAAAGACGTATGTGATTGTTTAGAAATTAGTAATTCTAGACAAGCATTGAGCAGATTGGATACAGACGAGAAAGCTGATGTCATTTTAAATGACGGCAGCCAAAACAGAAAGATGAATATAGTTAATGAGTATGGATTGTATAACTTAGTCCTCTCTAGCCGTAAGCCAGAGGCAAAAGAATTTAAACGTTGGATAACACATGAGGTACTTCCTAGCTTACGCAAATATGGAACATATAGCATGGATATCCCTAGAACACTGCCAGATGCCTTAAAAGCATACGCTAGTGAAATTGAGCAGCACAACAAAACAAAAGCATTATTAGAGGCCCAACGGCCGAAAGTGCTTTTTGCCGACGCTGTAAGCACTAGCAACACAGATATTTTAGTAGGCGACCTTGCCAAGTTGTTAAGCCAAAACGGCTATGCAGTCGGACAAAATAGACTGTTTGAGCAGCTACGAAACGATGGCTTTCTAATTTCGCGAAAAGGTAATTCTTACAACATGCCAACTCAAAGAGCCATGGAAATGGGACTTTTCAGAATTAAAGAAACAGCTATTACCCATTCAGACGGCAGAGTTAGCTTGAACAAAACGCCTAAAGTAACAGGCAAAGGCCAGCAGTATTTTATTAATCGTTTTATAGGTAAGTGATATGGAGTTATTTATAGACGCGATATATGAGTTTTACAGTAAACCTCAAAATCTAGCGGACTTCGAGGTATGGAAAGAAAGGAAACTACACAATGATGACACAACAAAAACCACGGCGCAGACGCAGACGTGTGAAGAAAAACAGAATGAAACTTATTGACATTATAGGCGTTATTGGCTGGGTAGCGTTGATATATGCGGCCGTGGTGCTTTGGTTAGTTTAGAGGTGAAACGATGAATTTTATTATTGAATGTTTAATGATTGCAGGTATGGCACTCGCGGCGGTACTCGTTTTACATTGCCTCGTTATTATCGCAGTGTTATTGGTATAAAAAAAAGAACAGTCAACAAAACGCTGACTGTTCAACGTTCCAATCGTTAATAACGAAAGGAAACCACACAACAACATTGTAATGTATCTATTCTTAATTGTCAAAAGAAAGGAAACCACACATGTACAAGAAAATTTTTGACAGCAAAAACGCCACTCGTGAGGAATGGCTAAAGGTTCGCAAATTAGGCCTCGGCGGTTCGGATATGGCCGCAGTATTGGGGTTAAGCCCTTGGCGTAGTCCTATCGACGTATGGCTCGATAAAACGAGCGACGCCGTTGAGGGAAAAGAAAGCGAGCCAATGTATTGGGGTACTATCCTCGAGGATATTGTGGCCCAAGAGTTCGCAAAGCGCACAGGCTATAAAGTGCGTAATAACAATTTCACATTACAGAGTGAGCAGTACCCTTACTTGCTCGCTAATATTGATAGGGAAATCGTCGGCCTAGACGCTGGCCTCGAATGTAAGACGGCCAACGCATTCAAAGCTAATGAATGGGACGGCGACAATGTGCCAGACGCTTATTATATCCAATGTCAGCATTACATGGCAGTTACTGGCAAATCTAGCTGGTGGATAGCGTGCCTCGTAGGTGGAAATACATTCTACTACAAAGAAATCAAGCGTAATGAGGAAGTCATCGCGGCCATTATCGACACTGGGGCAGCATTCTGGGAATTAGTCGAAAGTAAGACCATGCCAGCGCCAGACGATACGAAACAGTGCGAGAATGCACTCAAAAAACTATATCAAAAAAGCAACGGCCAAAGCGTGGAACTACCTGCTAACTACGGGAATATGATTATCGATTATTTAGAAATCAAGAATCAACTATCCGAGCTAGAAACTAAAAAGCGTGGTATTGAAAACGTGATGAAAGATTTTTTGAAAGATAACGAAAAGGCGACTTATGGAGAGCATTTCGTTTCGTGGAAATCCACAAAAGCACGGGAAACATTCGACGCGAAAGCGTTTAAGAATGATTACCCAGAATTACACAAGCAATATATCAAAGTCGGTGAACCTAGCCGCAGAATGGACATCAAATAATGAAAGCATATTCATTAACACAGCTGCTTAATGTTGTTCCTTGTGATTTTGATGTAAAAATTATAGGCAATTGCGGAGTTGATACCGCGTATGTTGTACGAGTTGATTATAAAAGAAAGACAGTAACTATAGGGGTGGAATAATGGAAAATACAGAAAATACATCAATTGAAACAGTAGAAACAAAACCAAAAAGAAAGCATTTACTTGCAGAAATAGCTCAATTAAAAGAGCTTAACAAAAAGCTAAAAGATGAACTCGAATATAGCAATATGCGAGTTGATAGTCGCGAAAGAAATATCACCGAACTAAAAGCAGAAATCGCCGCATTGCGTGCATATGTGGCTGGTGTAAAAGGCGACGCATTCCCAGAAAGCGAGGATAAATAATGGCAACAACAAAAGGAATTGAACTAAAGAAAAATAATATCGTAGCTCAAAAAGAGGCTAAGACAGTAAAAGGCATGCTTGAAACACCAGCTTTCAAAAAGAAATTTGAAGAAATGCTCGGCAAAAAGGCGGCTGGATTTATATCTAGCATTATCGCCGTTACAAATAGCAGCAATTATCTTATGAAAGCTGACCCTGCTACAGTCATCGGCGCAGCAGCACAGGCGGCCATGTTAGACCTACCAATTAATCAATCTCTTGGGTTCGCTTACATCGTACCTTATAAAGGCGCCGCACAATTCCAACTCGGATATAAGGGTTATATCCAACTAGCACAACGCACTGACAAGTATGTTGATATTGGTTCGGCTACTGTATACGAGGGCGAGCTTGAAACTAAGAACAGGCTGCTAGGTATGTTTGAGTTCGGAGAAAAAACATCCGATAAGGTCATCGGTTATCTAGCTTATTTTAAGCTAAAAAATGGATTCGAGAAGTATCTGTTTATGACAATCGATGAGGCTCAGAAACACGCTCAAAAGTATAGTCAAAACTATAAGGGTGGTACCGACAAATGGGGCCTTGCAGATTTCAATGTAATGGCCGAGAAAACAGTGCTTAAACGTCTACTTTCAAAATTCGGACCTCTTAGCATTGAAGACGTTCATATGGCGCAAGCGGTCAGCAATGACGGGGCTGTTATTAGAATGAACGAGAACGGCGAACTTGATGCTACATTCGACGGTGAAACTATCGACGCAGAAACCGAAACAGATGAACATGCGGACGAACCTGCAGAAAATCGCGATACCTATATTGTAGGCGGCGAGGTTATCGACGCAGAAACTGGCGAGGTAGTACATGATGACAAATAACGATAAAATGCTCGCTCAGTTTGGTGCTGATTGGGTAAAGGTAAGAGACATATTACTTGCCCTTGATAATTGCAATATACCATATACGCCGTCATTCATGGTGAATGTAGAAACAAGAACAGGTGTGAGCGCTAACAATGTAAAAAGCGTACTAGATTACGGCTTACAAATTGGTTTATTTAGGCGCACAAATGACCGCGACATAATCACATTTGCACCTGTTAAATAGAAAGGAGCGACATGGCAGAACCTAAGCGATATTACTGGCTACGGCTGCATAAGGATTTTTTCCAAAAGAAAGAAATTAAGCGATTGCGGCGGGTAGCTGGTGGGGATACCTACACAATTATCTATCTCAAAATGTTATTAAGGTCAATCATTGACGGCGGGAAATTATACTTTGACGGCTATGAGGATACATTTGTTTCAGAGTTAGCCCTCGACATTGATGAAGATGAACAAAATGTTCAAATAACTGTAAATTATCTCTTAAAAAATGGTTTATTAATTGAATGTGAAAATGACGAGTATTATCTACCCGAGGCAAATAATAATACAGGCTCGGAAACCGCTGCAGCAAGTAGAATGCGGAAACTTAGAGATAAGTCAAAAGGTTTAGAGTGTAACAATGTTACGCCGTTATGTAACAATGTTACACCTATGTTACAAGAATGTTCGCCAACGTTACAAACCTGTTACGGAGAGAAAGAGATAGAGAAAGAGTTACATAAAGAGATACATAAAGAGTTAGAACACAGAGATAGAGATATAACTATAACTACAACTAGAGAGGATAAAGAAATCGAAAATTCTCAATCTATTGCCCCTATGTCAAACACAGATATATATGATTTGTGGATAAGTTTATTCGGGCTTATCTCCTCTTTTGTCAAAGGCAAACTTGACGACCTTATCGATGAATATGGCCTTGTCAATGTAGCGGATGCCTTACGCATTGCAAAAGAACGAGGAAAATCACGGGTGCAATATGTAGAAGGAATTTTGAAAAATCAGAGGTTAGAAAATGGAGCAAATGGACGTAACGGCAGCACTCGAGCGACTACGAGACAAGATGAGCAAGTTGACTGGGAACAAGAGGCGGCCAAGACCTACGGACAAGATTGAGTTTTTTAAGCCAATCTATGACAAGCCGATTGTAATCCGCTCGAACATGAATGAAACATATGCAGCTGCTGGCATTCCTAAACGTTACTACGGCATGAGTTTTGAATGGCTCAAAGAGCATGGCACCTTTCAAAATGCCAATAAAGAGGCGTATGCCGTTGTTAAAGATTACAGGGATAATCTGGCGGAGTATATGAATGCAGGAAAGGGCCTCATATTAAGGGGGCCCGCTGGCACAGGTAAGACGTCGCTCGCTGTATGCATTTTGAAAGAGGTAATGAAGTTAAACACAGGGGCAATGATGATTTCAATGCCTAACCTGCTTGATACTATGCTCACTTTATCAAAGGGCGATAGAGTGGCGTACCTTGCCTATGAGCAAAAATTGAAACACATTCCAATGTTGCTGCTTGATGATTTCGGGGCGGAATATTCCAAATCGGATTGGGTAGCGGCTAAAGTCGAAAGTATCATCATTGAACGATACAACAGCATGAGGCCGATTATCCTTACAACTAATTACAGCGACCAATGGACTAAGGACAATTACAGCGGCCGAATATATGACCGCTTACGCGGCGAGTATAAAGTTGCGGTATTCATGGGGCAGTCTCACAGAGATAAAAATTGATTTATTCGCCCTGTATGCTCGTTTAAATTTTTCGACGATAAAATACTCGTGAGAAATATTACATGGGGCAAGACGGGGCGGAAATCGATGTCAAATTAAAAATTAATGCAAAAGATATAGAGGTGAAATCTTGGAAATTGTAATTCACGGCCAACCAAGGACGAAAAAGAACAGTGCCCGCATTGTGATAAGGGACAATATCAGAAAACTCCTACCCTCGGACGCATTTATTCGATACGAAAAGGCGGCATTGTTGCAGCTGGCACATGTTGGCACTGTTCAAGGACCAATCTCGGTATGTTGCCGTTATTATTTACAAGACAGACGGAGCTGGCCCGATTTGGTTGGCCTATTACAAGCAACTTCTGACATATTGCAAGACGCTGGAATCATTGAGGACGATAAATATATCGTGAATTATGACGGCTCGGAAATCGTAGGGCTTGATAAGGCCAATCCTAGAGTAGTGATTGCAATTCATCAAATTGCCGAATCAAGTATCTTATGCGAGGAATATGCCAAGGCAAAAGCTAGAGAGTGCGACACCACTCAAAAGCCAAAACGCCGACAAGTTGCCAAGAGAGGGGCTAAGGCGAAACCAAAAGCCCCTACCTCAATCTCATATATCGAATATCGAAAGTTAATGATGAAAGGAAACCACACACATGAACGAAACAGAGTACAGACTACGCCTAAAAGGCGAAATTGATATAGAGGCGGTTATAGCAGCCTCATCGGAAAGCGACGCTATTAATAAAGCGGACGCCATTCAAGAGGTAATCAACAATCAAATCACGATTGATTGCGGCAATATCGCCAACGTGAAAGAAATCATCACAAATGAAATTACATTGAAATTTGTATGTGCAGAAATTGCAGATTAAGGGGGATAACATGGGATATATTAAGGCAGAATATGGCAAGAATAATATGTTCGAGTTAGACATTGAAATTAAAGACTGCAATTCTATCGAATGTTTATCTTTTGCTAGTGGCGTAGCTGAGGAAATTCTTAATAGTATAGCCAAAGGGAAAGCAAAAACTTTTATAGGATACAAAAGAGCGCTTATCGGCGCCATAGAGTGTGCGGAGTTTAACAATCATGAATAAACTATCAGAGCGCTTTGAACACAAAATTCCGACATTCTTGGCTCATCTCGACATATGGAATGACACGCCTATGAGCGACTGCAAATATACAACACACAATTATAAGCGCGAAATGCACAAACAGAATTACACGAAAAAATGCGTAATTTGCGGAAAAACATTCACTTGTACGAATTACAACAAACGCCAATTATGTTGCAGCAGAGCGTGCGGCAATAGATTAGGCGGCATTAAACGAGGCGAGACAATAGCGAAACGAAACGCAACGATGAAAGGAGCTTAATTATGTTAGCGGAAGATAAAAGTCAATATTGTTGGGTTACACCAGACGGAATCGGTGGCCCAGAGGATAGCGTAGAACAGGCAGTCAAAAGCTATCTATGTTTACATAGACCAGATGAGAACGCAGATATTGTTATAGGAATCGGACACCCTAGTTTTTACATTCCCGATATTGACGGGGACAGCGTGATTGAAAGCGTTATAGATTACTTACCAGATGAAGTCTATGACACGGACGAGGATTATTTATATAACGTCAAACGTGAGCATGTAGACGAATTAAGCGAAGAACTAACAAAGGTATTTCGTGTATGGTGTAACCGCCACGGATACCACCATAGAGGCATGTTCGTAGAGAATAGTGAGCCATATCATATTAAACGAGAAGAATACAAGGAGATAACACAATGAACATTAAATATTTAGCAGCAATTATGACAATCACAGCATTAACAGCGCCAGCATATGCAGCTGGTACAAATAATACAATCGGCGGCACTGATAACGTTGCCACGGCTAATAGTGCGGCGGTATTTGGATATAAAAATCAAACAAATGCCAATAATACGCTAACATTTGGCGAGAATAACATCACAAACGGAACGAATGCGTTCGCAGGTGGTAATAATTCCAAAGCCGAGGGGCGGAATACATTCGCATTCGGTAGCCACGCCGAGGCACTAACCGAATATACCTACGCGATTGGTTCGCAGGCTAGAACGTCGGCTTATAACACTATTGCCGTTGGTAACGGCGCTTATGCTGGCGGCGAGAGTACTATTGTTATCGGCAGAACGAACACAGTCAACGGCAAGAATAGCGTTGTAATTGGTGCCAATAATATGCAAGTAGACGGCGGGCAGTCTACTGTACTCGGCTATAATAACCGCGTTGATAATTCCCAAGAACAGACTATTCTAGGCGCTAACAGCCAAACAGCGGGACAAGGCGCGACAGTTATCGGGACGCACTCTAAAGCGACAGCAATTGACGCTTTAGCGATTGGAAATAATACAATCGCGGATAAGTCGAACAGTGTAGCACTAGGGACTAACAGCGTTACAGATGAGGCTGTAGCCACTCGTCAAGCGGTTGTAAACGGCGTAACGCATGTTTTCGCTGGTGATTCCCCTCAATCCGTTGTATCGGTTGGCAGCAAGGGCCGCGCTGGTTATGGCGGCGTGCAATATTACACTCGACAAATCACCAACGTCGCAGCGGGGCAAGTAGACCCTAGCAGTACCGACGCCATTAATGGCAGTCAGCTGTATGCTGCTTATGACGAAATTAGCAGCAACGGCGTAGCAATTCAAAATTTAGCCAATACTACCAGCCAACAATTCGCAGCGGTAAATAACACTATTACCGCACAAAATACGCGTATCGGCGATAATACGGCGGCAATTTCTCAACATGAAAGCCAATTACAAAATCATGAGGCTAGAATTACAACGCTGGAACATAACACAGCGGGGCAGATTTCTCATGTATTTAGCGAAGTGGCAAAAACTGGCGCAGCTAATGCAGCACTTTCCGCCTTGCATTATCTAGGTTATAACGCCGATGACAAACTAACTTTTGCAGCTGGCTATGGACATTACAAAAACGCTAATGCGGCCGCTATCGGGGCATTCTACGCACCGAATGAACATGTATTATTCAACATCGGCGCAACGCTTGGCGGCACTGCAATGATAAACGCTGGCGTATCGTTTAGATTAGGTAAAGGTAGCGAGTACGAATTGAACCATAAAGGCAAAATCGCGCAACTTGAGGCGCTAGTCAATGAGTTGATTAATGAAGTGGCAGAATTGAAAGAGGCGAAATAATGAAAGGGTTATTACTAATAATCAGCGCTGTATTTGGGTTAATTGGAAAGGTTGCGAGCACAGCGCTCGCAATCGTCCTCATACTTTGGCTAATTGGGTTATTCGGAATTACTGGCAGTGATGTGTTAAGAGTACTATTTACAGTAATTGGACTTTACACTACTTCAATAATGTTGTTTGTAATCGCCGAATCAAAAGAGGGCTAGCATATGACATTGTTATACAAAAAGCTTAAAGATTACATTTTAACAAGTTACGATTTAAGCAGCTTGGCCAACGCTAGCCATAAATGCAAAGCATTTTATGATGAGGGTGAAATTACAAAGCTAGAATATCAAAAGCTAATGAAATGTATCGACAGGGTAGTTTTAAAAGGCTGTAAATGTGAGAGAATTGGATTGTAAAAGAGGTGTAGCATGTACAATCGCAATGAATTGATAAAAATCGGAATTGATGAAATTGTAAGTTATACAGATTATAGAGGGTTCGTAATAGTTGAATTCAAATGTATGGATAAGATAAGCCCCGATAATTTTCAAAAAGTCTTGCAGTACGTTCGAGAAATTACAAAAGGCGAGCCTTGTAACGAAATATATGTAAGAGCCAATATATTAATTGATAGGAAATGAGGCGACAGTATGACAAAGAAAGAATTCACGGACTATTTATTTAAAATTATGTACGATTTATGGTATAGAAAAGCTGATATTGCAAAAAACGTAATATTTTTTTACAAGTGCGCCGCACTTGTAACTGTATGTACGCCTAGAATTCCCGTAGAATTAACTTGTTTCGACGGCGGGCCACAATGTATTGATATTGGTGAGTATCTCGGCGTTGTTGACTGGGAAAATGTTGAGGTGGACACGCCTATATTTGTCAAAATGAAAGATGATAAGGTGTGGAAATGTAGATATTTCGCAAAATACGAAAATGGAAAAGTGTATGCTTGGATTGACGGTAAAACATCATGGAGCAATCACGTTTGTGATGAGCCGAGCTATTGGGAATGTGCAAAATTGGCAGGTGATAGGGCATGAATAAATACTTGATTACATTCGAGAGCGGTAATTATGAATGGACAAAAGAAGATGAAATCAAAGGCATAGCGGCCGCAAAGTGCATAGGTGTACAAAAGGCAAAAGAGCAAAATAAAGATATATTTTACCTCGTTGAATGTACGCAGTGGTGGCCTCGTGCATATGGCTGGTCTTGTGAGCTTGTTAAGGCCATTAAAGACGAATGCGAGCTTTTAGCGTGCGATGATGAAGTAATGAGTAATGTATCAAAGGCCGAAGCCGAAGAACTACGCCAAGGCGTGGAAAAGTTGGTTAAGCAGTGGCTAATAAGAAACAAGCGTATTCCGAAAGGTGCATATTATGGAAATGAAACAGCATATAAGGTAGTCAACGGAAAGGCGGTAAGAGTTGGATAAAGAGACGCTTAACGAGATGCTTGACGAGATAATGGAAAAAGTATTCGATATTGCCATGTTGATTATAGGGGTGGCGTTTTGCACAACTCTTCTCATGATTGGTATATTTGTAGTAGCAGTACTTTCACAATGGGCAAAGGGGTAGCATATGGAACATCAAAGGACTTTCACAGAGGGGGAAGTGGAGCAAATCGTAAAAATAGCTGCAGAGACAGCAGCACAAACGGCGATTTCTGAATTTAACAGACGCAATGAAGATATGCTTGCCAAGAAAAACGAGCGAGCCTATAAGAACACTACAACGCTGCTCGAGGGATACACGGCTATGAAAGCACATTGTAAAAGTGCTATCGCTAAAAGTGAGGATACATTGACGCCGAGCGACTTGCAAACAGTACTATATGAAGTATTCAACCGCCGCGGACTACTGCAAATTGAGGCGATTCTTGCCAGTAAGCGGCGTACTGAGTTAATCATTGAACACATTGATAGAATGCTAGTATCATATAAAGAATACTGCGCAAATAATGGTAAACATTATTGTGAGTGTGTAATTGACCGCTATATTAACGATATGACAATCGGCGAAATAGCCGAGAAACATAACACAGTAGAGCGAAATATATACAGGTGGCTCGAAAAAGGAATAGATGACCTTTCGATATACCTGTTTGGTGCTTATGCGTTGTAAAAATTGTCAAAAAGTTGTCATATTCGGTGCATTATAGCAGTGGTATAATGTTAGTGGTGAATGGTGTTGAAAACGAAGTTTACGTTTCATTTACCCTCCTTTCAAAGCTTATAGACATAACGAAAAACCTCGGTTGAGTAACAGGGAACTCGCCGAGGTTTTTCGTATTTTCTTTTAGAAACGAGGTGAGACTATGGCGACTAAGACGAAGAAAGCAGAACCAAAGAAAAAACGTAGAGTAGGGCGAACGCCTAAATATGAACAATGGCTCGAGCCAGATAATTTGATAAAGCTAGAGGGTTGGGCGCGCAATGGCCTCACCGATGAACAAATAGCCAACAATATCGGCATTAATCGAACTACCTTATACGCATGGAAAGCAAAATATACCGACTTTTCAAACGCATTAAAAAGAGGTAAGGAAGTTATCGACATTATGGTTGAAAATGCCTTGCTTAAAAGTGCTATGGGCTACAAGTACGATGAAGTGGTGAAAGAGCGGATATATAACCCAGAGACGGGCGAGAGCGAAATTGTAGAGGTGAAACGAACTACTAAGTATGTGGCGCCGAACTCTACCTCGTTGATATTCTGGCTTAAAAATCGACGTCCCGCAGATTGGCGAGACACTAAGAACATAGACGCAGCCGTTGAAGTGAAAAACCCATTTGACGGAATTGATACGGCTGATATTAAGAAACTTATCGGCGATGACTAAACTCGATGCACACATATGAAAGGTGGTGAGGATATGCAAATTCGAGATAAGAAAGAAACGATTATAGAACTAGCTAAAAGGGAACTTGCACGGCGCGAGTTTTTTTATTATTGCCAACTAAAAACGGGTAATTTTTACAAGAAAAGCAGAAAATACCTAGTCAATCTATGCAATGAGTTAGAGCATTTTATCAAGAATGATGAATATAACGTTCTTATCATGAATTTGCCCCCGTAGCCTCGACATGGCAAGAGTTTAACGGCGCAGCACCTTACGCAGTGGTGGCTTGGGAATAATCCAGCCGCCAAGATAATGACGGGTTCATACAACGAGACATTATCTAAAATGTTTAGTAAATCGGTAAGAAACGCAATTCAAGAGAATAAGGCCGATGATGATATTATCGTATTTAGCGACGTATTCCCTAGCGTTCATGTGGCAGTAGGCGACGCACAGGCTCATCTATGGAGCCTAGAGGGATATACGAATTCATATCTAGCTACATCGCCAACAGGTACCGCTACAGGGTTTGGCTGTTCCTTGATGATTATTGACGACATTATTAAGAACAGCGAAGAGGCCTATAATGCCAGCGTGAAAGAGAAACATTGGGAATGGTTTACAAATACCATGCTTTCACGTTTGGAAGAGGGCGGCAAAATTATAATCATCATGACGCGCTGGGCTAGTGATGACCTAGCAGGCCGAGCTATTGAACACTTTAAAGATGACCCGTTATTTAAGGCGAAAGTTATAACCATGAAAGCCTTACAAGATGACGGCTCAATGCTATGCGAAGAGGTGCTATCCAAGGCCTCGTATATGTCAAAGGCTCGCGCTATGGGCGAAGATATAGCCAGCGCTAACTATCAGCAAGTACCGATTGACCTCAAAGGGTGCTTGTATACGCAAATACTTACATATGACACATTGCCAAGAGATACAAAAGGCAATGTGTTATTTTCTTGTATCAAGAACTATACAGATACAGCCGATACTGGCAGCGATTACCTAGCTAGCTTTACATACGGCGTATATGAGGGAGAGGCGTATATCCTTGATGTAGTTTATACAAAGGACGCTATGGAAACCACAGAGCCAGAGGTATCGGATATGCTACATAGAAACGGCGTGAATGTGGCGGATATAGAAAGTAATAACGGCGGCCGAGGGTTTGGCCGTAACGTTCAAAGCATACTTAAACAGAAATATAACTCTAATAAGTGCGTGATTAATATGTTTCATCAAAGCGGCAACAAAATAGCACGCATTCAATCAAATGCTACATGGGTTATGAATCATGTGTATATGCCTAAGAATTGGCGTGATAGGTGGCCTCAGTTAGCTGCTGATATTACGAGATACCAACGAGAGGGCAAGAACGCACACGATGACGCGCCCGACGCATTAACAGGGATAGCAGAGAAGATAAACGCGCCACAGGTTAGAAGTGGACGCATTAACATATATTAGAAAGGGGAATACATGGCAACTATTTATTCTAATCCTCGAACAGACGAGTACGAGATACTGCATGACGCCTATTATGGCAGCGGCATGTTCGCCAGTGGTGCAGCAATCACACCACACAGACGCGAGGGAGCCGATTCCATTAAATTTAGGCGTCAAATTGCATATTATCTAAACTATACAGGGCCTATCCTCAATGCGAGCGTAGACCCTATTTTTAAAGATGAAATCAAGCGAGAATATAGCAAATCTGTATTATTTGATGAATTCATTAACGATGTAGACCGAGAGGGTACTACATTACAGGAATTCACACGTCAAAATGCGACGCTTGCAAAACTCTACGGCGTTATGTACATCGTTGTTGATAATGTAACAGAATTCGGCAACTCGCTGGCGGATACGTTGGCAAATCGTTCTATGCCTTATTTGACGGCGGTAGAACCTAAGAACGTAATGAACTTTACGTTTGATGATAACGGCCGATTATCTGTATTTACCTATGCGACATACTTGGCAAATGCGGACGGCACAGTCAAAACGCATTACCATACTTGGACGCCTACATCATGGAACATCAAAGACGGCGACGGCAAGACGATTGGAGAGGGTGAGCATAACATCGGACGCATTCCTATTGTGCAGTGGTTTGGCCGTGCTGCTCGTAAGCGGGATATATTACCACCGCCCGAGTATTTGAGTATCGCCAAAACGAATGCACATGTTTATAATCTATGCTCATTATTGTCTCAAATTCTCTACAATCAAACATTCTCAATCTTGACTATGCCAGTAGATAGTAACGGACTTTCAGATGTAACAATCGGAACGGATAACCTGCTCGCATATCCTCATGATTCCTCAAAGGCGCCTGACTTTATCGCACCAGATAAGGGGCCCGCTGAGGTGCTTATGTCTCAAATTGATAAGCTAATCAACGAAATGTATCGCATGAGTGGTATTGATTCAGTAATTGGAGTGCAGCAAGCTAAGAGTGGCGTGGCTAAACAATGGGACTTTGAGCGTACTAATCAGCGACTTTCTGATTTTGCGGTACAATGCGAAAACGCAGAATATGACATTATCGCACTTTATAAATTATGGAGCGGTGATAATATTGAGTATTCTTGCGAGTACCCTCGAGATTTCAAAGTAAATGATGTGACGGAAAGTCTAACACAGGCGCAACAGGCGAAAGACCTTGAATTCAAATCCGATACATTCGATAGTGAAATCTTGAAAAAAGTGATTGACGCTTACATGCCTAACCTTGAAAAAGAGGTCAAAGACGCAATTATTAAAGAGGCGCAACAAGCAGCCGATGAGGCACGTCAAAATAAAGCGTTTGATGAGTTAGACAGCGGCGCACCGCATGACGATGTTGAGGGCGTAGACGATGAAGAAAACAGAGACGGCGAAAACGATTGACGAGGCACTCGAACAATTTGAACGCATGATAAAGGAACTTATAGACCTCGGCTATTCGCCTGATATGGCGGTTAGAGTGGCCTATAAGTCTTATCCTATTATGAAATTGCTAGAGGCACCTCTTACGGCTGATATGGTGCAGAATTTCAATACTGCATATCATGGTGTACTGGTTGCCAATCGTGTAGCGGGCCATATTCCTTTTAATTACTCAACGCAGTCAATTAGCGAGGCTATGCAAGAGGCATGGACAAGCGACGGCTTAACTCTATCAATGCGGCTACACAATAACACGGCTAAGATACAACGAGACACGGCGGAAGTAATTCGGCAATCGTTGAAACGCGGCAAGTCAATCAAACAAATGGCTAGAGCCATATTTGAGGGCTACGGAAACGGCGGCACAATCCAAACGGATAAGCTACCGAAATATATCGAAATGGTTAGACAGCTAAAATGGCCTAACTATTTGAATGATGATGAAGTATCTCAATTCAAGCAGGTACTACGCCAAACAGAAAGGCAGGTTCGGCAGAATACAACGCCGAGCCTACGAGCTGCATACAATGGACTAATAAAAGCCGTTGACGAGGCGAGTGCGATTGACTTATCAAAATCTGTAAACGTGGCAGTGCAAGAGAAAGCGCGATACAACGCCGAACGGATAGCACGCACAGAGGCGGCGAGAGCTTACGCAGACGGGCAAATGCTACGTTATAAGAATGATGATGATGTAGTGGCCTTGAAGTGGCAACTAAGCAGCCGCCACCCTGTATGCGATATATGCGACGTGTACGCAAATGCTGATTTCTACGGGTTGGGTAAGGGAATATATCCGAAAGATAAATTCCCAACTCTACCAGCTCACCCTCACTGCTTATGCAAGATTGCCCCTGTATATGATTTCGAGGTTGATATACATAGTACAAAGGAAAATATCGAAGAGGGCGGCAAGCGATACATCAATTCGCTATCTAAAGCCAATCAAGAGCGCATTCTTGGCGTTCAAGGGCGGAAAGATGTGCGAAAAGGTAAAATATCGTGGCAAGAACAGGCAAGGAACTGGAATAATCAGCCGTTCGAGGTTCGAGAGCCAAAGAAAACAGAATAACGTTAGATTTACAGGCCTATGAGAGCGAACTCATAGGCCTTTTATATTGCCACTCAGTAGCAAGCGGCGAAAGGTGGCGCATTCATGTTGAAAAGGAGAACGATACATGACTTTAGCAGAATTGTACGCAAAATTGGAAGAAATCGAGGGTGGTAAAGACCTAATTGCAGGATTTAAAGCCGAGATTTCCAAAATCAATGACGGGGCGAAAACGGAACGCCTAAAACTTGAAAACAAAATTACCGAATTAACAACGGCGCGCGATGAGTTAAAAGGTAAAGTTGACGAGTATGAGGCGAATAAAGGCCAAAAAACGCCCGAAATCATTGCACTTGAAAAGCAAATTAAGGGCCTCACAGACAAATACGCGGCAGCAGAAAAGGCTCGACAAGATGAAATTCAAAAGCGTACAGATTCAGAAATTAGTGCCCAAACTATTGCGGCACTAACAAAGGCAAATTGTACAGACGCCCAAACATTCAGCAAGCTCATCGCTGGACAAATTAGCGTGCAAGAGGACGGCTCGTATGGCTGGAAGAAAGACGACGGCACTATCGGAACTATTGAAGAGTGTGCGACGGCGTTCCTTGCTGATAAGCCTTATGCTGTTAAACCTCAACAAAATGGCGGCAGCGGGGCAGGCGCTGGCAATGCAACAGGCGGAAACACACAACTTGCCGAAATGTTCAAAATCGCTGGCATTAAACCGCCAAGCGAAAATAATTGATTTACTCAAAGAAAAGAGGTAAAACATGGCAATTAATACTTTACAAATGGCTCAAAACTTTCAAACCTTGCTAGACCAACAAATGGTAGTAGGTGCAACATCTGGCTTTATGGAAGTAAACGCTGGCCAAATTAAATATAACGGCGGCGATACCGTAAAAATTCCTACTTTATCCGTTGACGGCTTAGCGAATTATGACCGTGATAATGGTTATAATCGTGGCGGTGTATCTTTGAAATTTGAAGATTTCAAACTCACACAAGACCGCGGTCGTAAATTCTTGCTTGATTCTATGGATGTAGATGAAACAAACTTCCTAGCAACAGGTACAAATGTTATGACTGCATTCCAAAGGGAACAAGTAATTCCAGAAGTTGATGCTTATCGTTATTCCAAAGTGGCTGCATATGCAACTCGTGAAAGTCGCAAAACAGACGCATTTACGCCAGATGATACGAATATCATCAAACAATTAAACAAGGAAGTTATGGAAATCGAGGACTTAATCGGCGAAACTGGCGACCTTGTAATTGTAATGAGTGCGCGCGTTCAAAGTGTTTTGAACGAGGCAGCAGGTAAAAAAGGCTTGCTCGATGTAGCTAACTTTACACATGGCGCATACAATACACGCGTTCGCACTTACAATGAAATTCCTATTATTGGCGTGCCTAGTGCTCGTATGAAATCTCAATATGTTTTCAACGACGGAACAACTAGCGGCCAAGAAAAAGGCGGATTTAAAGCCGACACAGGCGCGAAAGCTATCAACTGGCTAATTATGAGCCGTGCGGCAGCGATTGCGGTATCCAAAACAGACCAAATGCGTATTTTTGACCCTAACACTACACAGCAAGCAAATGCTTGGTCTATCGATTATCGTAAATTCCACGATGTATGGGTTCCAAAAAATCGCTTGGCTAGTGTATGGGCTAACTTTGGCGCTTAATTAACTGATAACGGTGGTACATCATGGAGAAATACAGACTTGTACGAATGAATGTAGTCAGATATACAGATGACGAATTCGTTCTTGAGCAATTGCTTGATGAGGGCTTTATCCTAGAGCCTGCATTTGAGCCAGACGGAGAGCCAACAGACGGCACGGACGGAGTAGGCGATAAAGAGCCAGACGGAGAGCCAACAGACGGCGCGAAAAAGTCTACAAAATCCAGTAAGAAATAATCATGAATGCGCGTGAAATCTTCGAGAGGAGATTAAGGCAAGCGGTAAAGGCTAGCGCTAGAGAGGTACAAACGGCGGCGCAGAACAACCATAAATTCACATCACGCACGGGGCAACTCGAGAGGGCTATTGATGTACGCATGATTGGCGATAAGACAGCAGAGGTATATATCGATAATCAAACCGCATATTATGGCCTGTTCGTGCATGAGGGAACTCAGCCGCATGACATATTTCCAAAACAGAAAAAGGCCTTGCGTTGGGTTCCTGTAGGTGGTAATGGGTTTGTGTTCGCTAAACGTGTGCATCACAGAGGCACAAAGGCCGACCCGTTCTTATACGAGGCACTAGACCATAGCCGCGACGAAATTCGTGATATATTCTCGAAAGCGGTTGATGTATCTCTCAATGATGTGGCTCGAGATATTGAGTTAAGCACTAACCGCACGCATTTAGAAATTAAACTGTAAGGGGTTTGATATATGTTATACGAATTTCAAGAGATGACATTTAATGATGAGCTACTAGGCCCTAATGTGCTTGAAACAACGCTGACAAAAGCTGAGCAATGGCTGTATGTACTGGCTAAACGGCTAGGCGTACAAGAGAGCGATGTAATTCGTTCATTTGTTGCTGATGAACTCGTAACGCTATACTGCTATCGAGAGACATGCATGAATAAAGCAGCCTCATTGGTAGGGCCGTATAGTCGAAACGGCCAAGACGATGATTATTATTCTAAGAAATTGACATATATCAATGCTAGAATAGCGGTTTTAGAAAACCAAATCACGGCGGAGCAACTAACAGGGCAGCCAGCTAAGTATGCGGGATATAGATGTATTCCACTATATCGAGGTGGCTAATATGTGGCTTGAATTATTGAACAAAATTAAATACACAATCGAGAAAGCTGGGTTCGACGGAAAAGTCGAACTCGGCTTTTTAAATCCTCAAAATGCGGGCGTTGATACGCTTGGCATGGTAATGCTAGGGCGCGGCGAATGTACGCCGATAGACGATAAAGTGCATAACATGCTAAAACAAGAGTTTTATGTTGAGGTATGGACTAAATCCGACAGCAACGAATT
>FLSH01003459.1_pt1 | contig 20238 bp, 26 predicted proteins | sample 1550441 | NCBI WGS metagenome assembly FLSH01 (sample SAMEA4031756, study PRJEB14383) | metagenome | biome: human; feature: oral; material: saliva | place: Philippines | collected 2014 | reverse complement strand
AAGGCTATATGGTTGTTGATAAATACTATATAATTTATTAAATTTTATAATTAATAATTAAAGAGTTCTTTGATGTATTTGATATAAGGTTACACTCTAAAAACCATGAGGATGTGTAAAATCAAGATGGTTATTTAGTTCTTTTAGAGATCGTACAAGACAGTTTTTAATTAAATTGAATCAATTAGTACACTGAACTAAATATTTAGATTTAAAAGTGAACTCTGATAATTTACTTAAAAAGTAAATTCAAGTGATTTCAGAGGGTTCGTGTACGACCCATAAGTTATTAAACTCTTTATAACTTTAAATATTTTATAGTTATTTATTTAATTTATAAAATATGTACATTCATAAACATAAATAACACAATTTAAGTCTTTCAATATTGTTTCTATCATGGGCTTAACTAAATTATAATTAAGACCGCCATTAGAACATCCTAAAGCAGGTATTGCAATACTTTTAATTTGTCTATTAATTATTTCTTGACGTAATGCAACTAACCCCTTTTCTATATATGTATATTCAGAAGGATATTTCCAATGTATTTTTGTTGGAAAATTAATTATTAACTTTTTATTATTAAAAATATCATTTTCTTCAACAATAAACATTTCTCCTATTTTAACTAACTGCTTAGAACATGCTTCTTTATATTTTAAGAAATTATATGGATATTGCTCTTTAAACATTAAAGCAATTCCTTTCCCCATAACACCAACGCAGTTAACAGTATTAACTAATGCATCAGCAACACTATTTAATAAATTACCAGTTTTATATATGAACATTTTACTAAAATATAAAGTTAAGATGTATAATTAACGTTTTACATTAATTTAGAGTTTGTTTACATTATATAATTGATAAGTGCAGTGGATTCGAACCACTCCAGTAACAATGACCAGCCGGTATACGCCGACTGTTAACTTCCAGTTAACATCACTTAAATTTATTGACAACAGCAATTTACATTGCAATAGCCTTGCTAACCCTGCCCACGCAGAAGGATTCGAACCTCCGACAACCTGGATATAAGACCAAGTACTCTAACCAACTGAGTTACACATGGAATTTTTATTTGTAACGCCAACAGGGTTTGAACCTGTGACTCCACCTTGAAAGGGTGGTGACTTAACCAAACTTGTCGATGGCGCTATGTTAATTACTTGTTACTCTTATTATATAAAATTATTTAAGTAAAGTCTGTTATTTTATTAAAAATTTTTCAAAGAACTTTTTGTAACTGATTAATTTAACAACCAACGTACATTTCATTATATATAAGTTAATAATAAAAAGTCTGCATTATTTTATATAAAAATTAAAAGTAACTAAAACTTTTTATATTTAAGTTACTTTTAAAGAATATAAAAATTTCAATTTTATCTATATCCTCCAAATTTACCATTATAAGTTGGGTGTGGTATACTTGATGATGTATTATTATTCACAGGAGAATTTTGTATATTTTCTCTTCTCATATTTCCAAAACTTTGATTTTGTTGTGGATGCTGATAAGTAGGTCGTTTAGTATTACTACCAAATATACCGTTATTTGTTCTTGGTGTATTATATATAGGTTGAGGAGAATAGTAATAACGATTATAATAATCATAATACATACCACCAGGATATATATCTCTATTATAGCTATATGGTCTATAGTAGTAATGTACTTCTGGATACTGACGAATATAAACATATCGGTTATTTGGAACTCTCCTATAGGTATATCCATCATTCCAAATAACATAATATGGAACAGTACCTCTATAAATGATAGGTATTTCTTCTTTATAATCGTAATATGTATATTCTACATAATCATCATAACCGTCCATAAATGTTATGCCACATGAATTAAACGTGAATAATATTGCACACAATATAAAAAGTGATAATATAGATCTTTTCATAATTTAATTACATTAATTAGTTTCTACTATATATATTTAGAATTATATAAAAATTCTTTTAAAATGCTCATAAAATTAAATATGAGAAGTCCTAAAAATTAAAGGACTTCTCATATTTAAAAAAATTTAATTTATATCTTTTCTGGTATGTACATATCAAAATTCTTTATTATTTTAGCATGATACATATCATTTGTTTCGTCAACTCTTAAATCTTTAATACACCATTTATATATTAAATCAAATAAAGAAATAGACTTATAACCGTCAGGTGTAACATATTCAGCTATTTTATTATACCATAAATCCTTATATGTAGCTTTAGTTAAAATCCAATTACTTTTATCTTGCTTATCAATAAAGTTAAAAACATCCGTTTTATATCCAGACCATTTCTTTATCCAATTGTCAGTATGTATATTTTTATAGACTTCTAAACGTTCATTTAATTTTTTAAATGGTACTTGAGAGAAATCATATACAGGAATTAAATATACTGGAGAACGATCATCTACATCATATGAATATGAATATCCTTTTACACAATTAAACATTCGATAATATATAATTTGATACATTATACCATCATTTAAAAGAATGTATGTATTGTCATAATCATGTGTCATATAGAAGTTTGAATCTTTTCCGATAGTAGAATCTTCAAAATGATCTATATAATTTTCAGGATGTTTCCAGAAGTCTGCTGTATATGCAGACTTCTGAAATCTAATCCATATATCAGAAAGTATATCTTCTGATAAATTATTATTAGAAACTTTAGTAGTCAAAACATCACCTTTTGTACAAGCATGACATACTTTATGACCGTGGTCATAGAAAATTAATTTTGTAGTATACTTACCAATTTCACCATTAATTAATTTAGTTGTTCCTAAATAATACCATTTTTCCCGTCTACTTCCATTCTTAATAATATAAGGCTTATTTGGAATTAACTCTAATGATTTATCTTTTGGAGCAAACAAACTTTGTTGTAAATTAGATAATTCTGTATATGTAGTATTATCAGCAATAGGCATTAATAATAATTCCGGTCCTTTCCATACATATACTAATTTTCCTACAATCCCTGTATTAATGATATTACAGTGTTGAATAATGTATATAAAATTGTCAATAGTAATTTCAAATTCAAAACCTCTTGGATCGTATATACTTAAATACTCTTGTCTTTGCGACCATTTATCCTTTATATTTGTATGTATCATAAAACCTTCTGTAGGAGTATTTTCAAATTCATTACTGTTGATTTGTTTATCTCTCCAATTTTCCCATGAAATCTCTTTACGTAATTTACCTGTATGGTCATAGTAAATTACGTAACCAAGTTTCTTTTCAAATTTATTATCTCTATATTGATACCCAACTTTCAAAGTCTTTGGTAAGTATAATTCAGATGTGTTTAATATCATAACAATTTAAAAATCAATCTGTTAACATGAAGTCTTTATCTGTTACTTGCATAATATCCTTAACATTTGTAAAGATAGTTTGTTTATCTTCTGATGTATAGGTATTATTATCAATAGTAAGAGCCTTTAATACCTTATTAAATTGAGTTTTTGTAATTTGTGTATACTCATCTATTGTACCTAATAGATATGCTAATGAAATATTAGGGCATGCCATATAATAAGTATTAATATTTACAATACCCTTTGTATCACGATTATAGCTAAATGTAATACAAGTTCCATTTACTATCATATTCATGCATTCTTCTAATGAATTGAATTCATTAAGTTCTTTATCTATATAAATTAAAATTACAATAGATTGGAATGGATTAATATAATAGAAATACTTACCATTTACTTTCTTTAGAATTTTTGCAAATCGACTTAAGAAAATAGCATCAGCTGAATTAAGAACACTACGAATATTATTTAATGTTAACTCATTTGCCATAGTTTTAACCAACTCATCAAATTCAGCACGAGTTTCATTTCCATATGTAGTTTTGTCAAATCCTGTTATAGATCTTTCTGGACGAACATAATCTGCTTGTCGTACTCGCATATAATCTTCTAAAGTTTCAAACTTTTCACCTACCAGTTTTTTTGTTATTTCACTTACTTTACTCATATAGTTATTTTAATTATTTTTATTTTATTTGTTAGTTTTATTTGTTAGTGGTATTTTGTTGTATCATTTATAAATTATGTTATTTATTTACAGCTATTTGCTCACCTAATGAATTTACAACTAATGTTTGTTTACCTATAAAATCATTTAAGTTTTGTGCATTGCAATATGTCATTGCAGATCTTAAACAATCTTCCATATTCTTAGACCATTGCTTCATTGTATACTTACATGGAATGAGTTTTTCAATACCTTCTGCAGTTTGACCAGCTTTAACTTTAAGCTCTGATTGCGCTTTCTTCGAAGCCATTCCATATATACCTTTATGCATATTTGTATATTCCTTAATCAAATATCTTTTAACTTCTTCTGATAATATATGTAATGGTACATCTTTATATTCTGTTATTTCTGAAATATTTTTAGTATCTACTACTTTATATTGTAATAAGTTATCATCTTGTGATATTTCTGGTACTGAATATTTTAATCCAAAGGTTATAGTTCCATCTACATAATCAATATAAAGAATACTTCCATATTGTTTATAATCATTTATAATTTCTCCAGCACTTTCAAAAAACCCACCAAAAATACCTCCTACCATTACATAGTCAGCACCAAGTGCTAATGCTTTGATAACATCATCATAATTTCTGATACCACCATCTGCAATGATTTTAATATCAAGGTGTGCACTCGTTTTATATTCATAACATGCATGTATTAAACTTCCTTGTGGTACATGACAACCAGTATTAGATGATGTAATACATACAGAACCTCCTCCAATACCAACACGAACATAATCTATTCCACATGCATCATACATAGTTAAAGTTTCTGGATTTGCAATATTACCTGCCATCAACTTTACACTATCTTTATACTTCGCTTTTATTTTAGTGCATAATTGCAATAAATTTGATAAATGACCATTTGCAATATCTAAAAGAATATAATATGTATTATCAAATTTATCAAATGAATTATAAATATCTTCTAACTCTGATAAACCAAATGCACACCAATATCCTTTTTTCAAATATTCTATTCTGATTTTATAATCAAAGTTACGAGGTATAATAGGTGTTATATGATTATTATACCACATATCCAAATTATAAAGATCTACTACTGATGACATAGGTGCAGTGAATATAGGTAAAACTTCATTATTTGTTTTTTCACTATGTTTAAAAGGATTTATATCCTTTCTTGAATTTACAGTAGACCTAACTGCTGGCATAATAGTTAAATCATCATAAGAATATTGTAATGCTGTATTAATTGTTGACATTTAATTATAATTTCTTTTTATTTTATATAAGAGACTAACTCGATAGTTCTGTCCATATTTTGAGGAGTTAATCCAATATTTGAATCTACTATAACAGTATGAACTAATAGTGTTCTATTAATTTCAAAATAATTATCATTACCAGTTATAATAGCATACTCAACTATATAGTCTTTACTATATTTTTTAACAATAGTATTTACAAGGTAAGATAATTTATTTGGACCTATATTATAAAGTTCATCAAAAATAAATGTTTTATCATTTTTTTGAAACTCTTTCCAAAGTGCCTCAGTTTCGTAACATTTCTTATCAAAAATGACCACTTTTGAGTCAATATTCTTGATTTTTGAGCAAAAAATGCTCAGTTTTTCAGGGTCAAGCCTTACCCCTTGGAATTCTGAAAAATCATTAATATTTTTATCAATCCATGAATGTGGACATAAAACTCCATCTATTGTAATAAAAATTAACTTCATTTTTAATTTACTTTTTAATCCTATTAATTATATAAAAAATTATAGATTTTGTTTATTTTTATAGAATGAAATTTCTCTAATAGGTTTAACATATTGTTTAGGTAATTTCTTTACAGTTACTAAATTATTAGGATTATTAAATAATTGATATACATTTTGATATTCTTTATTATTATCAAAATTTAAATATGAATTAACTGCTTTATCTATAATTTCTTTATGATTTTCAAATAACTTTTTAGAACTCCAACAATTTAATTTTTTTCTAATATCATTTCTAATCCATGAGAAATGATGCATTTTAATAATTTCCCATGGAAATACATAATAATCAATTATAGGTTTATTATCTTTATCTTTTTGTATATAATATCTTCTTGTTGGATCTGACGGTAAATTAATATCACAACTGTCAAATTCATATTGATATTTTACTTTGGTTATAAATGGTACATACATACCTTCCTTAAATGGATATAACACCTAATGTTGATAATCATGATAATAATTCATATACTAACAATATGTTATATCATAATCATTATCATCTATTTCCTTCATTGCATTTATAAAAGAATTCCTACTATAAAATTCATCCGAATCTATTATAAGTGCATGTGAACAACCATTGGCAGCTAATATTTTAATTAGTTTATTTCTCTTTTCTGTTTCCTATATTCTTGCAAGTGTATCAAAATTAGTATCAATATATTCTATGCTATTAATAATATTATCATTTAATAATGACTAACATGTATCTATATCGATTTTATCTATATTATCTCCATGATAAGAAACAGTTTGTAATGCAATAACAGTATAGTCAATTAATCCTTCTAATTCTTTTACTATATTATATATGTGTTCAGTTCCTTCAAATGCAACTATACCTAAACCTAATTTCTTTATAGTTTTAAACTACGACACGTAATGTTTATATATATTTTTTCTTATAATTATAAAGAATTTTTATAAAAATGTTTTTTTATATGTAAATAGATTATATGGCACAAATAAACAATAATTATAAAAAACATCATAAACCTGTAAATGAATCTAAATCAAGGTTTCATTAGGGTTATTATATACCAAAGCATCCAGAGAAATGTTTAACTAAAGAAAATATATATCGTTCTGGTTGGGAGGTTAAATTTTTTAGATGGTGCGATGAAAATTCCAATGTAGTTCGTTGGGCATCTGAACCTGTCGCTATAAAATATAAAAATCCAGTATCTAATCTTAAATATTGTTTAGAACATAATTTAAATCCAAAAGATCCGAGATATTGGAAAACTTGTAATTACTATACAGATGTATGGATTGAATTAAAAACAAAAGAAGGTAATATAAGAAAAATATTCATTGAAATTAAACCATATTCTCAAACAATTCCACCAAAGCCTATTAATGAAAATGCACCTATAAAAGAACATAAAGCATATAATAAATAGGCCGAAACATATTTGGTTAATCAAGCAAAGTGGCAAGCAGCTGTTAGAGAATTTGCAGCAAGAGGGTGTGAATTTATGATTGTTACTGAAAAATCATTATCTAAATTGGGACTAATGTAAAAATAGATTAATTTAGTTTAAAAAATTATCAAACTTATAGATAATGTAATAAAACATAATGCTTCAGCATAAAAAGTTTTATTAGGTGATTTACAAAATATACACCATAATAGAAATAGTATCCATGGTAATAGCAGTGACCAATATAAATATCCAACTACTATCTATGACATAATACCTGCAAGATAACCACCAAAGTTATGCATTGTTTCATACACAGTTTTATAATGTGGACTACAACCTACTAATATAAGACCAATTAAAAATAGCATTCCTATAAATCCCCACCACTCAGGTAATAAAGCTATCATATAAGGTGCAATAGAAAATCCTGTAATACACATAGATATAGTAAACCACCAATCATACTTTACTATATAAGCTGTTGATGATAAACTTGTTAACATCTTTTTATTTTTTAAAATATTCCATGTAGTATAACATAACATATACAATATTCCAAGTATACTTAAAACTTTTAATGCAACTAACATGCAATATTTATTGTTAATTTAACAATAAATATATTTAATAAGAAATAATTTTAAACTATATGAACACTATATTAGTTAAGCGAATTGCAAATAATCCAACATTAAAATATTGTATTGGTAAATTATATGTTAATGGTGTATATGTGTGTGATACCATAGAAGATTATGACCGTATGCTTGACGATAGTATGACACTACAAGAAATACTTAAAAAGAAAGTAAAAGGTCAAACGGCGATTCCTACTGGCACATATAAGTTATCATTAAAGTATACATCATAGACATTTAAGAATACAACATGGGCCAAATTATATGGTGGTATAGTTCCTCGTGTATTAAATGTTAAAGGATATGACGGTATTTTAATACATCCAGGTAATACACCTGCCGATACATTAGGGTGTTTGTTAGTTGGAGAAAATAAGGAAAAAGGAAAAGTTATTAATTCACAATTAACTTGGAAAAAGTTAATGAATACTTATTTATGGCATAATCGAAATGAAGAATGGCTTATTAAATATATACGGACATATTATTAATTAAAAGGATGAAATTTTAAAATTTCATCCTTTCTTTCATTTATGCTTCATCAGTATTATCATCTGTTAAATCTGCATCTGCAAAATCAACATCTTCTATATTATCTTCTGATGATGCATTTACTGGAGGTTGTTGTCCACTCATTTCATGAGAAGAGCCTTCAACTTCATAATTTTTAATAAATGCTGAAACAGTGCCAGCTATTGTTACAATATCTTGAGCAGTAATATCTTTTAGTAATTTGCCGATATTAGTAGCAATTTTTAATGATTCTATTTTTAATTCTTCATCTGTAAGTGCTTTATCTCCTTCAGTATTTTCTGTACCTGTATTATCTTCTGTAAGTGTATCAAACTCATCAGCTTCATATAAACGAGTTTTATTACGGTACTTTAAGAAATCGCGATCAGATAAAATTTTTTGTACTTTTACCATTGTAAATTTGTATTCGAATATTTTTACATTTTATTTATTTGATTACTACTATTATCATATGATAAATAAATGTCAAAATCATTATAGTTTTCTAAGATATTCGCTTCTAAAAATATAGTTTTAATTATATGGCAAAATTCATAAATTGATGCATTAGTAAGAGACTTGTACATAGGAGGTATATATGGAATTATATTAATATCCTTTAATGTATCAACTTTAGTAATTACTGGAACAAATTTACAATTATATATATACTTATAGTTATCTAATGTATGTCTACTAATAGTTTGTTTTAATAAATTCATATCAAATGCACCTCTTTTAAATAAACCTTGATACCCTGTATCATTATTAGTAGGTTCGCTTAAATCTGTAAAATAATTATTAAGGTTTTGTGTATATTCAGGTAGATAACCATTTCCATGCCTTGTTAAATAACAACGCATTGTAAGATATACATTAGCATTATTTAAACATTTCTGTAACCATGGTGTTTCAAAACCTGTTAAACCTACTTTACTTGGAGTACAATGTGGCATAAAACCGCGTTCCATATCTAATAATAAACCTTGTGAACCTTCAAAAATAACTTTATTAATTTTATTATCAAAATTAACAAGTATATCATTAAAATTCGAAACAATATGAATATCTGAACATGTAGTTAACCACTTACATGCATTATTAAACATGTTTACATATTCTTCATATTCATTCATTTTAGAGGCACATAATTTTGAACCATAATAATATTGACATACATTCTTAATATACTGTTGATATAAAAAAGTATTTAAAGATATACATTCATTAGTTTTATTATAACGCTTATATGTACTGAAAATACCTTTACCACAACTACCATTATTCAAAGTATTTTCATCATTAATATTACTTAATACATCAAATGGTGTAATGATTTTACATTTTTCATTAATGTACAATGTAGGTTTAATCCCTTTCTTAATAAGTTCATTGTATTCATTTAATATACATATAGGATCAATTAATACATTTTCATCCAAGTAAGTAGGAATTCCAACTAATGTACCTGCACCAAATGAACTACATATATGTGAAATACCATTATGCACTACATTATGACCGGCTTGAGGTCCAGATGAAAAACGACAAACAATTGGTGATAAATTTTCACCAATTGCTTGTAAACATCTCCACTGTACAATATTACCTTTTCCTTCATCTCCGAAGAATGTACCTAATACAATATCAGAATTATGTAACATATTTTTCTATTTTTTTAATCACCTGCTTCAACACCTTCGAATAAAGTATCTTCAGGATTTAAAGATGATTTAGATTGCTTATATGAATTAAAAATTACTGTAGGTAAAATATCTGCAAGATCATTACCTTTTTGATCATAAGAAATCTTAATATGGTTATCATCTAACATTTCTTTCCAATTGGTATCTTTTAGATAATATGTATTTGCACCTTCCATGTGGATATGGTACACATCCCACTTCTTTTGTGCATCTTTAAGAAATTCCTTAGTTTCTAATACTTTATAGCCATTAGTAGTAATTTTTTCATCATTTGTTTTTATATAATGATTTAATATATCATTACTAATAGACTTATGTACTGGTTCATCTCCAATGGTAATAAGTACACCTTTCTTTCCTCTCTTATCAAAAGAATTTATTTTGGTTTTATATGCTGCGATATACCATGCAAGTGAATAATCTTCACCGCCATTACCACCGCCACAGCCTTCAAGATATATATTCTTTAACCAGTGTTCCATCAATGAATCAGAAGATTCAAATTGGCCAACTTGTATTGGACCAATTTCTCTTTCATATTGAGCATCACCAATTCCCATAAAGCATACTTGTGGATTTGCTATACCAAGGTCTGTTAACTTCTTAATAATATCTGGTAACAGATTAGTAATAATATTCTGTGGTATTCTACCCATACTACCAGTTTCATCCAATGCTATAATTATTGGAAATGATTCTGGATGTTCTTCACTATCACATGATTCACGAACCTGAAAATATTTTGGATCCATATCATGTGCAATAGTGTGATTTGTAAATATATCTTCTCGTGACTGTGATTTATAAGTATTTACAGACCGAGTTTTTGCTGACATATAACTATAACTTCCTCCTCCCATGTTACTTCTTCTCCTTTTTTAATTCAGTTATTATTTCCTTCTTCAAAAGATCTTTAAGTTCATTCATGAGATCTGGATCCGATGTAATAATGTTCTTAAGATCTGAAATAGATGGTGTTCCAATCACATCCTCCTCATCATCTGCATCATCTGCTGGAACTGTATTTGCAGAAGGGTTAACAGGTTTTACCATATTTTGAATATTATCAGTAATATGTGCAAAAGGATTGAATGCCTGCCCTGTACTTGCATTTTTAACTACATTGTTTGGTGGTGTATTCATATTACCAAAAATATTACTACCAAACATATTGCCACCGTTCATCATCATAATCATTGGTAGCATCTTTGATAATTCAGTATCATCACCTTCACCAATGCTCTGTAATATTATAAATGGCATCATGCTCTGCATATCTATATTAGCGCCACCATTCTGAGCAGCTGACATAAACATCATCAATGAAGTTGTATCAAACTTGGAATCGTCCTTTGACAACAACATAAACATCATTGGATTAAATCCAGTCTGGTTGTTAAACATATTAACAACGCACGTAACTGTAGATGCACCAAGAATTGCATCAGTAATATCCTGTTTATTATGTGAATAACCAGAAGCACTAATTAGTGATAATGAACCATTTGCTTTACGACCCTTTACAAATGAATAACTATTACCATTCTTTACAATATCACCAGGAACAACCTGTGACTGGTGATATTGTAAAAATTGGAATTTCAAATGTCATTTCTGCAGGCCAACGCTTCAATGTACCATCTTTTGTCATACAAATGTAATTACCATCACGGTCAGGAAGTGCTACAGACAAGTCATAAGTCATTCGTACATTGTAATCACGAGCTGGTACATACTGACTCATCATGGTATTTAAAATACCAGAAAATCCATTCTTTTTCATACTTATTTTATTTTTATTAAGATAAACTTTATTATTGTTAATACTTTCTATATTAATAGTTCTTATTGGTTTATTTTTTATAGTATCTACAGTAGAATCTTTAATAATATCTACTACCCTTGCAGGTTTATTATGTGTTGGGCATTTAATAATATCACCCACTTTCAAATTATAATCATTACAAATATATACATATCGAGTTTTATTTTTCTCATTTGTATATATATCTGCCACAAAATCATCATTATATGGAAATATAACAAAGATTAATGTATTTTTTATTTTTTCATTTGACATAATTATAATTAATTAAAATTTAAGGCCATTAAGGATTTCTCCTAATTTTATTTTTTGATTAATACCATATATAAGATTATCAATAGTTGCAATACTTTCTTTAATAAAATTATTATGGTTTGTTAATAAATCTATAATAGATTTTTCATCAATTAACTCAACTTCAACTACTTTTTGTATAGCACTGTCATTTGGTAATCTAACACCATTATATCCTGATATTTTAATTGTATTAAACATATTAAGTGATTGGCGTTTATATTCTCTCATTTGTTTTAAAATAACAGTATTCATTGAATGATAGTAGTCAACTGCCTCTTGTCGTTTCATATAAACAATACCTAATAAGTCATTAACTTTTGGTAATGTTTTCATCATTTCATTTAATGAAGTTATTTCATTTGTCCACTTATTACGATGTTCATTAAGTTGTTCCTCTAATGTAAGTGGTTGTTGTTGAGTATTAGCTTGTTGAGTATTATTATTTGGTAAAATCGGTGAAGGTACAGCTGAATTATTAGAAGTATTACCTCCTATATTCATTGCTGTACCATTATTACCATTGTTATTTTGTTGTGTATTACTTAAATCACTCATATATTAGTTATATATGAAAAATCATCAAAAGCCTATATTTTTAGTTACTTTTTCTGCACCATTATCTAAATTATAATTAAAAATATCAGAAAGATACATATCAGTAATCTTATCTTCTGGTATATTTAACTTATGCTTATCTGATAATATCTTTACTTTATCTTTAGTTAATTTATTAAATTCATATTTAACTTTCATTCTACCTTTTCGTAATAATGCTTTATCTATGCGATTAATATCCGCATTAAATGTACATATAAATTTAAGGTTGAATGCATCTCCTAAAATACCATCACTCAAATTTAATAATGATGCCATTTTATTATTTCCATCAGTCCGGTTAGTTAACATACTTTCACAATCTTCTAAGATTACTACACAATCTTTATAGTCTAAAAGTAATTTAATAAATGAAGAATCTGTAATATTATCAAATACAGAAGAATCTAAAATAAGAAATTCTTTATCTTTTAATTCTCCTATTAAATGTCTAATATATGTAGTTTTACCAGTTCCAGGTTTTCCATGTAGAATTAATAAACCAGATTCATTATCAGATTTTAAAAATTCCTTAATCTTTTCATCTGGTAAATCATCATTATAATTCTCCTTTATATTTAAATCAACTTTTTTAATTAATAATGTATTAGTAGAAAAACTATCTCTATTATAAGTAACATATTCACATGATGGTATATCGATAGATTCTTCATATAATGTTATAGATTTCTTTACAATATTTGGTAATACCGGTGTATTAGTTAATACAGATAATTCACCTTTATATGTATACACTATTAAATCTGGTGCTATTATTATAGGATATTCACTTTTTCTAATAATATAATAAGGAATATTCTTTTTTTGCAATTCTTCTTCTAATTGTATATATGTTGTATAGCAATCTATTTCTTCATCATACGTATATTTTACTGTATTGCCTTCATAATGTTGGAGTTTAGCAAATTCTTTATCCATATAAGCTCCTTCATTTTGTACTATTATAGTATTGGGATATGTATAAAACATATATACATATACTGTATGTAACCAATTATCACAATCACTAAAAATAAGGGAATCTTTAGATATTTCTCTTAAACATACATCAAAATATTGTTTTAAATCTTCTGATGTATTATAAACTATTTTATTGTATGCCATTTTATAAATTATCAAATTAAAATTTTAATTAAGGCTTTAGAACATCGTCAATAATACCATAGTCTTTAGCCTCTTGACCAGTCATCCAGTAATCACGATCTGCATCTGCTGTAATCTTTTCAATGCTCTGCTTTGTATGAGTAGAAAGAATATCATATAACTCATTCTTACATTTCTCTATTTCTTTAGCTTCAATTAAAATATCTGATGCCTGACCTGATGCACCACCAAGGGGTTGATGAATCATTACTTTAGAATGAGGTAAAGCATATCTCTTACCATCTGTACCTGCAGCTAAAAGAACTGCACCCATAGATGCTGCCATACCTGTACAAATAGTTTTAACATCACAATTAATATATTGCATTGTATCATAAATTCCCAACCCTGCAGATACACTACCACCGGGAGAATTTATATAAATTGAAATATCCTTTGAATCATCTTGATTACTTAAATATAAAAGTTGTGCTTGAATTACATTTGCAACATAATCATCAATGCCAGCACCAAGAAAGATAATACGATCCATCATCAATCGTGAAAATACATCCATTACTGCTACATTAAGATTACGTTCCTCTATAATAGAAGGATTAATATAATCATTACTACAACCAATATTCATATTATTAATATGGTTTGTATACTGATGCATTGCCATACTTGAAATTCCTCTTGACATTGCAAATTTATTAAAATCTTTCTGAGAATTTATCATTTTCTTATATTTTTTATTAACTTTTTATTGTAAACAGGTTAATTAAAAAAGTCTAATTTACACTTAAAATTATTTCTAAAAATAAGTATAAAATTAGACTACAATAATTATGAAATTAAAATTTTTATGGTATATTTATAATTTTAAACTGTTGTTACTGGATCTCCAAGTACAGAAGAAGAATCTTGATTAAGCATGTCATCATTTTCTTCATCACTTGATAAACCTATAGCATCTTCAATATCTTTAACATCATCAAATGCACTTTGATCTGGCAATGCAAACATAGGTTTAATTACATTATCATTTAATTCTTTTAAGAATTCTGGTGTAAATACTCTATCTGAATAAAAATCTATTAATGAAACTTGTTCACCTAAATGTTTTACAACAATACCTCTTGCAGTATCTTTTGGTTGGCAATACATGGTTTCACCATTATGGTCAAATATATAAATCTTTTTCTTTTCAGTATCAGATAATTTATTATAATCCTTTTCTGTAAGTAATGAACCACGAACTACACCAGAATTATCCCATGTCATGAATTGTTCCAAACCTACATAAGGATTAGGTTTCTTATAATAAGGAATTTGAAATTTAACCTTCATAGGTCTGCAAAAACGGGACTTAACGGGTTTTGCAGTTACAAGAACACCATTCTTAGTTCCAGCTTCTGAACCTATATGTTTCTTTGCAGCATCTTCATTTGCCTTATCATCAAGCTTAGCTACTGATAATTCTAATGTAATTGAAGCATTATAAACTAATCCTGTACCACCTGCTTGTATATTCTGAGGAATGAAGGACATACTATTATGTGTTACTACCCCATTTTCTAATATATAATGGTGAGCATTCGCTACTTCTATATCATATACGTCCTATTGATTATTTGCTCCCACTGTTACAATATTTTTCTACTTCAGCTTTAATATCTTCATATACTAATTTCTCTATTTTTATTTTATTTTTATTAGGTTTAGAAACAATTAACAAAATATAATTATATCCTCTATCTATTACACATTCAGCTTTTTTATAATTTCTCCATAAATTTTTATAAAAAGTATAAGTACTTTTCACTTCAATAAATAAATTCTGAGACTTTATATAAAAATCTGGAATATACCTATGTATTACATTATCCTCCTCATATGTATAACGAAACTAAAAAGTATTCATATATTTTATATCATTTTCTATATCCTATTCATTATATAATTTTAATATATAATTGTCTAATGCTTCAGCTTCATATCCTTGTATAATTATATTTTTTCCAGATTCAGGAAATGTATATATCTTATATTTTTTATATTTCTTTTTAGCAGGGTCTATTTTACTATATGCAATTACTTCATTTACCCATTTACTTTCATTAAAATTATGTAATGAACCATACTTTGTAATACGGTTATCATATGCTATTTGTTTTATCACTGTATACTAAGAAATCCATAATTTTTCTGAATTATTATCATCTGTGCTGGCACCATATTTTTCATACCAAGTATTTAACTTTTTATATGAATTATCTCCATCCATAGGACATACATGGTTATATCTTTGTAAATTAGTATTCTTTACTTTTTCTTTAATAATATCACTTTTTAATGGATTATCAACACCATAATGTTTAAGCCATGTTTCTTTTTTCTTATTAATATTATCAATATAATTTAAAGTACATTTTGTTCCATATCTTAACATATTAGTTTCTGCTACTTTCTAATATATTTCTTTTTTCCTTTCCTCTGATACGTTTTCCCACTATTTCTTTATTCTAATAGTAGCTCTCTATGAAATTATCTATGAAATTTCTGGTAATTTTTTATATTCTTCAAAGCACTTCTTAGAACACATAATAGGAGTTAAACGCTCAGTAACCTACCTATATTTTCGTAGTTGGCTCATAGGTATAAAATTACATTTACAATGAGGACATATAACCTATGCTTCTGTTAATTTATCATGTAAACAAAATAATATATAACTTGTATCTATAATATCATTATTAGCTATATCAGTCCTATTAAATAGGAAAGGTACCGCATCTTGAATATTTTTATATGCTACAGAATTTTTATCTAATTTCTTAATATATTTTATCATAGCACAAGATGCCATATGTTGAATCGCATCAAATAAAAATTCTTTATCATTTAGCAATTCTAACATATGCTCTCGTCTATAATCACTCTCAACATCATCAAATTTCATATTTCCATGAATAGGTCTTTACCATATTTATACCAAACACAAAATTAAATTTGTACTATTTCATCATCAAGAGTTAATTCATCTGCTAACTTATAAATTAAATCTCCATCTGGTGTTCTTACCATAAACTTATGATTAAGTGTACATTTAACTGTATAGCCATCTTCAAACTCTAATTCATAATACTTTGGTGCTTTGTAAGAAAAACTATTTGTTACTTCTTCTGGTCCATTTAATGTCATTACTTCTTCACCTTTTGTAATATCTTCAATATTTTTAAAGGTATTATCTGCCATCATAACTTTAGTACCAGGCAAACAACAGGCATAAACATGATTCACACATATTAAACTGCATTGTAGCTTAGCCAATGGAGTAGCACAAACTCTGAACAATGCTTTAAGATCTTTAGCCTTTGTGAAGTCAGCTTTTTGATTACCTGTTAAAGTATCATCTCTTTCCTTTTCAGATGTTAAATTACCGATAGAATCTAATACTATAATTATCTTATCATGATCACCTTGTTTCTCTTCCTGCTTTTGTAATTGTTCACAAAGTTTAATAATAAATTGTGATGTTTCAAAAATAGTATTAACTTTTTTAATAATTAACTTAGTTGGATCTACACCTAATCGTCTAACGAAATCTGAATCAATAGCACCTTCAGAATCTAAATATACAGGTATATAACCCATTTTCTAAGCTTCTCTACAAATAGAACAAGCCAAGAAAGATTTACCAGTACCACTACTACCACATAAAGAAACTATACGACCAGTTGGAACAGCTTTAAATAAATCACCAGACATGCATGCATTTAATACATAATTACCTGTTGGTATCCATTCTTTTATATTAGATAATGTAGAATCTGCAATAATTTCTGCACTATCATCTATTGCCTATACCATTGAAAATAAACTATCTATTCCACCTTCAAAATCTTCTGTTGCTTTCTTCTTTACCATCTTAATTAATAAAATGCTTTATTTATATATTATAAGACAAAGGTTTAAAAAAGTCTTTATTTTAAAAGAATAGTGTTTGGAAAAAACTTGTATAATAATTTTATAGATTCTGGTGATAATTCTTCTGTAGCAGTGCTACCAGTATTAAATATAAATTTGACGGTGTTATTTTCTTCAAATTCTATAGATGCAATTGATGTAATAGGAATCCTCCAATTTATAAGAGAATCTTTAGCATATAAGCATGGAATAAATTGTGAACTTTTGTTTTTTCTTTTAATGCTCATTATTTTATAAATTTATATAAAAAATAGAGACAACTATATATCGCATACAATTGTCTCTTAAATTCCTATTTATAAATTAAATTATTTACAACATGAATTTTAACGAATGCTATCAGTTGAATTAGATAACGCTCCTTTCAATTCAGTTTTCTTTTTCATATCATTAATTTCATTATTCAAAGTATTAACTTCTTCTTGTGAATAATTACATAATTCTTTATTATTATGTTTTTTAAAATTAATATGATATGTTGCACTTACCATCATTTGAAATACTGCTTTTTGTGAATTAAATTTATTATTAAATCTTTCATCTCTTTTTCGTCCATATCCAAATAAATACCAATCTGGTATAACTTTCCAACGTTTTGATAAATCCCATACAATAGATGGTTGAGCTGATATTGACCAATGTTTATTAATATTATAATTTAAATTAAAACCGGTTTTTGCAATAACTGCGCTTCGTTGATTTGTAATATGTGAAGTATGATCTTCAAATTTAGTTCCTGGACCCCACAGATATACAAATGAATCACCAAAATCATGCAAACCTCCAAGGCCTACTAACATTTCAACTTCAAATTTATGTGGTGTGCCATTATATCCATAAATAGTATTTGTTATATTCCATCTATTAATTAATGAAACTGTTATTTGATCTATTGGCTTATCTGCATTAATTATTTCTAAATTATAATTTTTTCTATTATTAAAGCCAATAGTAGTTTCTACACTCAAACCATAATATGGATTAATATCCTTGTTAAGGGTTACACCTAAAATTAATCCTTGTGGTTTATTCCAATCATGAAGATTGGTTTGTATAGCCGTTTCAAAACCAACAGACCATTTATCTAAAAGACCAAACTTCTTTGATATTTCCTGTGCATTTACTGAAAGATTAACCATCAATGCAGTAATCAATAAAATAATAAACTTTTTCATAATTTTAATTTTTTATTTGTCCTTAAAATGTTAAACTTAATACCCTTTATATGGTAAGTTTTATAAAAAGTCTGGTTTTAATGTGCAAAATTATGTTAAAGTTTATTTTGATAATCCAGTTGAGCCAAACCCACCATCTCCGCGGTCTGTTGTTCCATGTGATAAATACTCATCTTCTGTTTCTTCTTCCCATTCAGTTGGTATATATTCCATATGAATAAATTGAACTACTTTATTACCTGAACGTAATATAGTATCATCATTTCCATTATTACATAAATTAAGATGTACTTCACCAGTATAATCTGCATCGATAGTATTTGCCATTACATCAAGATGCTTTTTTGATGCTATACCTGATTTATTAGTAGCTTTAAGATAAGTATTTTTATCATGTATCCAAACCTTAATACCAGATGGAATATTAACTTGTTCCCCTGACGGTATAATAACTTCTAATACTTCTTTGTTTAATTGAGTATCAAAAACAATAGAATATTTTATTTTATTCTTAAGGTTAGCTTTAGTTAGAACTTCAAAAAATTCAGGTGTATATTCAGGCATAAAAAAATCTGTACCTGCATCATGCTAATTTGCTCTATTTGGACTCTTTACATCTCTTATCTTTAAAAATGAAACTTTCTTATTAATCATTTATTTAATTTAAACTTGATTTATACATTATAAAAAGTATACGGTAAAAAGTTTAATTTTAAAGTCTATATAATTATAAGTAAATGAAGAACATAAACGATGTCGTAGTATAGTTATTAAAAATATGGTATAATATTTTTAATTTTAGAGTTTAAACTCATGGCACACTACATACCTCTATCTCATAGCAATTGCATTTGAGATTTCTTTTAAAATTCTATATGTTTAGAACACTGAAGTACTAAATGATTCAATTTAAATTAATAAACTGTCTTGTACGATTAAAATAAATAATCTAAACATAACCATCTTGATTTTACACATCCTTTTGGATTTCAAAGTGTAACCTTATATCAATACTTCAAAGATCATTTATATATTATATAAACAAAAAGTTTAAAAAGTCTGAAGTATTTTATAAAATTTATCATCAAATATTCAATTTTATATTATTATC
>FLSH01124773.1_pt1 | contig 20278 bp, 16 predicted proteins | sample 1550441 | NCBI WGS metagenome assembly FLSH01 (sample SAMEA4031756, study PRJEB14383) | metagenome | biome: human; feature: oral; material: saliva | place: Philippines | collected 2014 | reverse complement strand
CCTCTTCGATGGTGCTGTAGCCGTACTCGGCGAGCAGAGCCAGCACCTCCTGAACCAGAACCTCGGGCACGGACGCGCCGGAGGTCAGGCCCACGGTTGCTACACCCTCGAACCAGGATTCGTCGACCTGGTGTGCGAAGTCCACACGCTCGGCACGCTTAGCGCCGTATTCGAGTGCTACTTCCTTCAGGCGCACGGAGTTCGAGGAGTTCGCCGAACCGACCACAATCACCAGGTCTGCGCGCGGAGCGATCTCCTTGATAGCGCCCTGGCGGTTGGAGGTTGCGTAGCAGATGTCGTCCGAGGGCGGATCCTGCAGGGACGGGAAACGCTCACGCAGACGCGCCACGGTTTCGAGGGTCTCGTCCACGGACAGGGTGGTCTGAGAAATCCAGACGACCTTTTCCGGGTTGCGGACGGTCACCTGGTCCACCTCGTCGGGCGAGTTCACAATCTGGATGTGCTCGGGCGCCTCACCGGCGGTACCTTCGACCTCTTCGTGGCCGGTGTGGCCGATGAGCAGGATGTCGTAGTCCTGCTTGGCGAAGCGCACAGCCTCGCGGTGCACCTTGTTCACCAGCGGGCAGGTCGCGTCAATGGTGTTCAGGGAGCGGTCGCCGGCTGCGGAAACCACCGCCGGGGACACTCCGTGCGCCGAGAACACGGTCACGGAGCCTTCGGGAACTTCATCCACTTCATCAACGAAGATAGCGCCCTGCTTTTCCAGGGTCTCCACCACGTGGCGGTTGTGAACAATCTGCTTGCGCACGTAGACGGGCGCGCCGTAGTGCTCCAGCGCCTTCTCAACAGCAATCACGGCACGGTCAACGCCTGCGCAGTAACCGCGCGGGGTAGCGAGCAGGACTTTCTTCTCACCGGTGACGGGTGCGGCGGCTTCAACGTCGGCGCGGCTGCGGCGCTCGCGGGGTACGGGCGGCAGGCCCAGGGCAATAGTTTCAGTGGACATGGTTACTATCCTACGTTGTTCGGACTTTTAGTGTGTGATGACTGTGGCACCGCTCGCAGGGCTACGTCCCAGGGCGATGAGGCGAATCAGAATACCGAGCAGCAGGGCGAGGATTGCCAAGACCAGCCCGTAGCTTGCCGCCGCCTGCAAATGCCCGGTCAGTGACGGTGCAAGCTGGTTCCATACCCCGGTAATCAGTGCCGTTCCGGCGGTGCTGTGGCTGGTAATTCCCAGGGACTCAGGGCTTTGGCTGCCAAACCAGGCTGCCGCCCCCCATCCCAGCAGGGCGTAGAGCAGAGCCGTAACCACCGGCACCAGGATGCGGTGCCTGGGTGCCAGCAACGTAGCCAGCAGTAGGCTCAGCACCGAGATGATGGTCAGCGGCACGGTGGACTTGCCCAGCGCGGCGGCGCGGTTAATGCCGGCGTGCAGGAACCACTCCTGCTGGTCCTGCTGGCTGTTGCCGTCCTTCACCCGGTCAATGTTGAGGGTTTCAGGGCCGAGCTTCGTCAGGTCCGGGTCGAAGGAGCCGATAGAGCCGACCTTCGCATCCAGCGCACGGTAGAAGGGGGTGAGCACAATGACGGCGGGGCCGTCCTGGTGTTCAAGGTTGTAACGGCGAGTTTCCTCGGCAACTTCCTTCCAGAGGCTTCGATATTCTTCAGTTTTTGACAGCTCAGCCGCGGAACGGTTGAGCAGGGAACGTATACCGTCTTGTGTCGGCTTTACAAGAATGGAGTATAAGCCGCTTTCTTTGGTGCCGTCGAGGAAGGTTGTCATAGCCTCGGAGTTCATGAGGTCTTCGACCGCGCCGTCAGCGATGCGCGAGGCAAGCTGCGAATCCTCCGCCAGGTTGGAGGAAATCTGTGAGAAACCGCGCTCTGACATGAGCTTTGAGTTCACCCAGGCGCCCGTGGTTGCGCCCAGACCGGTCACCAGGGCCAGGGCGCACAGTACAACGGTCAGGAACCTGCGCAAACCTGCCGCGAAGGGAGGCTCCGGGGCAGCCTGCAATTCAGCTTTGGTGGGGGCTGTCCCGTGGCCGAGCGTGCGGGTGGGCTGTAGCAGGGTGGTGTCTTCATCCGCCGTGTAGTGGCCGTCCGTGTAGTAGCCATCCGTGCGGGTGATCCGGGTGCCGACGACTCGGGTCGCATCCGCCGGGTAGTTTTGCGCGCCCGTACCCGCCGCAGACGAAGCTGCGGCGGTGTTGAGGGCATTGTTCTGGTCTTCTGACTGATCGGGTGAGCGCATGAGCCTAGGGTACCCGCTCACACTGTTCAAAGCCGATTCAGACCCGCCGAATGCGCCAGAAGCTAAGTTCCACCTGCACTGCGTGCAAGATACCCCGATTCGCTCGGCTGACCTGTGGGCAGGCGCATAACCAACCAATCAGGGACAATAGAGGGTATGAACTTCTACAACCCCTCCGCAGCGCAGCCGGCACCCGCACTCGTGGTGCCGCCCGTGCACGAGCGGCAGCTTCCCGGGAAGTCTCAGGAAACCACCGCCACCAACCCCTGGCCCCTCGCCTTGCTCGCGCAGAACCTCAAAAACTACGTGGACAAGGTTCCCGAGCTGTGGGTGGAGGCGCAGGTCGCCTCCCTCAACGGCCGCGGCGGCAACGTCTTCATGGAGCTCAAGGACCTCAACGAAGACTTCTCCTTCACCCTCGCGCTCTTCGGGCGTGCCGGTAGCGGTCTGGCAGCTGATGTGACCGTGGGCGCTCGCATCGTCACTCGCGCCAAGCCGAGCCTGTGGAAGAACGGCAAACTCTCGCTCATCGGCAAGGAAGTGTACGCGGTCGGCACCGGCAACCTGCACGAGCAGCTGCAGCGTCTGCGTGAGGCTCTCGCCGCCGAGGGGCTGTTCTCTGACGCCCGCAAGAAGCCGCTACCCATGCTGCCGAATCGCGTGGGTCTGATTACCGGTCGCGATTCTGACGCGGAGAAGGACGTTATCCGCAACGCCTCCCTGCGCTGGCCCGGCGTGGTCTTCGAGGTGCGCAATACCCGCGTTCAGGGTGAGGGCGCGGCGGCTGAGGTCATTGCGGCCCTCGCCGAGCTGGACGCCCACCCGGAGGTAGACGTCATCGTCATCGCCCGAGGCGGCGGCTCTTTCGAGGATCTGCTGCCTTTCTCCGAGGAGGCGCTCATCCGCGCCGTCGCGGCAGCCACCACCCCGGTGGTCTCGGCGATCGGTCACGAGGCGGACTCCCCCATCCTCGATGCGGTCGCCGATTTGCGCGCCTCCACCCCCACCGATGCTGGTAAGCGCATTGTGCCCGATATTTCGGAGGAAACCGCCCGCATCACTGAGGCGCGTGCCCGCCTGGACCGTGCGGTACTCGGCTACGTGGGCATGCAGATGAACTACATTGCTCAGCTGCGCAGCCGCCCGGTGCTCACCCACCCGGAGTCCTCCCTGCTCATGCGTGTGGAGGAGCTGAGCCAGCTGCGCGAGCGCGCTCACCGTTCGGTGCAGCACCGTTTGGAGCGCGAGTCGGCGACTCTGTCGCATACGTTGGCGCGGGTGCGTTCGCTCTCGCCTGCGCAGACGTTGAACCGCGGCTACTCCATCGTTCAGGATGCGGCGGGCGCTATTGTGCGTGACGCTTCGGCACTGAGCGAGGGCGAGCAGATTACGGTACGCGCGGCGACCGGTTCGGCGCAGGCAACTGTGACTTCTACGAATCCCTCAAACATCTCCTAAACCTCGATACCCCTGGTTTTTACCCTTAGTTTTTACCCCTAAGTTTTACCCCTGAAAGGTTCTTCAATGAGCGAGAACATTAGCTTCAACAGCGCCGAACTGGGCGCCCCCGTCGAAACCCTCGGCTATGAGCAGGCTCGTGCCGAGCTGGAGCAGGTCGTGCGCCAGCTGGAGTCCGGCGCCAGCGACCTGGAAACCTCCATCGCCCTGTGGGAGCGTGGCGAGGCGCTTGCCGCCCGCTGCGAGGCGTGGCTACAGGGCGCGCAGGAGCGCCTGAACGCGGCACGTGGTGCACAGCAGGGCGGTCAGGAGAGCCCGGCAAACTAAAGCCGTTTCCAGCACCCGTTCTGGCACATCCGCCAGCTGTCAAATAAAAATAGCCTGCCCCGCAGCTCATCAGAACTGCGGGGCAGGCTATTTTCCGTCTACATGTAGCAGAGACGGCAGGGCTAGTGCTTCTGCTTGTAGTCAGCCATGAAGTTACCCAGACGCTCCAGGGCGCTGGTGAGGGTCTGCGTATCGGGCAGGAACACCAGGCGGAAGTGGTCCGGGTCCTTCCAGTTGAACGCGCGGCCGTGGCTGAAGAGAATCTTCTGGCTCTTCAGCAGGTCCAGGGCGAACTGCTCATCGTCGGTAATGTCGAAGCGCTCAATATCGATCTTCGGGAACAGGTAGAGCGCGCCGTCCGCGTTGGTGCAGCTGATGCCGTCAATCTCGTTGAGCATCTTGTGCGCCAGGGTGCGCTGCTCGTACAGGCGACCGCCGGGAACAATCAGCTCGTTAATGGACTGGTAGCCGCCGAGCGCGGTCTGGATTGCGTGCTGTGCCGGAACGTTGGAGCACAGGCGCATGGAGGCGAGCAGGTGAATACCCTCAAGGTAGCTTGCGGCATCCTTCTTCGGGCCGGTGATAGCGACCCAGCCTGCACGGTAACCGCAGACGCGGTACGCCTTGGACAGACCCGAGAAGGTCAGGCAGAGCACGTCGTCGCCGGTGAGGGTTGCCATGTTGATAGCTTCAGCACCGTCGTAGGTAATCTTTTCGTAGATTTCGTCAGAGAAGACAACCAGGCCGTGCTCGCGTGCCAGGTCTACAATCTGCTTGAGCACGGAGCGCGGGTACACTGCGCCGGTGGGGTTATTCGGGTTAATAACCACGATGCCCTTGGTGCGCTCGGTAATCTTCGACTTAATGTCTTCAATGTCCGGGTACCAGTTGTTTTCCTCATCGCAGAGGTAGTGCACGGGCTTGCCGCCCACCAGCGCGGTGGATGCAGTCCACAGCGGGTAGTCGGGCATGGGGACCAGGATTTCGTCGCCGGTCTCGCACAGTGCCTGCAGGGTCATCGGGATCAGCTCAGACACGCCATTGCCCAGGTAGACGGCGTCGGTGTCGAGGTTCATGATGCCGCGGTTCTGGTAGTGCTGCACAATGGCGGTACGTGCCGAGTAGAGGCCGCGGGAGTCAGAGTAGCCCTGGGTTTCGGGCAGGTGACGAATGATGTCCATCATGATGGCATCCGGCGCCTCAAAGCCGAAGGGTGCGGGGTTACCAATGTTCAGTTTGAGGATGCGGTGGCCCATCGCCTCCATGCGATTGGCTTCATCCAGAATGGGGCCGCGGATGTCGTACAGGACGTTGCTCAACTTTGAGGACTGACGGTACTTCGTCATGATGATTTACTTTCTAGGGTGATCCAAAATGAATTGTGCTGCGTCGTCATCTGCGATGGGGTTGGAACCGCTAGTCAGACGCAACAGGAACGAGAGGTTACCCGTGTCTAATGTAGATGATACGCGGTTAATTGCCGTACGGGCGCTATCTGGCAGGGTACGACGAATAATGGGCACCAGCTGCTGCTGCAGAAGTGCCGTTGACGGGTCTTCCAGGGTGACCAGGCGGTTATCGTCAATCGCGGAGTCGCAGCTGTGCAGCAGGGTCACCTGCACGGTGTCTGCGGTGAGGGCGTTGACGCGTTCGGCGGGGTCGTCCTGAATCTTCGGGTCGTGCACACGGTAGTGGTAGAGGCTACGCAGAGAATCCACGCCGTAGGTGCCGCTGGAGTACCCGGTCGGAATGGAGAACGCCAGGGAAGACTGCACATCGCGCAGGCTCGCGAGGGAGCTGAACTTGTAGCGGGCGCTCACGGCACGGGTGGTGACCAGTACATCCTTGTTGGTGGCGTTTGCGCCGTTGAGGAGCATGAGCTCTTCGGGCAGGATGCGCGAGATAGCGTTGGTCATGTCGGTGGTGCTCATGGCACGCAGGTTGATGGGGTCTGCGGAGCGGGTGGAGCTTGCGGTGGGGCTCGCGGTTGCGTCCGTAGCATGCGCGGAGGCGGTGCTCTCCTCCGCGGTGGGGGTAGCTGCCGGGGGCAGGGTCACGCCGGCTGCCTGAGCGGAGGCGCTCACGGAGGCGGCGATGCGTTCGTTCTGCGCGGCGGCGGGACTGATTTTGCCGTCGTCGGTCAGGTAGAGCAGCAGGTCGCCGCTGTAGTCGATAACCAGGTCCAACGCCTCAACGGTGGCGGCGCTGCTTTCCTCATCGTCGGGCAGAGTTGCGGTCGGGGTGGCGGAGTTCGCCGAAGGAACCATGAGCCCGCGCAGGGCGGTAGCGCGGCTGTTGTCGGTGTCGACAAGTTCAACGGAGTAGCCGACCTGTCGCAGGGCGCGCGCGTACACGTGCGCAACGGCGCGCATCTCACGCAGGGCACCGTAGCCGATGCGCAGGGTACCGTAGCTGGACGCGGAGGGGTCCACGTGCGGGGTCGTGTCGTTGCTACCACAAGCGGCGAGTAGCGGCATGAGTGCCAGAGAGGTGAGCGCCGCACGGCGGGTGAGGGTTAGTCGGTTCATTAGGGAAGCTTCCGTGCGTTTTCGTCGGCGAGAAATTCGCGGTATTCGCGTGCCCAGCTGGCGGCGTTGGAGTAACCCATCATGGAGGCGACCTCATCGATGAGGGTGCCGTAGCGGATGGTGTCCAGCTCAGCGATGGGTACCCAGCGTGCGGTGTCGGAGGAGCCATTGATTTCGTGGCGCAGTTCGCCGGTGACAATGTGGGCACGGAAAACCACCCGCAGAGCGCAGAAGGGTAGCGCCTGCGGGTCTTTCTGGGTGGAACGCACAGGAAAGTGCCCGGCGTGTACGCCCAGAATGTCTTCAATGGCGACGCTGTAGCCGGTCTCTTCAAGGGTTTCCCTCAGCGCGGTCTCGTCCGCCTGTTCGCCGGGTTCCATGCCGCCACCAGGCAGGGACCAGAGGGGGCTGAGCGCGCGGTCTTCGGGCACCCAACGAGTCATGAGCAGCTTGCCCTGCTCAATGATGACTGCGTAGGCTGCGGGTCGGGTTTCCATTGCTAATGCCATGGTTTGATTTTACCGTCTATCGTTCTTTAGCGTTTCTTGCCGCGGCGTGCGCTGGCGGCTTTGGCGGACTGTCGAGCGTGCTGGCGTGCGTTGCCGTTTTTCTTGGCGTTGGCGCGCTTCTTATCGCGTGCTTCACGGCGGGCGTTGGCGGCTCGTGCCTTCGCTTTTTCCTTTGCCTTTTCGGCGGCGATGCGTTCGGCGCGTGCCTGTCGGGTTTCGCTACCGCGGTCACTGGTTGCGGTACGGCCACGCACAATACCGATGAAGTCCTGCAGGAGCGCCTCGAGCTCTTCGCTGCGCGGCTCGCCCTTGGGGGCACGCGGCCAAACCAGGTGCACCGGGTAGAGGTCCAGGCCCGCAACGGGGCGGTAGGTGAGGTCCTTGCGGTGGTAGAAACGCGCAATGGACATGGGCACAATGTACAGACCCACACCGGCGGCAACCAGCTCGATAGTTTCCTTATCGGTCAAACCTTCCGGCACAATACGGCCGGCGCTCTCACGCCAGGCGCGAGATACCTCCTCATAGGCGGGAATATCGGAGGCGGGCTGCAGCAGGAACTCTTCAGCCAGCTCCTCCACGGGCACCTCATCAAGCACAGTGAGCACATGGTCCACCGGCAGAATGACCACGGGCAGCTCCTCATAGAGGCGGATGCTATGGTACTTCTCGCCGTCGGTGCTTGCTGGCTCACGATAGGGGCGCACAATGCTCATGTGCGCGAAGGGGTTCTCGGGTACGTCCTTGCGCTCAATAGTGGTGCGCTCAATGGGGGCGTGCTCGGTAACTTCGGCGGGCGCCTCGGAGACGACGGTTCCCTCTTCTGCGGATCCAGCGGCAGGGTTAACGGTGGGATCAATCAGGCACAGGTCCTGATGCAGGGAGTCCAGGCCGCGCGCCTCACGCACGGGCACCTCCGCCAACTGCACGCGGTCACCGAAACGCTCATGCCAGCGGTTGAACCACTTACCGGGCATAATCGCAGGCACGTAGCTAACACGCAGCACGGAGCGCTGCAGCACGGGGACGGGCAGAGCCTCCGGAGTCTGGATCATCGCCAGCTGCTCGGGATGCAGGTACACGCGGGTGGGGGCCTCGGTGGGCGCCTCGGTTTCTACCTGGTCGGTAGCGTTTTCGGGCGCGCTCTGCTCGGGGTCGATTGCGGTGAGGGCAGGGTCGTTGAGGTGCTGCTCTTCGGGGGTGCCTGCGGTGGAGGATGCGGATGAACTCATCCCTCCACGCTAGCACATCTTGGGCGGGGGCATTGGGGTCAGGTGAGCGGCCTCAACCCGGCGAGATAGTGCACCTATCCCCCGCTGAAGGTAGGACTAGTTCTCGGCGATGTTATCCGCAGTGTTCTCAACGGTTTCACGGTTAATGCGGCGTTCGCGCAGCTGAGTCACAATGACCAGCACCGTGATAACAATGGCAAGGGCGAGCGGGAACATCCACGGCTCCAGGCCGAGGGCCGCAAGAATTGCGAAGCCGATGGTGGTGTAAATACACGCCCACATGAAGGTTCCAACCAGCATCGCGGGAACCCAGCGACGCAGAGGCATTTTCGTGAAGCCGGTCGTGATGATGACCGCGGTTTGCAGACCCACGGTGAGAAAGCAGAGGGGCACAGCAATAACGCCCCACCGATTAATCAAGCGGCGCGCTTTACGGTAGAGCGGGCTGTCCATGGCTTTGCGGATGCGGTCGAGGCGGGCACCGCCTTCAGCAGCAAGCGCGCCAAGAGCGTACACGATGCTGGTGCGGACGATTCCGACCACCCACATGAAAGCTAGGGCAACCTCAATCGGGAGTGCGTCAAACCAATCTTTCACTCGGCTATTCTCTCATGAGTGGGCGATATTAACCTGATTGAAGGTTCTTTGAGGCTTCTTATTCGACTTTTGGAGGGGTCAGAAAATTTTTTTAAATTTTTTCAGCCGGGGGTTATTGCCCCTTGTCGCCTGCAATGGCGCGGATTTTACTTAGGGCAACCTTAGTTTATTGACAGGGTGTCGCTATTTTCAGCTTGTCACCCGCACGGGAATTAGGATATATTTTTATTACCGAATAGGGCAGGCCTTGTGGGAAGGCCTTCCTAATCGGTCTAGAAGACTTTCTTCCTGTGTGTGATGCTAGAAAAGGAACCCCATGGACGGGGTTCCTTTTCTTTTTAACTTCTTCCCAATCATCCCCAGGCATACAAAAACCCCGACAGTGTGAACTGTCGGGGTTTTATGCGTGTCTGGAGCAAAGTCTACTTCTTACCCTGGTTCTTGTCCTGGCGGTGCAGTGCACTCAGAGGCTTAGGCAGCTGAACCGGGTTCCAGGTGTTGCTAACCGCCTCAAAGGAGGAGCCGGCACCGGGGTGACGGTTCGTCGAACGAACACCGCCGGTCGCAGTAGCACCGGTCGAAAGAGCCGAATCGTTCAGCGAGGCGATATCCAGCGCATCGAACTCGGAATCGTCCAGGACATCCGGCAGAGGAATCTCTTCGGGAATCGGCTGAGCGGGAGCCTGAGTAGCAGGTGCCGCAGGTGCCTGACGGACGGGCGAGCCGTCGCGCAGAGCCTGGCGAGCCACCGGCTGATCCGGGCGAAGTGCCGGCTGCTGTGCGGCAGCTACTACCGGCTGCGCGGGAGCCTTCGCGGGCGCCTGCTGAACGGGCTGAACAGCCTGAGCGGGCTGGGGCACTACCTGCTGGGTAGCAGGTGCCGGTGCCTTCGGAACAGGCTGAGGCTGTGCAACCTGCGCCTGTGCCACCCGGGGCTGCCCTGCAGTGCGAGGCGCAGCAGCGGAGGAAGCACGAGTGGCGGAACCGCTCTCCTGATCGAAGAGCACGCTACCGCGGCGAATCGGCTGGAATCGGCTCGGACGCTGCTGGCGACGCTCCTGACGGTGAGCCGCAGACGGCTCGGTAGAACCAGTAGCGGCAGAACGAGCGGGTGCCGGGCGAACGGGACGAGCAGCCTGAGAAGGCGCGGGCGCCTCCTCGCGAGCAGTAGCCTCGGGTGCATCCTCAGATGCCTCCACCGCGATGTGCGCACGGCTCGGGCGTGCCGCCTCACGGTTCAGGTTGCCGGCAGACTTGCGGGCAGCGGGCTTGCGGGTAGCGGGGCGCGACTGAGGCTCAGATTCTTCAGTAGCTTCAGAATCCGGGCCTTCAGCACCCGGGCCATCTACCGATTCGGGTGCATCGTCGTAGGGTTCGTCGTCGGAGCCTTCGTACCCTTCATCCTCAGCGTCGTTGTCCTCAACGTCATCGCCTTCGGCATCTTCTGCTTCAGCCTTGGCGCGGCGCTCATTGCGGTTCGCCTTCACCTGATGGGCAAGAGACTCCAGCAGACCAAAACGGCTCACCGCCCACGCGCCACCGGCAAGAATCAGGAAGAGGACAGCCCAACCCCACGCCAAATCAGCAAAGAGTGCCAGAAGGCCGGTGACCAGGGCAAGCACACCCAGACCGGCGGCAACCAGCAGGACAATACCGCTCGGGTTTGAGGTATCAAAGTACGACAGGACGGAAGGCTTTGCCTCCTCCACTACAGGGATTGCATCGGTATAGGGCGCAGTGGGGGAAGATTCGCGAATCTGCGAAATAGAAGCCGTGTCCGGGGCAGGCTGAGCGGAGTCATCGACAGCGTGAGAGGAAGAAGCCTGCGGAAGAGCAGAAGAGGGCAGGGAGGTACCCGGCGCCACCGCATGATCGGAAGACTGGTACGCCTCCGACTCATTCAGTAGCACACCGGCGGAGGCGAGAATGTCCTCAGCGGTACGCTCGGCACTAATCAGGGGACGCTCAGGCTCCATGACGTGACCTGCGGGCGCGCGACGGAGGCTCCTGGGCACAAACCACAGCAGCAAAATCACGGTCAGAATTACCAACACACCGGAGGTGTTCAACAGCGTCATATCAGGTCGCCCTCTATCGTCCCTTTATCCCTAGACTTTAATCATACCCTTATATTCCCGATGCTTTCCATAAGAGGAAAGAATCGGGCTGGATATGCGCATATACCCCAGAAGGAATATGCACCCGAGCATGCCGGAGCATACTCACCACAGAAATATCGCCAAGCTCTCACTCGGCACTATCTGTCTACGAAACAAGGAAGGCGCCCTCCCTCGGAGCTAACGCCCCACCGGAAAGAACGCCTTCCTCAGCGTGGTTGGTATTTATCGGTTGCCCTCGCTAGAGAGCGGATGCAGAGTGCTTAGCAGTTCTCTGCGACAAAGTCCTTCAGCCATGCACGCAGGTCGTCACCGAACTCGGGACGCTCAGCAGCAAGAATAACGTTTGCCTTCAGGTAGGACAGCTTGTCACCGGTGTCGAAACGGCGGCCAGAGAAGACCACGCCGTAGACACCTTCGCCTTCACCCTCGCCCTGAGCCAGGGTCTGCAGAGCGTCGGTCAGCTGAATTTCGCCGCCGCGGCCCGGAGCGGTGTTCTCCAGAACCTCGAAGACCTTCGAGCTCAGAACGTAACGGCCAATCACAGCGTAGTTCGAGGGAGCCTCATCAGCAGCAGGCTTCTCAACCAGACCAGTGATCTTAACGAAACCGTCCTCGCCCTCAACAGCCTCAATAGCAGCTGCACCGTAAGCAGAAATAGCCTCGCGGGGAACCTCCATCAGAGCAACGACGGAACCGCCGGTACGCTCCTGGACCTCCACCATGCGAGCAAGCAGATCTTCCTTCTCGTCAATCAGGTCATCGCCGAGCAGAACAGCGAATGCCTCATCGCCGACGTGGCGCTTTGCGCGCAGAACAGCGTGGCCCAGACCCTTGGGATCGCCCTGACGCACGTAGTGCAGGTCGCCGCCCATCTCATTGGTAGCTACCACGGATGCGAGCAGAGCGTCCTTACCCTGCTCGGCGAGCTGCTGCTCCAGAACGGGAACGCGGTCAAAGTGATCCTCGAGAGCACGCTTGTTACGACCGGTAATCATCAGAACGTCGTTCAGACCGGCACGAATTGCTTCCTCCACCACGTACTGAATCGCGGGGCGATCGACGACGGGGAGCATTTCCTTAGGGGTTGCCTTCGTTGCGGGCAGGAATCGGGTGCCCAGACCAGCAGCAGGAATAACTGCCTTAGTAACAGACTTAATTTCAGTAGCCATGCCACAAGAATACCCTAAGTTGTAAAGTACTTAAGGCGATTTATCGAGACTATGACATGAAAAAATCTTCAACGTGACTAACTACATATCAGTGAAGGTACATTCTTAGGGGTGCGGAGAAAATACGCCCCGTTCCGCTCAACGCTATTCTTCACAAACCCTATACTAAAAAGTGGAATCTATGCCCCGGCAGATTAGGCCGCTTTTCGCCGCCCACAAGGATACTTTCGCACCGCCTCGAACACCCTCAGCGCGGAGGAACCATGACCCAAACCAGCTCATCTCCGCCCCCCTATAAGACCTCACCCACAATACCGATGGGACACACCATGCCTCTCAATACCACAGCCGCCACCAGCAACTCCGACGCCGGAGCCAGCGCAGACGATATCGCCCTGGATAAAGACATTCTCCGCTCCCAAATCCGCCCGCACCGCCTCACCGCACGCAGCCACCGCGGCGAACAGGGTCAGCAGCGGATGACTAACCTTTTCACCCGCCACATTCTCGAGGCCATCGCGCAGCGCCTCCACTCCCCCGGCACCATTGCGGCATACCTGCCCACCAAATCCGAGCCGCCCATCATTGAAGCACTAACCCGCCTGCACAAGGACGGACACCGCATCCTCGTGCCCGTCGTGCGCCCCGGCCGCAAACTCGCCTGGGTGCACTGGGACCCCGCCGTTGAGCACCCGCTCAGCCCCATGGGAATCCCCGAACCCGAGGGTGAAGAACAGGACGAGCAAGCCTTCGTAAACGCCGATGTGCGCCTCATCCCCGCTCTTGCCTTTGACGCTGGCGGGCACCGCCTCGGTCAGGGCGGCGGCTACTACGACCGCATTATCCCTCTGCTCAGCGCACAGCAGCTGCAGGAGCAGAGCATCGGCGTGGTCTTTGCCGACGAAATGTACGAAGCTATCCCCTACGACCGATGGGACGCCATTCTGCCGGCCATCCTCACCGAGGAAGGTATTTTCCGCACTCACCCGCACACTCACCCGCAGGGCTAAAAGAGCCCGGCTTGCCCATCCCCGGTTTGCTCTTGATTGACACCCCAAATCTTTAGGCAAAAGCGTAAAGATATGCGAAACACATCAATAAAAGCACTCAGGAAAAAGGCAAAAAGAAACCAGAAAAAGCTATTTGAGAAGAAAACGCAAATAGCTCCCAACGTTTCAAAAGCGGTACACTCAAACCACGTTAATAAACCATCCCAGCGAAAACGGATACAGAAGGACAAAATGCCGGTCTACGTTTACCAGTGCAAGAATTGCAACCACGTCTTTGAACAGCGCCAGTCCTTTAGCGACGATGCACTGCGCATCTGCCCGCAGTGCGGCGAAGAAACCCTGCGCAAGCGCTACAACACCGTCGGCGTGACCTTCAAGGGTTCCGGCTTCTACAGCACCGACAAGGGCAACTCCTAAGCGGAAGTTCCACACCGGTCGAAGAGGGGCGGGGCAACACAGGTTGCCCCGCCCCTCGGCGTTTAAGAAGCACTCCCAGCTCGGATGTGCTACACGATATTGTTACCCCAGTGCGGAGGACGCTGCTGACGCATCCATTCCAGACGCTCACGCTCCTCCGGGGTCAGCGACTGCGCGGAAGTAGCCGCCTTCTGAGAACCAGCCTTCTGGGAGTTCTGGTTCTGAGCATCAGCTTTCTTCGCGGAAGCCCCCGCAGCAGACGAGGTACCCGCAACCGGAGGCGTCGTCACGCCCACCAGCAGAGGCTCAGCCCCGCTCACAGAGCCGCCGCCGCTCACGCGACGGTGACCGCGGCGAGGCTTCGGCGTCGACGAATAGCTAGCCACGGACCTCAGCGCCCTCATCCATGTCCAGGTAGTGCAGCACGCGCGCCACCACAGCGTCCGGATCAGCGAACACCTCCAGGGTGCCCAGCGTAATGTAGTTCCAGCCCGTGCGGCTCAGACGCTCCGGCAGCAGGCGGGTACGCTCACGCACCGAAGCACGCGCGTAATTCTGCTCGCCATCAGAGCAGGCCACCAGCGGCATAGCCGCCGGCACGCTCGGGTTCGACGAAACCACGGGAGCCACGCCCAGCGCCGGCACCGGCTCAGCCGCCACCTTCTCCGGGGCGTGCGCAATCAACGCGATATCGCCCTCGCCGCGAGTCACACGCACACCGCAAGCCTGCAGGCGCACCACCAAATCGTTCAGCAGCCAGTCGCCCAAATCCGGGGCGTCCGCATCGTCAGCCGCCAAGAATGCGTTACGCGGCAGGGTCTCCGGCACGTGCTGTGCCTTCGCCTCCGCCTCTTCACGCGCCTGGCGTTCCGCGTGCTCACGCAGCAGGTGGTAGAAGTCCACCGCGCCATGATGCAGCTTCTGCGGGTCCAGCTCCGAGGGGTCAATGCACGAAACGATGCGCAGGGCGCGGCGGGCACGAGTCAACGCAACCACAAAGCCCTGACGACCGTGCTCGGCAGACAGCTGACCCAAATCATACGACGCCTGACCCAGGCGGGCACGGCCCACACCCAGGGAGAAAATCACGGTATCGCGCTCGAGGCTCTCGGCGCGGGTCAGATCGACCACGCGGAAAGACTCCTCACCGGCAGCGAAGAACGGCGCCAGCTGCGGGTACAGGCTCAGGGCGTGACGCACCGACTCAGCCACACGCTGAGCGTGCTTCGGGCTAGCCGTCACCACTGCCAGCGAACGGTCCGGGGTGCGGTACGCGTGCTCGAGCACCAGGTTCGTGACGCGCTCCACCTCAACACCGGGCGAATCCAAGTTCGCGTTATCGCTGACCTTACCGCGAGTATCAATGTACTCAACGGTCAGCGAACCGGCAGGCTGGGCGGAGGCGCGGCTCACCGGTGCCGCATGTAGCTGCGAGCCGTAGAACTCACGGTTCAGGTAGTCGAGAATCACCGGGTCCATGCTGCGGTGCAGCATCGCCAGGGTGCGGTTGGGCAGTATGGTGGCGAGCACGTCGAAGGTGCTGTCCAGCTGCTCGTCGGTCGGCTCGGGTGCACCGAAAGTCGGCGCAGACACGATGAACGGCGAGGGGTAACCCGAATGCGGGTCGCCCAGGGCAATCACCTGGTCGGCGCGGGTAATCGCCGGCAGGTTTGCCGCCAGCGGGGTCGACTCGGAGTCCAGCAGCAGCACCGTATCAAAACGCATGGAGGCGGGAACCTTACGCGCCAGGGCGAAGGGGCTCGCAGTCCACAGCGGCAACAGGGTACGCGCCATGACCGGGGCGTGAGTCAGCAGCTCTTCGAGCACAAACTCGTAGCCGCGCAGCTGACTCTTCAGGTACGCCGCCTGGTCGTGCTCAGACTCAATACGTTCAGTCCACACGCGGGCCATCTTCGCCAGCAGACGCGCCGGGGCGCTGGTCATGTGGGCGTAGTCGGCACGGCGGAAACGGGACTCCGTATCGCGCAGACGGTCACCGTCCAGCAGCTTACCCTCGTGATGCTGCAACAAGAACTCCAGGGCGGACTGCCACCAGGCGAGCTCCAGCTCAGCGGAAACAACCTCGGTCGGAACCTGACGTGCGTACAGGTCATCGAGCAGCTCCGACAGGCCGCGCTCACGCAGCTTCTGGGTCAGGGCGTCACGCTCCGGCAGGGTCATCAGCAGCACGCGGTCCGCCATGAGGGCGTCCAGACGGGCGTCCAGCACATCCAGGTCGGTGCGCACAAAATCGATGCCTTCGACAGTGTCCGCCAGGACAATGCCCAGGCCCGCCAGCTCAGAAACCAGGGAGTTCAGGGCGGCAGCCAGCTGATCCAGGTTCTCCGGAATCTGCGGGGTGCGGGGCGCCTCAATGTGGCGAATCCACTCGGCGCGCTCCGCCTGAACCACCTTCAGCTGCTCGTGCAGGTCACCAATATTCACGCCGGGCAGGATGTACTCCTTCGCCGCGCGGCGCAGACGAGAACGCTGCATACTGCTCATCTCGATGCCGTTCTCACGGCGCCACGCACCCGAGGCGGTCGCCGCAATCAGGTCGGTCACCGGGCGGTCGTAAACATCCGCGCGGAAACGCTTAAGCGTCTCGCGGATGCGCATCAGAATCGCCAGCTGCGACTCCCACTCGGCGATGGTACGCCCCGGGCGCAGCCCCAGCATGGCGCTGGTGTGGTTCATCGCCTCACGCAGGTTCAGCAGGGAGGACTTGAGGGTAATAACCAGGGCGTACGCCTCGGCGGCTTCCTCGTCATTGACCAGGCGGGCACGGTACCACGGGGAGGTACGCGAAGCCGCCGCAAAACCATCAATCTCGCCCAGACGCACCAGCTCAGCACGCACCTGCTCACGCTCCATGAGCGAATCGAGCATGGGGCGGTCAAAACGCACGCGGGTTGCCGGGCCGTCCTCGGAGGCGGTCAGCTCAGCCAGGCGCTGCAGTGCAGAGTAGACAGAAATCTGCCAGTTCGAGTCCTTGTTCAGCAGGGCACGAGTGTGGTCGAGCAGCGCGGCACGGGTCGCCACGAGCTCTTCGTTCAGGTCCTCAGAGTTCGGCTCTTCGGCGCTCTCATTACGCACGATCGCGCGAATGAACTCGGCACGCTGAGCCTCAGCATCGTGCTCGGCAAGCAGGTCGTAGCGCAGGCTCTCAATGCCGGTGCGCTTGAGTAGCGCCGAGAATTCAGCGAGGGTGGAGCGCTTCTCGCCCACCACGAGCACGGACTTACCGCGACCCATCAGGGCGGAAGCAATGTTCACGGCGGTACGCAGCGGCTCGGTGCCGGGCGCCGCAGTGATGGTGAAGGAGAATCCGCTGACCGCGGTGTCGATAATTTCCTGGGCGTTCGCGTCCGCATCCAGCAAGAGCATTTCCTCAGCCGGGTCACGCTGGTCCAGGGGCGGCTGCAGGTTGTGGGCGTTGAGCTCACGTGGCTTCACTCCGGGCACTTTCAGCGCCGCCAGGTCACGAACCAGCGGGGTGATGGCGGTGTGCGGCAGTTCGCCCAGGCTTTCCTTCAGGTCAGCAAAGGTCGAGATGAAGTACTTGGACTCGATGGTCATGCCCGGAATACGGCCGGCGGAGGCGCGCATACGCTCGATGACCGGCTCGGGGTCCAAGCGAGACATGGAGTTCGCCAGCTGAGCCACATCCATGGTGCCCAGGTCGATGCCGTACTCCTGCTTGATCTGTCGAACCATCGCCGGGTTCAGGCGTGCGGAACCGGCGAGGCGCAGCTCGAAGTCGTCGTCCTTCGGGTGCGGAGTGATGCTCAGCGGCGCCATGAGAATCGGCGCGATAAAGCGCTTCTCGAAGGCGGCGGCATCCTCACGGGTGTCGTGCGAAAGCCAGGAGGCGGTACCCGCCACGAAGTAGCCGGAGTCCAGGCCGTGGTCGGTGGCGAGCTCGTAAATCTTGGTGCGCAGGGTGCGTGCGGAGCGCATGCCCGCCTCCAGCTGTGACTTATCGCGCAGAATCGTGGAGAGGCGGGTCTTACGTCCGGCGAGTAGCTGAGCCAGGCCGGAGGGGTTCGCCTCGGATAGGTCGATGTGCACGTAGTCGACCTGGTTGAAGTCGAGCATCGCGTCGGGGCCGGTGTAGACGTCCATCTGTTCTGCCCAGCGCTCAAGCCCCGCCGAGGGGTCGAAGTCCTCGTGGGCGGGGTTCAGGTGTGCGGGCAGCTCGGCGATGTTGATTTCGTCGGCTACTTCGTGGGTTTCCTCTGCTGAGGTCGCGGCGGCTGCGGCGGGCTGAGTAGTATCAGCCGGGGTGCCGGGTGCGTGCTGCGCGTCGGTAGGCTCGGGAATCTGGTTCACGTCGTGAGTGTCCTTGTGGGTCAGTGCGGTGTACGTTTGCACGTACACACCGAAGATGGTGGTTCTTCCGGGGTCCTCTACCCGGGTGTGCCTCAAGCGGGGCGGGTATCAGCGTACGCCTGTGTGATTACTGCGCTTACTTCGACCACATTGCGATATTGACGGCGGTCAGCACTACGGTCACCAATACGTAGAAGACCAGGGCAGGCAGAAGCGCCCAACGGTACTTGGGTGCCAGTTCGCCTTCCAGGTTGCCGAAGCGCAGAGAGCGGAAGAGGAAGAAGCTCAGGATTGCGCCGGGCAGGTTACCGATAATAACCAGCAGTACGGTCAGGTACAGGGCGTAGGCTCGTTCGGTGCGTTCGTTCTCTGCACCTGCGAGCTTGAGGGTACCGCCCAGCAGCAGGCTGAGGCAGGCGTTCAGGAATGCCACGGTGAAGAAGGGAATCTTCAGGGCTGCTTGGAAGTCCATCTGGGAGTTCGCTGCACCCAGGGCAATCCACAGCAGCAGCAGTGCGGGGATGATCATGAGGTACCAGAACAGGTACTTACGCATCTTGTCGGCGTTTTCGATGAGCGCGAAAATTGCGGTCACGGGTGTCTCTTTCAGATGGTCTCAGGCGGATTCGGTCGGATTCAGGAGGAGTGAGTGAAGGAGCAGGTGGGCATAGTTTCGCCTTGTCAGGCGTCGATTTCGCCTCCGCTATTGAGGGCGTCGTCCACCTGGTCCTGCAGGGTTTCGCGGCGCTCATGTTCAACGTGCTCAATGTAGCGGCGCACGATGTAGTCCAGCAGCACCGACAGCGCCACGAAGGAGTAGTAGGGCTTGCGCTGGGTGCTGATGTGGGTGGGGGTGGTCTGGTAGTGCAGGGAGTACTCGGCGTGCGAGGACATGTAGTTCACACCAATGGCGGTCACCGCAATCATGGGGATGCGGCGTAGCGCCAGCATCTTAATGTGTTCGCGCATGTTCTCGGTCTGACCGGAGAAGGACACAATGATGACCACGTCGTCCTGGGTCATATTGTTCATGGCGCTTTCGAACTCATTACGTGCCGGGATGACGTGGCAGAACTTACCGCAAACCTGCATGGACTTGGTAAATTCCTGCACTGCGTTACGCTGAGCGTAGCCGGTACCGAAGCAGTACACGGTGCGGGCCTCATGAATGCGCTTGAGCAGTCCGCTCAGCTCCATGTGCTCGAGGTAGTCGTAGGTGCGCTGAATGTCTTCGCGGCCGCTCTCGATGAACCGCGGGTTGAAGGGTTCGCTACGGTTCAGAGAGGACTTAATGAAGTACTTCAACTCAGCAAATCCGGAGAAGTTCAGCTTCTTCGTCAGGCGGATAATTGAGCTGGTCGAAGTATAAGTTTTATGTGCCAGAGAGTTGATCGTTGACTCTGCAACGAACTCTTCGTTTTCTAGCATGAATGCCAAAATTTCCCGTTCAGTTTCACTGAATCGGTGCTGGTTCGCATTCACGACGTCTTGTAAATCCACTCAAAGCTCCTGAATCCGATGGTGAGCAATATATAAATAGTACACGCTCTAAGGTCATCAGCCAGGGTGGGTGAGGGTGGTCTTCCCTCACGTTGAGGGGCGCGTTATGCAGATTTGAGCCGGGAATACGTCTGGATACGAGCCCGGGTACAGCTTCGCCGGCGGCATCGGTGTTATCCGATACCGCCGGCGAAGTCTATACCTTATGAGGCGTCATACCGTCAGACGGTTGAAAGCTGAATCCTCTTAGGAGAGGGTCTTAGCTTCGTTCACCATGGTCTCGAAACGCTCGCGAACCTGGGGAACGTCCATGCCGACGATGACCTGGAATGCCTTGCCCTTGCGGACCAGACCCAGAGCACCTGCGCTCTTGAAGTCTGCATCCGAAGGGCTGACCAGGGACTCATCAGCAACGGAGACACGCAGGCGGGTTGCGCAGTTGTTCACGGTGGTGATGTTCTCTGCGCCACCGAGCAGTTCGAGGAAGCCTGCTGCGCGGGGTGCGTAGAGGTCGCCATCAGCGGACTCAGCAGCTGCGCCGCCGTTCTTCTCAGCAGCCTTAGCAGCCTTGTACTCTGCCTTGCTGTAGAGCTTGGTCTCGCCGCCGTCTTCTTCACGACCGGGGGTCTTGAAGTCGAACTTCAGAATCATGAAGCGGAAGATCACGAAGTACAGGACGGTGAAGCACAGGCCCACACCAATCTGCATGAGGTAGGTGCCGGAGTGGTTTGCCCACAGCGGGATCCAGTTCTGGAACAGGAAGTCGAGCAGACCGCCACCCATGTAACCAACCAGACCCAGCTGGTACATGATTGCTGCCATGGATGCTGCCAGGATTGCGTGGACCAGGAACAGCGGGGG
>FLSH01431437.1_pt1 | contig 20474 bp, 25 predicted proteins | sample 1550441 | NCBI WGS metagenome assembly FLSH01 (sample SAMEA4031756, study PRJEB14383) | metagenome | biome: human; feature: oral; material: saliva | place: Philippines | collected 2014 | reverse complement strand
TTACAATAAAATTTTTGTGAGTGGTAATTCGAATAATTCGAAGAAAATAAATTTAAATGATAATATTAATAATTCTAAATTCACAGATGTTGATTTTAATAATGATGATTTGAATGTTTTATTTATGTATGTTGGGCAGGCAGATTCAACATTTATTAAATATAAAAATAAAACAATGTTAATTGATGCTGGCAATAATGAAGATGGAAATAATATTGTTAAGTTCTTGAAAAGTAAAGGGATTAATAAGTTAGATTATATTGTTGGAACTCATTATGATGAAGATCATATTGGTGGACTTGATGATATAATAAATAATTTCGATATTGGTAAGTTTTATTTATCAAATGGTGGTGAACTTGGTCCTAATTATTATAATTTAGAAAAAGCATCGAAGAAAAGAAATTTAGCTATTACCATTCCTAAAGTGGGAGATAAAATTGATTTTGGTGATGTTAATATGGAAGTGATGGCGGCTTCTAAATTTGATGGTAAAAATGATAATAACGCTTCAGTAGTTATTCAAGCTAAATATGGTAGTCGTAGATATTTATTTATGGGTGATCTTGAAAGGCAGGAAGAAGCTAAGCGTAAATGGAATGAAGTTGATGTTTTAAAGGCAGGACATCATGGCTCTAATACAAGTAGTTCTCAGGAATTTTTAAATCAAGTTAAGCCTAAATATGTTTTTGTATCAGCTGGTAAGAATAATAAATACAGACTTCCAAATGTTAAAGCTATGGAGAGAATTGAAAAAACAGGTGCTAAAATTTTTAGGACGGATGTTAATGAATCTTCTTTTTGGCTTACATCAAATGGTAATGATATTGATATAAAAGAAGTTTCAATTAATCTTGATGGAAATGGAGGAAAATTGGATGTTTAATTTTTTTAAATTTTTCAAAAGAAAAAAAGAAGTTAAGTTTGAAGTTGAAGGCGAAGTTTATAAAATTGATGAAATTGGTGATGATGATAAATATGTGTTTTTGACTAGAGAAAGTGATGGTTCGGATAAACAAGTATTTGATATTTCAGATGAACTTTATAATCAAATTTTAGATGATGGAAGTATTGAATATCTTGTTTATAAAAATGGTAAATTTGAAGTTAAATAAAAGAGGTGTGTATGAATAAAAAAGTAGTTATAGGAATTGTATTATCATTTTTGATAATTGTTATATTAATATTGGGAGTAATTTTATTTAAATTATTAAAAAATAAAAGTGATATTAATGTTAGTAATAATAAAACTATAAGTGATATTAATCTTAGTAATAATAAAATTATAAGTGAAAATAGTAATTTATCTTCTGATGCTTTTTTGATGCCAATTGAAGATCTTATGAGGAATACAGGTAAAGGTCCTTTGGTAACAGGTAGAATTGAAAGAGGAAAAGTTAAAATTGGAGATGAAATTGAAATTGTTGGTTTTTCAAATAAAAAAATAATAGCAACAGTAATTGGAATTGAAGTTTTTAGAGCAAAAAAAGATGAAGCTGTTGCTGGAGAAAATATAGGACTCTTGTTAAGTAATGTATTACCAACTGATTTAAAAAGAGGGCAAGTTTGTGCTAAAATTAATTCTATTAAAAGTCATAAAAAAATAAAAGTTCAGGTAAATATTTTAGATTATAATAATGAACCATATTTAAGTTTGTTGAAAGTTGATAATGAAGTTAATTGCTATGTTCGATCACAAAGTGTAAAAGGTGTTATTAGAAAAATTGAAGGTAAAGTTGATTTAAAACAAGATGTGAATTTAATTATTGAATTAACAGAACCTGTTGGAATTGAAGAGGGAGTAGGATTTGCTATTATTGGAGACCAAGTAGGCTCTAAAAGGCCTCATCAAATAGCATATGGTAAAATTTTTGAAATAATTGAATAAAAGAAGAGGTAGAATGCTGAAGTGAAACAGGAAGAAGCAAAGCGTAAATGGAACGAGGTTGATGTTTTAAAGGCAGGGCACCATGGTTCTAATACAAGTAGTACTCAAGAATTTTTAAATCAAGTTAAGCCTAAATATGTTTTTGTCTCAGTTGGTAAGAATAATAAATATAGACTTCCAAACGTTAAAGCAATGGAAAGAATTGAAAAGACGGGGGCTAAAATTTTTAGAACGGATGTTAATGAATCATCTTTTTGGCTTACATCAATGGTAATGATATTGATATAAAAGAGGTTTCAATTAATCTTGATGAAAATGGAGAAAAATAGTATGTTTAATTTTTTAAAATTTTTCAAAAGAAAAAAAGAAGTGAAGTTTGAAGTTTAAGGCGAAATTTATAAAATTGATGAAATTGGTGATGATGATAAATACGTTTTTTAACTAGGGAAAGAGATGGAGTTGATAAACAGATTTTCGATATTTCTGATGAATTGTATAATCAAATTTTAGATGATGGAAGTATTGAATATCTTGTTTATAAAAATGGTGAATTTAGAGTTAAATAGAGTTGAGGAGTTAATATGGGAAAGGGTATGATATTTTTAATTGTTATTTTAATACTTATCATAATTACGATAGTGCAATTTATTCGAGAGAAAAATGATGATATACAAAAGAATAATAGTATTGATGATGTTAAATTAGTTTCATATGGTGGTAGATTTTATATGAAAATAATTGATGTTTTTACGATTTATTCTAGGGGAATGGTTGTTACTGGAAAAATTGAAAGTGGGAGTGTTAAAGTAGGGGATAAAGTGGAAATTGTTTTAGATGATAATAGAAAAATACAGACTACTGTTATGGCAGTTGAAATGCTTAGAAAAGTTGTTAAAGATGCAAGTGTTGGAGATAATGTTGGTATTTTACTTAGTGAAATAAAAAAAGAAGATAATGTTAAATATATTGCTTTAAAAAGTATTGAATAGTAAAGAAAAAAGATGTAGAAACTTATCTACATCTTTTTATTATTTTGCGTTTTTAGCGATTGTGCAGATGTCTGCGAATGCTTTTTCATCTGTGATAGCTAATTCTGCTAACATTTTTCTGTTTACGATAACATTTGCTTTCTTTAATCCATTGATTAAATTGCTGTATGTTAATCCATTAATTCTTGCACCTGCGTTAATTCTTGTAATCCATAATCTTCTGAAATTACTTTTTCTATCTTTTCTTCCTACGAATGCGTAGTTTCCAGATTTCATAACTGCTTGTTTTGCTTGTCTGAATCTGTAACCTTTAGCACCATAATATCCTTTAGCTCTTTTTAAGATTTTTTTATGTTTTTTTCTTGTGATAATTCCTGTTTTTACTCTTGCCATTATAATTCTCCTTTCAATTTAATATTAGTTTCCGTATGGTAACATTTTAGCTACGTTCTTTTCAAATGTTTTTGAAACATAAGCGTCTTGAACTTTACCACTTGTTCTTTGTCTATTTGTTTTATTTCCTAATAAATGTCTTCTGTTTGCTTTTGTTCTTTTTACTTTACCAGTAGCAGTGTATTTATATCTTTTTGATGCTGCTTTGTTTGTTTTTAATTTTGGCATTTTATAATCCTCCTTGTTTATTTTAATTTATTTTAATATTAACCTTTTTTAGTTAATATTATGAACATATTTTTTCCTTCCATGATAGGACGTTTTTCTGTGTTTGCAATGTCTCCTAAAGCTTCAATGAATTTGTTTAGTAATTCTTCACCCTGGCTTTTGTAATTCATCTCTCTACCACGAAATCTAACTGTTATTTTTAGTTTATTACCATCTTCAAGAAATTTTCTAGCATTTTTGGCTTTGAATTCAAAATCATGTGTATCAGTGTTTGGTGTTACTCTGATTTCTTTCATTTCAAAACTTTTTTGTTTTTTTCTAGCTTCTTTTTCTTTTTTTGATTGTTCAAATTTATATTTTCCATAGTTCATCATTTTGCAAACTTTTGGATTATTTGATGAAACTAAAACTAAGTCTAAATTCCTTTCATAAGCTAAATTTAGTGCATCATGTAATTGCATTTCTCCTAATTTTTCATTGTTTTCATCGATTACTTGAACTTTGTCAGCTCTAATTTGATCATTAATTGGTAAATCTTGTTTTATGTTAAAACACCTCCTAAAAATATTATAAAATTAAAAAAGATTGGACGAATCCAATCTACTTCTCATTATAAATACAGATATAATATATGTTTTGAACATATTGATATATTTTAATATTTATAGACCTTTTCCTAAAAGTGAAGGTGAGAAGTAAACTTCTTCTTTAACAACTTCATTTAGTTTACTATAAAAAGATTGAAATGTCAATATTTTGGAATAATTTATTTGTAGGGAAGTATATTTTTTGGATGATAAAATACAATTTGGTTGACATATTACTCGAAATGTTGTAAACTTAAGGTATTGAAACTTATGGTTTTTTCAATGTGTAAATTGAGAGGACCTAGTTCCTCTCTTAGATTTAAGGAGGATTATTTTATGCTTAAGAAAGCATATGTTGGTGTTGGCAGGGCTGTTCCTTATCCGGGAAGTAGTTTAAACGTTTGGAGGTTTGAAAGTGACTTTGGTCACTTCTTTCCGGCGCCAGTGGTGACATCTACTGTAGAAAATGTAGAGCAGCTGGCGGGGAATATGTTCCGCGTTGAAACACGGAATAGTGTATATTATGTACAAGTAATAACACTTACTTGTACAAATGTATATGTAGCATTTTCTGATTCTATCCCACAGATTGGGAAAAGGATGAGGTGTATCGTTGTTAGGGACTTTTTGAAAGGCCTCGAAGTCTTAACAATTAATACATCTATTGTTAGAAAAATAGAGGCAATTGGCTCAATTTTTAAAGTTGAGACCAAGAGATCTATTTACTATGTACGGACTGCTAAATAAAAAGAAATTCTTTTTCCCACGATTGTGGGTTTTTTCTTTTTTTATATTGACATATGTGGAAAAATATTATATTATAATATAGCGTTAAAGAAATATGACCTTTTAAAGCGATTCCCCGGTTGGTTTTGAAGGTTTCATATAGATAATTTTTATAGATAATGAAATGGAGGATATATTACCATGAATAATACTACTTATAGTGTTAAGAAAAATGAAATTAATAGAAAATGGTATATTATTGATGCTGCAAACAAACCTTTAGGTAGAGTTGCTTCAGAAGCTGCAAAATTATTAAGAGGAAAACATAAACCAACTTTTACACCTAATATGGATTGTGGTGATTATGTAATAGTTTTAAATTGCAAAGAAGCTGTATTAACAGGTCATAAATTAAATCAAAAAGTATATACAAGATTTACAGGATATATTGGAAACATGAAGAAAGTTTTAGCTAAAGATATGATGGCTAAAAGACCAACAAATGCTATGATGATTGCTGTAAAAGGTATGTTACCACACAACAGTCTTGGTAGACAAATGTTAAAGAAATTAAGAGTATATGAAGGTAATGAACATGAAAATATGGCTCAAAAACCTGAAGTATGGAAATTTTAGTAGGAGGATCATAGATAATGGCTAAATCTAAAGCAGTTGAATATTTAGGAACAGGTAGAAGAAAAAGTTCTATCGCTAGAGTAAGATTAACTGAAGGAAATGGAAAATTCATTGTTAATGGAAAAACATTAGAAGAGTATTTTGGTGTTGAAACATTAAGAGTTATCGCTAGACAACCATTAACAGTTACAGATACTTTATCAAAGTATGATGTTAGAGTTAAAGTTGTTGGTGGTGGATTATCAGGACAAGCTGGTGCAGTTCGTCATGGTATCGCAAGAGCTTTAAATGTTGCAAATGAAGAAGAATTCAGACCATCATTAAAATCAAATGGTTTCTTAACAAGAGATTCAAGAAGAAAAGAAAGAAAGAAATATGGATTGAAAAAAGCTCGTAAAGCTCCTCAATTCAGTAAGAGATAATATATTTTTAAACTCGCTGTTATGGCGGGTTTTTTTATTGTTAAATTATAAGAAAAGTGCTATAATTGCAGTATAGGAGGTTGAGTTATGAGAGAATTAGGATTAAATAGTGGGATTTTGATTGGAATTGTTATCGTATGGATTTTATTAATTTCTATTAAACAAATTGATGAATATCAGAGGGGAATTTTATTTTCATTTGGTAAGTTTTCTAGAATTTTAAAACCGGGTTGGCATATTGTTTTGCCTATAATTAATAGAGTTGTAAAGGTTGATATTAGAACAAAAACAGTTGATGTTCCAGAACAAGAAGCTATTACAAGGGATAATGTTTCGATTAGAATTAATGCAGTTTTATATTATAAGATTTTTGATGCATCTAAGGCGGTAATTTCTGTTGAAAATTATAATTATGCTGTTAGTCAATTGGCTCAGACTACAATGAGAAATGTTGTTGGTTCTGTTACACTTGATGAATTATTATCTGAAAGAGATAAACTTAGTACTCAAATTTGTCAAATAGTTGATGAAGCTACAGATCCTTGGGGAATTAAAGTTGAAAATGTTGAACTTAAAGATATTGCCTTACCTGAAGAATTGAAGAGAGTTATTTCTAGAGTAGCTGAGGCAGAAAGAGAGAAACAAGCTGTTATTACTAAATCACAGGGTGAGGTGGAAGCTTCTGAGAACTTGGCGAGAGCTGCAGAGGTTATGGGAAGTACTCCTGGTGCATTACATTTAAGAACTTTAGCTACGTTAAATGATTTGAGTAGTGATCAATCTAATACAGTTATTTTTGCATTACCTGTAGAAGCTTTGGAAGCTATGAAAGGTTTATCTAATATAGGAAAAAAATAAGATAATGATTTAGATGTTGAGGGATATTCAGTAATATGAATATCTCTTTTATTATCTAAAACTTTATTGTTAAATGATTTATTATTATGTTATAATAGAACATAAGTTTTGTTAAGGAGATATATAATGATTGGATTTTTAAGAGGAGCTGTTGAATTTAAAGCTAATAATTATATTTTGATAAATGTTAGTGGTGTTGGTTATAAAGTGTTTATGCCTGTTGAGAGTATTAAAAATTTAGAAATGAATTCTAGTGTTAAAATTTTTACATATACAAGGGTGTCACAGGATGATATTAGTTTGTTTGGTTTTTTAACTAATGAAGAATTGATGACTTTTGAGTTATTGATAAGTGTTGGAGGAATTGGAGCGAAGTCTGCTGTAAATATTTTATCAAATATAGAGCCTACTGAATTTGCATTGGCTGTTATTACTGATGATGTGACTACATTGAAGAAATTACCTGGTATTGGTCCAAAGACTGCACAAAGAATAATTCTAGAACTTAAAGATAAGATTAAAACAGAGAATGCTGTTATTTCAACTGAAGCAGTAGTAGTTAAACATAAATTTAATCAAAATGAACTTGATGCAATGGATGCTCTTCAAGTTCTTGGATTTAATAGGAAGGATATTGAAAACATTATGGAAGGCTATGAATCAACTGGAAAAAGTGTTGAAGATATTATTAGAGAGCAATTGGTTAAGCTTAGTAAATAGGAGGGATTTAATTGGATTTTAGTGAACCATTATCATATCGTATGATGCCGACAAATCTTGATGAGTATGTGGGACAGGAGCATATTTTGGCAAAAGATAAGATTTTATATAGAACTATTAAGGCGGATAGATTATCTAGTATTATTTTATGGGGGCCACCTGGTTGTGGGAAAACATCTCTTGCGAAAGTTATTAGTAATACTACGAAATATAAATTTGTAAAATTAAATGCAGTCACTGCTGGTGTTAGTGATATTAAAAATGCGATTGAAGATAGTAATGTTAGTATGTTTAATATGAGTGGAAAAGTAGTGCTTTTTATTGATGAAATTCATAGATTTAATAAATTACAACAAGATGCTTTGTTACCATATGTTGAAAATGGAAAAGTTATATTAATTGGTGCAACTACTGAAAATCCATATTTTGAAGTTAATAAAGCTCTGATTTCAAGAAGTATGGTTTTTCAATTACATCAATTATCAAATGAAAATGTTTTCACTGTTTTGAAAAGAGCTCTTATATCTGAAAAAGGTCTTTCTAGTTTTAATGTTGAAATTAGTGATGAAACGCTTAAGAAAATGGCTATTAGTTCTAATGGTGATGTTAGAACAGCATTAAATGCTTTAGAAATTGCAGTTTTGACTACTGCGCCAGACGCAACTGGAGTTATTAAAATAACTGATGAAATTGCTAAAGAATGTGTTGTTGATAATAAGATTATGTTTGATAAGGATGGGGATTCTCATTATGATAATATAAGTGCTTTTATAAAATCAATGAGAGGTAGTGATCCTGATGCTACAGTGTTTTATTTAGCAAGAGCTATTTATGCTGGTGAAGATCCTATATTTTTGGCGAGAAGAATTTGTATATTGGCTGCTGAAGATATTGGAATGGCTGATCCTATGGCTTTGGTTGTTGCTAATTCTGCTCTTCAAGTTGTTAAGGCTATTGGAATGCCTGAGGGAAGAATTGTACTTTCGGAAGCTGCAGTGTATATGGCTAATGCACCTAAATCAAATGCTAGCTATAATGCTATTAATAGTGCACTTAGTGATGTGGAAAATGTTGATACTGGAATTATACCAATGCATATTAGAAATGCTCCTGTGAAGGGAATGGAAAAAGAAGGATATCATGTTGGATATAAATATCCTCATGATTATAAGAATCATTTAGTTGATCAGCAATATTTGCCTGATAAGATTAAAGATACTAAATATTATATTCCTGATGAAAATTGTATTAGAAGTTTTAAAGATAATTTAGAAAATAAAACAACTCAAGATAATTGATATCTTGAGTTGTTTGTTATTATTTATTATTGTTTTCGTTATTTGTATTTGATTTACCGTCTTTTAACATTTCTGTCATTGCTCCTAATCCTGCAAGAGGTTTTGTTGCTTCGAAAGGTATAAATACTTTATTTGCTTCACCATTTGCAACATTTGATAATGTTTCAAGTGATTTTAATTGTATTACTTTGTCTGTAGGATTTGCATCTACCATGGCACCATATACTAATTTTACTTCTTCTGCTTTTGCTGCTGCTACTTTTTTGATTGCTTCAGCTTCACCGTTTGCTTTTCTAATTTGTGCTTCTCTATCAGCATCTGCATGTAGAATTGCTGCTTCTTTTTCACCTTGTGCTTTAAGGATTGCTGCTTGTCTTTCACCTTCTGCTTGAAGGATAGATGCTCTTTTAGTTCTTTCAGCATTTATTTGTTTTTCCATGGCTTCTTTAATATCTGGTGGTGGAGTAATATCTTGAACTTCAATTCTATCAATTGAACAACCCCATTTTGTTGTTGCTTCATCTAGCATTGATTGTAATTTTCCATTGATTGTATCTCTTGAAGCAAATGTTGCTTCTAAATCCATTTTACCAACGATATCTCTTATTGATGTTACTGATAAGTATTCAATACCATTTTTTAGGTTTTGAATTTCATATACAGCTTTTGCTGGATCTTTAATTTTATAGAAAACAACAGTATTGATTGTAATTGTAACATTGTCTTTTGTTATTACTTCTTGTGGAGCAATATCCAATGTTTGTTGTTTTAAACTTACAATGCTTCTTACATGGTCTACAAATGGAATAATTATTGTTAAACCTGCGTCTGCAACTTTATGGAATTTACCTAATCTTTCAATGATATATACTTCGGATTGTCTAACTATTTTAACACTTGTAAATAAAAATAATAAGATAATTCCTATGATAATAATAGCTGGTATCATAATTCCCTCCTAAATTCGTTATATGTGTATATTATAGCATATAATATGTAAAAAATAAATACATAATCTTGCAAAAGATTGTACTGTAACTTATAATATTATGTGTTTTGGAGGAGATATGAATAAAAAGAGAATTTTGTTTTTTATTATGATGATTGGAATGATGATGTTGATATTTTTCTTTTCTAGTCAGAATGGTGATGAATCATCTGCTATGAGTAGTGGAGTGTTTTATAAATTGAAAGAGAGTTTTAATATTAAAATTGATATTGCAATTATTAGGAAACTTGCTCATTTAACAGAATATCTATTTCTTGGAGTTATAACATTATTATATGTAGGAACTTTTAAGATTAGTGATGAAAAATCAATGGCAATCGCTACAGTGATATGTGCTTTGTATGCATCTAGTGATGAATTTCATCAGTCGTTTATTGCTAATAGGGATGGTAGATTTGGCGATGTGTTGATTGATTCAATAGGTGCAATGATTGGAATTACAATTACTATGTTAATATTGTTGATTATAAGAATGAAAAATGACAAAAAGATTACAATTTAACATTTGAATTAAGAATGAAGGTAATATTTTTTATTCAATTGATATTAAGCGAAAAATATTATAAAATTCATTAGAAATGATATTTTAGGAGGATTGGACCATGGCATCTACAATGAATCCATTGGAGAGAAAAGCGAGAGCGTCATTTATTAAAGGATTTTTTATTGCATTATTGATAGGAATATTAATAATAGCGTTTTTAGCATTACAGCTATTTAATAAAATAACTGCAGAAAAGAAGAGAATATCTTCTCAAAAGACTGTTTTAGTTTTGAAGAAAAATGTAACATCTGGAGAAATATTGACTAGTAACATGCTTACAACTTTGAAAGTTGATGCAGAAATGGCTCCAGTAGGATCTGTTGATTCTGTTTCTAAATTTAATAAGTTTATGGTTGCTGATTTAAATGGTAATGAAATTACAACATTGGTGGATGGAACAAAGGCTATTACAGTTAATGGACAACAATATCCTTTAACAAAGGATGCGAACGGTGATTATACTTATGTAATGAATGGACAAGCTGTAAAAGTTGCTTTTGGTGAATCAACTTATGTTGCTAAAATTTCTTTAGGAAAAGGTACACCAATTATACCTGATATGGTTACAGTAATTAGTGAACAAGCTACTAATGATTTAAGAGAACAAGAATATAACATGATTGCTTTACCATCTGATTTAAAAACTGATGATACAGTTGATGTTAGATTAAGATTACCTAATGGTGCTGATTATGTTGTTTTATCAAAGAAGAAGGTTAAAGTACCAACAGCTGGTGGAAATCAATCTTATTCAACAGTTTCTTTAGATCTAAATGAAACAGAAATAATAACAATGAGTGCTGCTATTATTGATTCATATAAAATACAAGGTAGTAAACTTTATATAAATAAGTACACTGACCCAGGATTGCAGAAAGCTTCAAAGGCTACATACATTCCATCTGAAGATGCATTAAGAGTTATTGATAAAGATCCAAATCAATTAGCTAAAGCTAAAGCTGCTTTAATTGAATTATATCAATCAAGTTCAGAATTTAGAAAACAAATTGATAGTTCATATGCTGGTACAGAAAAGACAGCAATTGATGCTCAAGTATCTTCTGGAACAACATCTGAAATTAATACTCAAATTAATTTAAGAAAATCAATTTCAGACGGAAAATAAAATATATGGTTTATAGGTTCCATTCAAAAACCTAAATATTTTTAATAGGAAGTTAATTTGGAACAAATAGGATTTTTAGGAGCTTATGATAAAAAAGATTTATTGATTAATGTGGCAACAGTTCTTACTAGTGCTGGTAAATCGGTTTTAATTGTGGACGCAACATCTGTTCAAAGAATGAGATATGTTGTTCCAAATATTAGTACTAATCAGAGTTTTTCATATGTTAGTGAATATGCAAAAATAGATGTTGCTTTGGGATTTATGACATTAAATAATGTTGCACAGTATTTAAGAAGAAATTTGGATTATGATTATATTTTGATTGATTCGGATAATCCACAAACTATGAATTCTTTTGGAATTCAGGGAATGAAAAAAATATTTTTTGTTACTTCTTATGAACAATATGACATGCTTAAGGGCGCTGAACTTTTGAGATTTGTTCAGATGCCAATTGAAGTTGTTAAAGTTATTTCTACAACTAATATGAATGATGCAGAAGATAAATTGCTTAATTCTAAAGTTACTAATTCTAATATTAAATGGAGTAATAGTAGAGTAGAATTTAGTGACTTGGATGTTGATAGGAGGGCTATTTTAAAGAATCAATTTAGCAAACAAATTACGTTTAAATCTTTTTCTAAAGATTATAAACAATGGTTAGAATATTTAGTTAATATAATTACGGATAATACAATTGATTCTAATAGGATTATAAAGAGGATATAGAAAGGAAAGTATAATGCCAATTATTAGTTTTGTTAATAGAGACATTAGAGAAACTGGTCAAAGTTTATCAGTAGCAGCTGTTGCAGCTGTAATGGCAATTGAGCATAATTATAGAGTAATTGCAATTTCTACTGATTTTAATGATAAAACTTTGGAAAATAGTTTTTATAATTCAAAACAGACTTCTGCTGTTACGTCTTTTTTAAAAAATACTATTACGACTGATATTTCGAATGGTGCAGAGGGATTGATTAGGGCTTTTGCTAGTAATAGGGCTTCTGCAGATATGATTAAAAGTTATACTAAACCAATTTTAAAGGATCGTTTAGATGTTTTGCCAGGACTAAAAACTACTGATTATAAAACATTTGTTAACATGGCAAATTATTTTTCTCAAATTGCTGATGTTGCGAATGCATCATATGATATGGTTATTGTTGATGTTTCACAGGAGATTCCAAATGATGTTCAAATGAGAATTTTGAATATTTCAGATTTGGTGTTAGTTGGCGTTAATCAGTCTTTAGCTGCTGTTAATAATTTTTTAAAATTAAAGACAGTTGAACCTTTTTTTCAAAAAAGTAATGTTGTTATTGAAATTGGTAAATATAATCCATATTCAAAATATAGTGCTAAAAATATAGGTAGAATTTTAAGAGAAAAAAATATTCCATGGACTGTTCCATATAATATTAATTTTTCTGATCATGCTTCTGAGGGAAAAATAATTGATTATTTATTAGGTGCAAAAATGCTTAATGATCCCAATAATCAAGATTATAGTTTTTATACATCAGTTGCTGGTGTTGCAGATTCTATTGATTATAAATTAAAAGAGTTGCAGTATTTAAAATAGGAGGGAGTTAAAGTATGCCTTTGAATATTATAATTTCAATTGCAATAGTTGCGATTGTAGTTGCTCTAATTTATAAAAAATTAAAAAACAATCAAAATGCTAAAGTTGTTGAAGATGTTGTAGTTGACGATAAAACATATACTTTAGAAAAGATGATTGATTATATAAAAAGAAAAATGGATGAAATTACTAAGGTCAATTTGTATGACTTGGGACTTTCTGAAGAAGAGCTAAAAAGAAGAAAAAATAAAAAGTACGAATTGAAGAAGGCTTTAAAAGGATGTACATATGGTGATGTTAATGATAAAAAGTATGTTAAACAATTAATATACGATTTGTTATTAAATGATTATGGTGTTGATGAAACAAATATATCAAAAGCAATTCCTTTTGATATTGCTTCATTATTAACTCCTCAAGATAAGTTTGATATTATTATTTATATGTATAAAAAAGAATTTGGATATGAAGCTATGTCTAAATTAATTAAAAAATATAAATTAGCTGAACTTAAATATACTGCAGGTGATGCAAAACCATCATATGTTATTTTACCAGAAGAAATTTCTGCAATTTATGCAAGAGAAAATTTCATGTTATCACTTGAAGATAAATTAATGGTTGTTGTTCAAAGAATTTATCAACAATATAAAGGTTATAGCTCAATTGATGAAATTAGAGATATGAATATTGATGGTATATCTGGAGGTATTTCTGGTTTGCCTGAGAGTTTTTTGAGTCAGGCAGCTCAAACTGATGCAAATGTTGTTAATAATGTTTTGGATCACAAAATTCCAAGAGCTTGTGACAGTATTTGGATTATGTTCTCTGGTAAATCTATTCGTTTAGCTTTCTTATCTTTTGGTAGTGAATCTGAACTTAAGAGAGTGTGTCAAAATATTTATAAATACAATAACCCAGGTCAGTTATCAGATACTAATGGTTATAAGATTAATGAAATGAAGGATGGTTCTCGTGTTGTTGTTGTTAGACCAACATTCTCAGAAACATGGGGATTCTTTATTAGAAAGTTTGATGTTCAAAGAGCAAGTCTTGAACAATTAATTAAGGATGAGGGAAAAGAAGAAGCTATTGATTTAATGAGGTTTATTGTTAAAGGTGCTAGAATTATTGCTTTAACTGGTGAGCAGGGTACTGGTAAAACAACTATGCTTATGGCTATGATCGAAAATATTTATGAAACATTAAATATTCGTGTTCAGGAAACTGCATTCGAGCTTCACTTAAGAAAGATTTATCCTACAAGAAATATTTTGTCTTTTAGAGAGACAGAAACAGTATCTGGACAAGAGGGTCTTGATGTTCAGAAAAAGACTGATGGTAGTGTTAATATCATTGGTGAGGTTGCGACTGACCCTGTTGCATCTTGGATGATTCAGGCTGCGCAAGTTGCTTCTAAATTTACATTGTTTACTCACCATGCTAAGACTTTCCCTGATTTAGTAACAGCACTTCGTAACTCAATGCTTAGAACTGGTGTTTTTAAAAATGAGCTTGTTGCTGAAGAGCAGGTTGTTTCAGTACTTAATTTTAATGTACATTTAGTTAAAGATTTTAGAGGTAATCGTTATATTCAGAGGATTACAGAATGTATACCAGTTATTGATAAAAATGATTATAATTATAATAGTAGAAATGAGACTACACTAGAAGGAAAATTAGATACTTTTATTGAGAACTCTACTAAATATTTTGCTAAAGAGACAAATAAAGAGCTTTATAAATATCAAAATATTCTTGAACATCAAGATGGCAAATTTGTTTTAACTAATAAAATTACTGATAAAAATATTGGTGAAATGATTATAAACATGGATGAACAAGATTCTGCTGCATTTAGAGAGTTTGTTAAAGTTCATTGGAATTGTGTGTTTAATGAAAGAGGCGAAAGATTAGCTTAAAATAATTATGGGAGGTGTGGCTTTTGGAATCTAATGTTCTTTATATTATAATGGGAATTACAGTTGGTTTGCTTGCAATTATCGTAGTTGCTTATTTAATGCTTCGCAAGAAAATGCAAAATTCTGATGTTAAGAGAATTAATAGTTTAATAAATGATACTAAAGAAAAAAAATATTCAATGGATGTTTTTTATCAAAAGTTATATATTAAATTTCAAAAGGCTCCCTTTATAAAAAGATATTTATACAAAATTAGAAGAAGACTTGAGATTAACAATCTTGATGATGAATATTTGACTAGAATGCAGACTGCTAAAATTATTTTTAGAGCAGTTATTCTTGTTACTTTATTAACAATTGGTGTTGTAGTTGTTACACACAATAACTTGTTGTTAATGGGGATTATTTTAATTTTTGAATTATTTATTATTGATACATTGACTGATAGTATGGTTGATAAAATTGATAATAATTTATTATTACAACAAATTGATTTTTTTGCTGCTTTGAGACACTCATATCATGAAACTAATATGGTTGGTGAAGCAATTTACGTTACAGCTCAAGATACTGATGCTGTTGAAGTTTCAAGACAGGCAGAAAAAATATTTGAAATATTAAATTCTTCTGATCCAGAAACAGAACTTGAGAAATATTATGATGTTGCTCCAAATAATTATTTGAAGGAATTTGCTGGAATTTCATTTTTAACTCAAGAGTTTGGTGATAGAAAAGTAAATGGTGAATCTTTATATTTAAAAAATCTTGAGAATATTACTCAAGAGATGCAACTTGAAATTTTAAAGAGAGATAAACTTGATTATACATTTAAGAGTATTTCAGTTATTTCCATTGTTCCTGTATTATTTTTAGAGCCTCTTAAAAATTGGGCTACGAATAATTTCGGATTTACAGTTGCGTTTTATGAGGGCAAAAGTGGTATGCTTGTACAACTTGGTGTAATTTTACTTACAATTATTTCTTATATTCTTATTCGTAAATTGAAAGACAATGGTTCTGTTAAAAGAGTTGAAGATACTCAGAATCCATGGCAAGAAAAATTATATAAGAAAAAATTAGTGAAAAAAGTTGTTGATTTGTTTATGCCTAAACAACATACTGCACAAGAGAGAAAAGAAAAGAAATTATTGCAGGATGCAGCTTCTAAACAAAAGTTACATTGGCTTTATGTTTCAAGGTTAACTATGTCTATACTTGCTTTTATAGGTGCAGTTATTACAATTATAGCATTACATGCTATTCAAGTTAATTTTCAATATACTAATCCTACATCTGATTATGATTTGATTGGTACTTCAGAGGGTAGTGAGCTTAAAAAAGCTAAGGCTACCACAGAAAGACAGAATAAAGTTCTTGATAAGTTAAAAGGACCTGGAAGAAATATTACTGATAAAGAAATTAAAAAAGTTATGTCTAAGATTAAAGACTATGATGATAAATCTGATACTGATATAAAGAAAGAAATAAAACAAATTAGAAAGAAACTCGATGTTATTAATAAAGAATATATTTCATGGGTTGAAGTCTTGATTGCTTTTGTTGTCGGATATTTAGGCTATATGGCTCCATATTTAATTATAAAATTCCAAGTTAAATTGAGAGTTATGGAAATGGAAGATGAAGTAATGCAGTATCAAGTTATTATATTGATGCTTATGAGACTTGAGAGAGTTGACGTTGAAATGATTTTAGAGTGGCTTGATAGATATGCGGATATATTTAAGGAACAAATTAGTAAATGTTTAAATAACTATGAATCTGGTGCTTATGAAGCTTTGGAGGAAATGAAAGAAGAAGTTACTTATCAAGAGTTTATAAGAATTATTGAGAGTTTACAATCTGCAGTTGAAAAAGTTCCTATTAAAGAAGCTTTTGAAGAGCTTGAATCTGATAGAGATTATTATAGAGATAAAAGAAAAGAAACTAATGCTAGGTTAATTGACAAAAAAGGTAGAATTGGTAAAGCAGTTGGATTTGCACCAATGGTTGTTATGTTTGTTGGATATTTGATATTCCCATTAATGTATATTGGTATGACAAGTATGTCAAGTGTATTCACATCTTTACAAGAATAGTTTTGAAAGGATATTGTTTTGGAAAATTCAAGTTTAGCTTTAAGAATTGCTGGTGGAGTTTTAATTTCAATGCTTATAATTTCTTTAGTTGTTGTATCTTGGAATAGATTTTCTAAGGTGCAAAAGGAAAAAGCTAAGTCTGATGAAATTAAGTCTATTAGTGATTTTAATAAAGAGTTTGAATCATATAATAAAGATATTGTTAGAGGATATGAGTTAGTTTCTTTGGCTAATTTAGCAAATGATACTAATAAAAAATATTCTGAAGATGATGGATTTAAAAAATTTAATGTTTATATTTCTATGAAAAATACTGATGCAGCTTTGTCATCAAGTGGTAGTGGAACGGAAATAAGATATAATAATAAAAAGTATTTTGATTTTACTGATTTTGCTAATAATATCTGGCCTGGTTTGTCTAATGGTGACAAAAAGGCTATAAAAGATTTATATTTTAGATGTGTTGATGTTAAGTATGATAAAGTTTCTGGAAGAATAATTACTTTATATTTTAATGAAATAACAAAAGTGGAAGATTAATTTCTGGAGGAATGAATGGAAAATACATCAAAGGCTTTAATAATGGCTGGTGAAACTTTAATTGCAATATTGGTAATTGGATTATTTGTTACTATTAATACTTTATTTGGTAGATTTTCTAGAAATATGAATAAACAGCTAGAATCATCTAATATATCAATTAAAAATTCAGTGTTTATGGGCTATGAAGGAAGAGTAAATATTTTAGTAACTGAAGTAGCTTCTATTATTAATTATGCTAAGAAGTTAAATGATGAAAATGGATTGAAAAATGCAGAGGGAAAGTTAACTTACCAAATTTATAATTCTCCTGGATTTGTTAAAGTATATATTGATGGTGTTGATTATTTTGCACAATATATTAATTCAAATAGATATTCTGATGCATCTTTATTTAAGGAAGATTTAAATAAATATATGCAAGATAATAATACAAAGATATATATGGTAGGTGCTCGAATTAGTGGATTTGGTGAAAAAAATGTTGATGGTAAGATTCAACATATTGTTTATAAAAGGCTTGTTCCAGATTCTATATTGGTTCATAAAGATACAGCATTGGTTAATGGAATAAAAATTGATAGTGTTCCAGATAATTTTATTGATAGATATAATTTTAAAACTCTTAATGATTTTAATGATTTTGAAGTACAATAGTAATAAATGAATTTATATAAATACACCTTGTTTAAGAATTACAATAAATTGTGTTCTAATTAAGCTTGGTGTATTTTTGTATGAAATTTATTAGAGAGTTATGAAAATTTTAAAAATATTGTTTATTTTTAGAAATTATGTTATAATGATTTTAGTAATTTTTTAATATTCAAAGGAGGAAGAGATGGAGAATTCATCAAAAGCGTTAATTATTGCAGGTGCTATTTTAATTTCAATTTTAATAATTGGTTTGGGTGTTACAATATTTCAAAATGCTCAAAAAGTAATTAAAGGATCTGGAAATGTAGATTCACAAGCTGCAATGGCTAATAATGAAAGATATCAAGAATTTATAGGGGATAATGCTACAGCATCTGATGTTAAACAATTGATTTCACTTGTTAATACAAGTAACTTAACTGCAAGAACAAAAGGTGAAAATACAGTTGTTGGTATTGTATTAGATGGTACTGCACAACCAAATTTATCTTCTGTTAAAATTTTAAATGGAAAAACATATACAGTAAAATTAGATAATACTAAACAAAGTGATGATCCAATTGAAGATTCATTTGGAGAAACAGACCCTTCATATTATAGAAATGGTTATATAAGAATTATTGTTATTAAAACAAACTCAAAATAATTTGATACAAGTAGGAGATACGGATGAGTGAGAATGTATCTGATGCGTTAAAAATGGCAAGTGCTATTTTACTATTTGTAATGGCGTTAAGTTTAGCTATATTTTCTTTTTCAAGAGTTCAGACTGCTTCTAAGAAGACGATGAGCAAACTTGATAGTGGAAGAACTTTTTATGATGTTGATAATATAGAATATAATGGGAAGAAGCTTAATATTACTTCAAGTAAAATTGTTGGAGTTGATACGGTGATTCCTATGATGTATTCGTATTATGATGAAGGAATTACAATATTATTTTATTCTGGAAAAATGAATGCTGAAGGTAAAATTTATGATATGAAACCATTGCCTTTGTATGCAACAGAAGCACTTGATAGTAAGTTACAAAATTCAAATTTAATTGATGGAAATAGATATGTTTATGGATTGGATTTGGATGATGAAATGACAAGGCAGGAGCCTTGGAGTCATAATAGACAGTTTGCAATGAATTTTATTAGAGATATTGTAAATGGTTTGCACATTAATATTAATGATAGTGTGATGCAAAAATATTCAATGTCAAGACTTGTTTTGAAACATCCTGAATTGAATAAAAGATTTAATGATAATACTATGATTATTGGTGCGGCATATAATAATTCATCAGTTTCTGGAGCTTATTATACATTGAATACTTCATTAATAGATTCTAAAGCAAGGTTTGTTGAGAGAATAGGACAGTATAATTATTCAGCTACAGTTGTTTCTACTAATACTGTTTATAGTGATGCTACTTCTAGTGCTAGTGATATAAATTATGGTGAATACAAAGGAGCTTCGTTAAGTGGCTCTGTAGATAAGTTTACTGATGAAAATAATCGTGTTGTAGGATTTTTGGAGAATACTAAAGATAAAACAAAAAGAATTGTTCAATACGTATATATTAGAGAATAAAATATTTTAATTAAGGAGGTTTATATGAACGATACATTAATGACAGTTGGAGCTATATTTTTAGCAGCAGTTTTAATGTTCATTTTTCCACTAATGTCAACAGCTGATAGAACTGATGATGTTTCACAACAAGTTGTTAAAGCTAAAACACAGGAGTTTGTTGATAATATTAGATCTACTGGAAAAATTACAAGTGATAAGTATGATAGTTTTGTAAAAGCAGTTGGTGCTACTGGAAATTCTTATAATGTTGATATGCAAGTACAAGTATTGGATGAATCAGCATCTAAGAAGACAACAACAGCAGCTTCAACAAAAGTTGGTGAAAATTATTATTATAAAGAATATAATGATCAAATCCAAGGTGCTTTAGGTCAGAGTGGAGTATATAGATTAAAACAAGGTGATATGGTTTCTGTAGAAGTTAAGAATACTAATAAGACAATTTCACAAGTTTTAAAGAACTTTATGTATAAAGTTACTGGTAAAGGAAACTCTAACATATCTGCTCAATATTCTGGAATTGTTAATGTCAATGGTTAATTTAATAAATTGATTTTATGTTGATATAAGCTACATTTCAGTAGCTTATATTTTTTATATTATAGAAAGATATAGGATTTTAGGTTTAAAATTCTTGAGGGTTTAATAATGAGTAATAGAAGA
>FLSH01000608.1_pt1 | contig 20635 bp, 18 predicted proteins | sample 1550441 | NCBI WGS metagenome assembly FLSH01 (sample SAMEA4031756, study PRJEB14383) | metagenome | biome: human; feature: oral; material: saliva | place: Philippines | collected 2014 | reverse complement strand
GTAGACATTCAGACGGAAAGCAAACAATCGAGAGAAGAATGAGCGTTCTAGATAACTCTTTCCCCACCGAGGACTTTGGCTTCACCATCACCAGCCGCCTGGCGGACACCGCCTCCCCCAGCGCCGAACGTGTAGAAGCCAACGGCGGACAGTTCCGCGGACGCACCGGTGTCATCACCACCCCGCACGGACAAATCCAGACCCCCGCCTTCACCCCCGTGGGCACCAAGGCAACCGTCAAAGCGGTCCTGCCCGAATCCATGAAGGAGCTCGGCGCTCAGGCTCTGCTCTCCAACGCCTACCACCTGTACCTGCAGCCCGGCCCCGAAATCCTCGACGCGGCAGGCGGCCTGGGTGCCTTCATGAACTGGGACGGCCCGACCTTCACCGACTCCGGCGGCTTCCAGGTCATGAGCCTGGGCTCCGGCTTCAAGAAGGTCATCGACATGGGTACCGTCGCGGACGCTAAGGGCGCCGACGGCCGCCCCCTCGGCGACGACGACGTGGCAAAGGGCAAGGAACGCCTCGCCCACATTGACGACGACGGCGTGAACTTCAAGTCGCACATTGACGGCTCGATCCACCGCTTCACCCCCGAGGTGTCCATGCAGGTTCAGCACCAGATTGGTGCCGACGTCATGTTCGCCTTCGACGAGCTGACCACCCTCTACAACTCCCGCGGCTATCAGGAGGAGGCGCTCGAACGCACCCGCCTGTGGGCGCTGCGCTGCATCGCTGAGCATCAGCGCCTCACCAACGAGCGCGTGGGCAAGCCCTACCAGGCGCTGTTCGGCGTCATTCAGGGTGCACAGTACGAGGACCTGCGCCGCAAGGCATGCCAGGACCTCGGCTCCATGCCCTTCGACGGCTTCGGCATCGGTGGCGCGCTTGAGAAGGAAAACCTCGGCACCATCGTGCGCTGGTGCGCCGAAGAGCTGCCCGAGTCCAAGCCCCGCCACCTGCTCGGCATCTCCGAACCCGACGACATCTTCGTCGGCATCGAAAACGGTGTAGACACCTTCGATTGCGTCTCCCCGACCCGCGTGGCACGCAACGCCGCCGTCTACTCCCCCACCGGCCGCTACAACATCACCAACGCGCGCTTCAAGGCAGACTTCTCACCCATCTACGAGGGCTGCGACTGCTACACCTGCACCCACTACACCCGCGCCTACCTGCGCCACTTGTTCAAGGCGGACGAGCGTCTGGCGGCGACCCTCGCCTCCATCCACAATGAGCGTTTCATCGTGCGCATGGTGGACGACGCCCGCGAAGCCATCAAGGACGGCACCTACTTCGAGTACCGTGACGAGTTCCTCGGCAACTACTACTCCGGTAAGAAGCCCTAAACCCGCTCTTCAACCCGTTTAAGGAGAACCCTATGAGCATCACTCATGTTCCCGATGAGGAGCTTCTCGTCTTCGACCACGAGATCGCAGCCCCGGTCGAGGACGTCTTCGGCGCCTACCTGGACCCCGAACTGCTGGTCCGCTGGTACGGCCCCGCCGGCTGGCACGTGCGCCCCACCGACGTTGTCGTGGAGCCCGTCGTCGGCGGCTTGCAACGCCTGTCCATGATTAACGAGGTTGACCCCTCGGTGTCCTGCATTCTGCAGAGCCGCTTTTTGAGCATTGAACCGTTCAAGGAGCTCGAATACGCCGAGCAGCTGCCCGACCACCTGGGCAACCCCGGTAGCGTGCTGGTGTACCAGCGTCACCGTTTCTTCCCCGAAACCGTGATTACCGCCGACGGCGTGGGATCCGGTACCCGCATCGTCATTGAGATTGGTCCCATGCCCGCCTCGGTCCACGAGGAGGTGCGCACCACCTGGCGTTCGACCTTCGCCCGCCTGGATGACGTGCTCGCCGCCCGTGCACGCGGAGAGCTCTAACCCGCATCAGCTGCTTGAGATAGCTTCGAGACAAAAGCGCCGCGTTGACGAATGATTCGTCAACGCGGCGCTTGTGTTTAAGACCCGCACCTTGCGGGGTGTGAGCCCTAAACTAGTTGGTCAGCTTCACGGTAATGACGGTGCTGCCACCATCCAGGGACACGCACTCGGGGGTCGCACGATCCGCACCGTCGCCCGGCTTCCAGTAGCAGCGCGCCGACATGACGGTACGCTCACCGTTCGCCTTATCGGTCACCTCGGCGGGGTTCTGAACCACAAACTGGCGGATCAGCTCACGCGCAAACAGGCAATCCACCGCACCGGAGGCCACCTGAACCGTAGCGTTGTGCTTCAGGTAGCCGGTAGCGTCCATGCTGCCGCAGCTACCGCCCGCAGACTGAACATCCGAGCTGGACAGGCTCGCGGTGCTCGACGCCTTCGCCACAGCGCTCGCCGAAGTATTCGCCTTAGCCGATGCGGAGGAGCTCGCCTGCACGGTCGCCGCCGGGCTTGCGGTGGTGATGGTTCCGGGGCTCACGGTAGCCTCCGCGGTGGCGGTGTGAATAGTACCGGCAGTTGGGGTGCTTTCGGTGACCGTTGCGGTGCGGGTGGGGCTAGCGGTCGCCTTCGTGCTCGTAGCGCTGGGGCTAGGGGTTGCGGTGGCGCTCGGGGAGGCGGCGGTAGTGGCGCCTCCGGAGCATGCCGACAGCGCCAGCAGGAGCGTAGCGCCAAGGGCTGCGGGGGCGTAGCGTTTCATCCGGCGGTGCGGGTGAGGGGTCTGTGCCGGTTGCATGGTGACCTTTCTGCGTCTTTGGTTCCGGGTTCCTTAACCATTCTAGAACGCCGCCTGTGCGGGGGCTATGCCGCACCTCCACAAGCTATGTATGGGCGGAGGGGGCTCCCCGTCATTGCGGGGAGCCCCTGCTCAACAATTCGTCACGCCCAAGATTTTGCTCCGACCTAGAACTGGCCGCCTCCAATGGGCACCGAGTAGGTTCCGCCGTCGTGGCAGGTCATCACGCCGTCCTCCGGCTCGCCGTAGCAGGTAATCTGCTTGCCGGAATCGGTGGGGAACACCGTCACGTTATTCGGTCGCAGCATGAGCGTGTTCGCGGTCGTGCTCTCGGCGTGCAGGGCCGCGGGGGTCGTGTCCTCAACGCGTTCGTCGTAGGCTCCCGTGGCGAAGTTCATGCGGGTGATGCGCACCGGTGCCGAGAAGGTACGACCCACCGCGCCGTTACCGTCGGTGAGCTGACCGCCCAGACGACGCTCGCAGGTCAGGGTGGATTCGGCGGAGTTCAGCTCGCAGAGGGTGCGCTCGTCGTAGCTCTTGAAGCGGTAGTAACCGGCACCGGAATCGTAGCGGGCAGGCTCCATGAGGAACGGGATCTCGGGGGCGTCCGGGTTCTGCAGGCGAGCCACGAAGGCGGTGTCCTCGCCGATGGTGCACTCGGGGGCGCCGCGATCCTCGCGGCGGTTTTCGACCATCTCGTACTGCGGGTTCCAGTAGCAGGTGGCATCCTGAACCTTCGCCACCTGGTGCTGGGTCAGGTTGTCGTCGGCACGCGGGGTGGTGACGTATTCGGTCAGCACGTCCAGGGCGTGGGCGCAGTCCACGGTACCGCGCAGCACCATGATTTCCGCGCCGGTCTTCAGGTAGCCCTTGCGTCCGATGTGTCCGCAACGCTCACCGGTGGAGGCGCGCTCAGCCTCCACCTTTTCGGGTGCGCGGGGTGTCGCAGCGGCAGTGGGGTTTGCGACCGCCGCGGTTTCCTTCGCTTCAGCGGGTGCCGAGGATTCGGATGCCTTCGCCTCGGCGCTCTCTGCGGGAGCTGACACCCGGGTCTCGGTGACGGTCGGCTCGGTCTTCTTCGTTGGCGACGCCGTGGAGGAAGGGAGCGGGTACTTCGAGTGGTTAGCCGTATTGGAGGGGCTGGGGGTCGACGAGGAGTTTTCGCTCTGAGAACCGCCAAAGCAGCCGGTCAGGGCGAGGAGAAGGGCGGCGGCGCATCCGGTGGCGCGCATCGTGCGGCGACCCCAGCCGGCGGAGCCTGCCTGAGTGTGGTGAAACGGCATTGTTATCTCTCCCAGGAATGAACCTTTTGCACCCTTTGCAGAAGGTATTTAAAGCATACGCTTACCCCCGTTCAATGCCGTTTTATTACAGCGGAGCGCCCCTACTTCTGCGGCAGATAGGAGCTCAGCAGTTCACGCTGCTCGGGGGTCAGTCGAGTCAGTCGCCCCGCAACGGAGTCCCAGAACGCCAGCACGGTAAAGGCACGCACGCATTCACGATGGTCCACCGGGGAGAGAATCGAGTAGCCAATACGCACGGATGCGGCGCTGACCTTCTCCACGCTCAAGCGCACCGGCACGGGCTCACCGGTGTAGGGCAGCTGAGCCAGGTAGCGGATGCCGTGCTCGGCAATGAGCGCCTGCACGCCCTCGGCAACCAGGTCGAACAGCGGAATCGGAGGCTGCGGTGCCACGGTCGGCTTCTGCCCGGAGGACGGCGGCGGGCCGAAGAGCGCCACGCGGGCTTCTTCCATGACCGAGAGGATAGCAACGTTGTTGACGTGCCCGTAGGCGTCCATATCACCCCAGCGGGCGGGCACGTGCACCAGCAGTTCGGTGGTACCGGCCTCAGAGGCGGTGGTCTGTTCGGGGGTGTTTTCGCGGTTCTTTTCGTGGTTTTGCATGGTTTTAACTCTACTCGCCCCGCACCACGAGTCGGCCATTCACACAGGTTCGCAACATAAAACAAATGAACACATTATCTAGGATTAATGCTCTAAAAATATGTTCAGAAATTAAAGCGATGAGGCTCGAAAGCTACGATGCTTTCGAGCCTCATCCAACACACAGACATTTGAACGCATACAAGATCATACGGTTCACTGTCTATGATAGACCCGCCCTGAGGACCAACGGTATTTTTACGGTTTTATTACGAGGAATCCCAGAAATTTTCCGTATTTTTCGTTTATTACCTTCTTGGAGTTTGGAGTCTCTGCAGGCCCCAACACAGCCCTCCGAGGAGCTACAGAACCTTAACGGCCCAGCTTTGCCGCAGTCTCCAGCGCATGATCAGCGTCGTACTTCATGGCGTCATACTCGGCAGTTGCCTGCTGAGCCTCCACGAAGGTCTGTTCGTCAATCACGTGAGTGTGTCGAATACGAGCAAAGTACAGCAGGCTCAGCACCACAAAGTAGCCCACGCCCACAATTGCCGGAACCATGGAACCGCGCACCATGAAGAGCGCAACCCACACCGCGAAGAGCAGCAGAACGCCGACCGCAGCGGTGAACTGGCCACCCCACAGGCGGAAACCGCCCGTTGCCGGCTCAACACGCTTGTACACGATGTAGGCGAAGAGAATCAGAACCCACACGGTCAACGCGCACACCATAATCACGAAAATCATGGAGAGGAACGCTTCCTTCGGGCTGTACAGGGCCAGCAGAATAGCGATCACCATGCCGCTGGTCGACAGCCATACCGCACGAGCCGGAACGCCAGCGCGGTTCACCTGAGCCAGCTGGCGAGGCGCCATGCCGTCAGCCGCCAGGGAGTGCAGCAGACGCGCACCCGCGTACAGGTTCGCGTTCGCACTCGACAGCGCCGCAATCAGCACCACAAAGTTCACGAAGTGCGCCACACCGTGCACACCCAGCTGCTCAAAAACCAGAACGAACGGGGATGCATCCACCGCATCGCCCAGGCCGGACGCCGAACGCCACGGAATAACAGCCACAACAATCAGAACCGCCAGCACGTAGAAGGTCGCCAGGCGAATCATCATCGCCTTAGCCGAGGAACGCACCGAACGGGAGGGGTCCTTCGCCTCCGCAGCAGAGATCGAGATCATCTCAATACCACCGAAGGAGAACATCACAACAGCCAGCGACAGCCACACCGACTGCGGGCCATTCGGCATGAAACCGCCGTCGTTGAAGAGGTTCGCGGTACCCACCGCAGCGTGGCCGGGTAGGCCGAAGAAAATCAGGCACAGGCCCACCAGCAGGAAGGCAACAATCGAAATGACCTTAATCGAAGACAGGAAGAACTCCAGCATGCCGAAAGACTTCACGCTCGTCAGGTTCAGCACAATCAGCGCCACACCAAACACGGCGATACCGACCCACAGGGGCAGCTGCGGCCACCAATAATTCAGGTAGGTCGCCACCGACACCAGCTCAACACCGGCAATCAGAACAGTCGCCGTCCAGTAGGCGATGCGAGTCAAAAAGCCCGCGAAGGGGCCCAGGTAGCGGGTAGCAATAGTACCGAAACCGCCACGGACAGGGTAGCGAACCGCCATTTCACCGGTTGCCGCACCAATCACCGAAGCGAGCGCAGAACCAATAGCGTAGGTGAGAATGACCGCGGGACCAGCCATCGCAATGGCGGTGCCCGAACCCAAGAAGAGGCCCGTACCGAGCGCGGAACCCATCACGATCATGGTCATCTGTCCGTGGGACAGAGAACGCTTCAGGGTGCGCGATCCGGCGGTCCCCGCTGCAGCCTGGCTGCGGGTATCGTCGTTGTGGGACACGAAGGTGCCTTCCGTCAGTACGCCTTAGGGGCGTGGATGTGCAATGTGTGCTCGCACCCGGCTTCTGCGGCTTCTAGCCTTGTTGACGGGTACGAATAGTTAACTATTCTACGGGCACACTCACATCGCTCAGAATGGCGCCGTCTAGGGCACAAATGCGAATAGGGCACAAAAGTGAAAGGCACCGAACGGGAGTGCTCCCTCATCCGGTGCCTTGTAGGTGCCCTGTATGTTTTAGCCTTGCGAGGCTTTCACGCTATTTAGTGCTGTGCCGCGCTGGTGTCTTCGTCGGCGTGCATAGCGTCCAGGTCGGGGCGTTCATAGCCGCCCTGAACCTTCGAGGAGATGGCGTAGCCAATAGAAATCAGCACGAAGAAGACGATTCCGACCATAATGGATTCCTGAACACCCGAGCCGGGCAGCATGAACATTGCCCCCAGGGTCGCCAGAACACCCGCCAGAGCCAGGCCTGCGGTGATGCGGCCACCCAGCACGGTGAAGGAGGAGGCGTTCTTCTGGTCCTTCTTGTACGCCTGGTAGGTCAGCAGAATCATGACCCACACGATCAGGATGCACAGGGTCACCAGCGCCATGAGCAGGGCGAAAATGTCGCCAATCTTGGCAACAGCCATCACGGTCGCCACGACAACGCCGGTGAAGGAGATGAGCAGAGCCACGACCGGCACGCCGCGCGAGGAGGTGCGGGCAGCCACTGCGGGAGCCATGCGGTCAGAGCCCAGGGCGTGCAACAGGCGGGTTGCCGCGTACAGGGAGGCGTTAGCACCGGAGAGCGCAGCAACGAGCACCACGAAGTTCATGATGTCCGCGGCGAAGGGGATGCCCAGTTCAGAGAAGACGAGCACGAACGGCGACTCGGTCAGCTCCGAGTTCTGGGCGGCGGTCTGCCAGGGCACCAGGCACAGGATAATCGCCATGGACACCACGTAGAAGGTGGACAGGCGCCAAATCATTGCCTTCACGCTGGTTGCCACCGAGCGTGCCGGGTCTTTCGCCTCCGCTGCGGAGAGGGAAATCATTTCCACGCCGCCGAAGGAGAACATGACAACAGCCATCGAAATCCAGATGGATGCCGGGCCGTTGGGTAGGAAGCCGCCGTCGTTCACGAGGTTTGCGGTACCCGCCGCGGCGTGACCGGGCAGGCCCACGAACACCAGCAGTACACCAATCACCATGAACACGATGACGGCAGAAACCTTAATCGAAGAGAGCAGGAACTCCAGGGCGCCGAAGGACTTCACGCTCACCAGGTTCAGCGCCAGAATAATTGCGCCGAAGAGAGCGACGAACACAGCCAGGGGAACGTCCGGGAACCAGTACGCCATGTAGTGACCAACCGCCACCAGCTCAGCGCCAGCCAGCGGCACGGTGCATGCCCAATACGCCCAGCGAGTCAGGTAGCCGCTAAAGGGGTTCAGGTATCGGCTCGCAATGGTGCCGAAACCGCCCTGGACGGGGTGACGCACGGACATTTCGCCCGCGCACGCAGCAATGGTTGCCGCAATCATCGCACCAATAGCGTAAGAGATGATTGCGCCGGGGCCCGCAATTTTAATGGCGGAGGAGGAGCCCAGGAACAGGCCCGTACCCAGCGCCAAGCCCATTGCAATCATGGTCAACTGGCCGTGGGAGAGGGAACGATTCAACGAGTCGTTCTTCGACTGCTCGGGGGTGTTCCCCTGCAGTTTAGACATAACGTATCTCTTTCTTAGACATGCTGTGTATTGAACAAAGCTGAAATGGCAACGCCGCCCAGGCGTTAGGCCGGGCGGCTGTGCACATCAGCTGTAAGGAGGTTAGCTTAGGCCACGTACTCGAGTTCGTGACGCTTGAACCAACCAATAATCGGGTAGCTGATCGGCATGAGGAGCACCTCGACCAGGCACTTGTAGATATAGCCGATTAGTACGTAGTTGATGAATGCTTGCATGGTGTCGATGCCGAGCACCGGTGCCGCAATGGAGCAGAAGATGAGGGTATCGAGCAGCTCACCGACCAGGGTGGAGACAATCATGCGCAGCCACAGGAAACGGCCCTTGCTTGCCTTCTTCATCGCGACCATGACCCAGGCGTTCAGGGTCTGACCGAAGAGGTAACCGAGCAGGGAGCCCACAAAAATCTGCCAGACCGGGCCGAGAACCTGCGCGAATGCCTCCTGGCCGGTGTAGAAGCTCGCGGCGGGCAGGTGCACGATCAGCAGGAAGCACAGGGCCGCAAAAGCAGCCGAGCCGAAGGACGCCACAATGGCGCGGCGGGCACGCTTGAAGCCGTACACCTCAGAAAGAAGGTCGCCAATCACGTAGGCGAGCGGGAAGAGGAAGAAACCACCGTCGGTGACAATGGTCGAGCCAATCAGGGGCAGCTCGAAGGGTAGCGGACCGAACTCCACGCCCTTGGTTGCACCAATATTCGAAATGATCAGGATGACGCAGGATGCGCCCAGCAGCAGATCAAAGTAGCCGCGGCGACCGGCCCAGGGCACCTTGACGGTGCTCGTCTGAGCTTTAGATTCGCTAACGGGTTTAGCCATTACTTTCCCCAAGTCTTTCTTCATGCGATGTGTTTCTTCACGTAGGGTACGAGCCCTCACGCGTGGTGGTGAGCCTGCAATGCAGGGCAGGGTTCACCGGCTCGTCTGCCACCCGAGCCTATCTAATAGTACCTATACGCCGTGCCGGAGGCAGGTTTATGAGCTCCGTTCAAGAGTGTGGACAGGCCCCGGCGCCTGCTGAACCCCCGCACCTACAATGGAGGTATGAAGAGTCTGAGCCGCATAGTTCACCGCAGCGGAGTTCACCGTACTGGGCAGGTGGCGTCCCCGCTGGATGCGGGGCATGCTTCACGCGCCTCGGTTCGCGGCTCGGTGCAGCGCTCGGTTCGGACCTCTCTACGGCGAGCGCGGAGGCGGCACCGCAATCAGCGGCGGTTGAGCGCGCATATTCCGCGTCTGCATCCGCTGTTCATCTATGCGGCGCAGGCTGTGCGCACCGGTATCTCCCTGCTGGAGCCGATGCTTCTGGCTTCCTCTGAGCTGCTCGGTTACCGGTCGTTTACGCATCGGGGTCGCAATATCTACTACCGGGTCGATAATCTGCATCTTCTGTCTGACTTTGAGTCTGCGCCCGGTGTGCTGTTCTATTTTGATGGTGATCATCTATCGCGTGCCGGGAGTCGCTTGTTGCGTCGTGCTTCTCCCCTGCGTGCCGAGTTGGCGCAGGTGGCGGCTGAGTTCAATATGCTGTCGGTGCCGGTACTGTCGCCGGGTAGCCTGCGGGAGCCTCACCTAACGGATGCCGGCTCCTATGCGCCTCCGCTGACGTATAACTGGTGGGTTCGCGCCCGTTCGAACGGCAGGATGGTTCGTGCCCTGATTGAGGAGATTGCTCTGGCGTACGGGGTGGATATGAGCCGCGTCTGGTGTGCCGGTTATTCGGGTGGTGCGGAGTTCCTCAGCTACGAGCTGCTGTCACACGATATTGAGTGGATTCGTGGAGGCGGCGCGACCTTCATCGGTGGCGGCGGTGCCGACGGTGTGCCGGAACGGGTACGTGAACGGGCGGCGTTGAATCCTTCCTCGCATGAGCATCTGTTGATGAGTTGGCATGTGGGTGTGTTGGATGGGCGTTCGCCGTCGGGTCGTCGGCGTATGGCGACCAGCGCGGAGGGTAGCTGGTCGGCACGTATTGCGGTGCAGGAGGGTAGTGCTTTCTACGAGGGTTTGGGGGCGCGGACTTTGTTGCAGGTGACTCCGGGGCGCGGCCATACGGGGTATCCGATTGCGTCGTTGGTGGGTGCTGATTTGGCGGCGGCGACTCGTTTGGGGTTCTTGTAGGGCCGGTTATTTCGTCATAAACGTGAAAATTCGCATGGATTGGGCAAATTTCTTGGTGACACATTCAATAAATTCGTCATTTGCTGACGATTTGGGGTAGAGTGTCACTATGCCTCGTATTTCTGCAGCAACCAACGCCGCCCAGCGCGAGAACACCAAGCGTGCCATTCTCAACTCCTTCGGCGAAATCCTCTACACCCGCGGCCTGCCCGGCCTGACCATGACCGACGTCGCCAAGAACGCCGGTATCGGCCGCACCGCGGTCTACAACTACTTCGCCGACATGGGCGAACTGTTGGTCGCCTACGCCCTGGACGAGACCGAACGCTTCCTCAACGAACTGCGCGTCGGCCTGGAGGGCATCGAGAACCCGATTGACCAGCTCGCGGTCTACATTCGCCTGCAGATCAACGATTTGGCGCGCCGCCACCTACCTCCGGGCCCGGCGATGCGCTCCATGCTTTCCCCCGAGTCCTACGCGAAGCTCGGCAAGCACGTGCACGAACTGCAGATGGTGCTGGCGCATATTCTTTCTGCCGCCATTGCTGAGAACTACATTCCGAAGAACGACATTCGCGAACTGGCGATGCTCGTACACGGTTCCCTCTCTTCAAGTGCGGGCCGCGCGGAGGACGCACCGGATGAGGAGACTCGCGAACGTCAGATTCTGAATACTATCCGTTTTATTCAGATGGGCTTGGGCGCGCGTTTTGACGCCGAAGGCAACCCTGTTCGCCTGGACTCCGAGGAGTCTCTGCCGGAGCAGTCGCCCGTGCAGGAGGCGAACCTGAAGGTCGCTTCCTAAAGGTTGAGCGGGCAGAATAGCTATATATAATGCCGCGGACCTGATGCTTCTTTGCATCGGTCCGCGGCATTTTCTGTATTCGGGTAGGCGTTTACGCGGTTAGGTTTTTACGCGGTTAGGTTTTTACGCGCCGGGCAGCAGTGCCGGGGAGATGGAGTCCAGGTCCAGTACGCGCGCGTACATGACGGCGCGGCGGTGCAGGGCGTTACGCAGTGCGCGGTGCACGCCGTCTTCGAGGTAGAGTTCGCCACCCCATTTGACCACGTGCGGGAAGAGGTCGCCGTAGAAGGTGGAGTCTTCGGCGAGTAGGGTCTCGAGGTTGAGGGTTTTTTGGGTGGTGATGAGGGTGTCGAGGCGTACCTGCTGCGGCGGGATTCCTCCCCAGTCGGCGTGGGTCATGCCGTGCTGGGGGTAGGGGCGGCTGTCGCCTACTTTTTTGAAGATCATGGTGGTGCTTTCTGCAGGTCTGGGGCGCCCCGGCGGCGCGTGGAACCGTGGGGTTTCTGAAGAAATAGTACCAAGGGGCATAAAAAATCCCCGGTCTTAGAATCTAAGACCGGGGATCGGTGGCGGAGGATGGGGGATTTGAACCCCCGAGGGCTGTTAACCCAACACGCGTTCCAGGCGTGCGCCATAGGCCGCTAGGCGAATCCTCCAGCTATGTTTTCTACGCATTGCGCAGGCAACGAATAAAACTTTACCACGCTTTTGTGAAGCATGCAAGCCCCGAATAGGAAAAGTAACAGAAAGCACATTTGTGGATGCTTATGCCCTTGTTTTTGGGCATGGTTTTGGGCATGAAAAAACCTCCTACGCAACCGCTGAGGATTCGGATTCTGAGCGAGCGAAGAATCAATCCGGATCCGAAGCCGCGGAGCGCCAGCGGAGCGGGCACGTAGTGCATATGACGGGTGCCGAATTGTCTAAGTAGCTATTTTTGGGCATAGAAAAACCCCTTACGCACCCGTCATAGCTCGAATACCCTTGCTACCTTCCGGTCCTGGGGGAGTTTTCCAAGATAACGCCACGTAAGAGGCAAGAACCAGTGTACCGGATTTTTGGGTTCTTGGGAATTCGGCGCGTCCGCGGTATTTCTGTGAGCGTACATGCTGCCGGGGTGAGCGTCCGGGTGGCGGTGTTGTGGGCGGTGTTGTGGTGGGGTGCTGTAGCAGCGTGTTCGCCGGTGACTATCGGCCACTCGGGCCGGGGGTAAAGCGTCTAAAATGGTAGGGATTGTCCTATCCGCACCCCGAGTTGAAGAGGTTGCCGTGAGCACTGCCCTTTATCGTCGTTATCGCCCCGAGACCTTTGCTGAGGTTATCGGGCAGGAGCACGTGACCGAACCTCTCATGGTCGCCTTGGAGAAGAACCGTGTGAATCACGCGTACCTGTTTTCGGGTCCGCGTGGTTGCGGTAAGACCACGTCGGCGCGCATTTTGGCGCGTTGCTTGAACTGTGCGCAGGGTCCGACCCCTACTCCGTGTGGTGTGTGCGATTCGTGCCGTGAGCTGTCGCGTGATGGTGGCGGTTCCCTTGACGTGATTGAGATGGACGCGGCGAGCCACGGCGGCGTGGATCATGCCCGTGACTTGCGTGAGCGTGCTACTTTGGCGCCGGTGCGTGACCGTTACAAGATCTTCATTATTGATGAGGCGCATATGGTGACCCGTGAGGGTTTCAATGCGCTGCTGAAGATTGTGGAGGAGCCGCCGGAGCACGTGAAGTTTATCTTCGCAACGACTGAGCCGAATAAGGTGTTGGGTACGATTCGTTCGCGTACTCACCATTACCCGTTCCGCCTGGTTCCGCCGGAGGTTCTTCTGCCGTTCCTGCAGGGTCTGTGCGATCAGGAGCAGGTGGCCGTGGAGCCGGGTGTGCTGCAGCTGGTGATTCGTGCTGGTGGCGGTTCGGTGCGTGATTCGCTGTCGATTCTTGATCAGCTGATGGCTGGTGCGTCTTCGCAGAACGGTATTGAGTATGACCGTGCGGTGGCGCTGCTGGGTTATACCCACGCGCAGCTTCTGGATGAGGTCGTTGAGGCGTTGGGCGCGAAGAATGCGCCGACTCTCTTTGGCGCGGTGTCTCGTGTGGTGGCGACCGGTCAGGATCCTCGCCGTTTTGTGGAGGATCTGCTGGAGCGTCTACGTGATTTGATTGTGGTGAAGGCTGTTCCGCAGGCTGCCGGTCAGATTTTGCAGGGTGTTCCGCAGGATCAGTTGGAGCGCCTGGCTCAGCAGGCTCAGGCTCTGGGTGAGCGTGAGCTGACGGTTGCTGCGGGTACAGCGAATGAGACGCTAAATGGTATGACGGGTGCGGCGAATCCGCAGCTTCAGTTGGAGTTGCTGTGTGCTCGTCTGCTTCTGCCTGCGGTGGAGGGTTCTGCCGGTGGCGCTGAGGTTGCGGCATTGGCTTCTCGTCTGCAGGTTTTGGAGCGTCGCGTGGCTTCTGGTGCTGCTGGTTCGGTTCCGGCGCAGGGTGGTATGTCTGCTGCTCGTGCGGCGGGTATGGCAGCGGCTGGCCTGATGCCTAAGGCTCAGGCTCCTAATGCTTCTAGCGCCCCGGTTCAGGAAGCAGTGCAGGAGGCGGCTCAGCCCGCGCAGCAGCCTACTTCTCAGCAGAGCGGTTCTCAGCAGTCAGCTCCCCAGCAGGCTAGCGCGGGTACTCCCCCGCTGGCTGGCGCACCCCTTGGCGCTGCGCCCCTTAGCGGTGCACCTCTGGCACCGACCGCGCAGGCCCTCGCTACTCCGGCTGGTGCTCCCCTGACGGGTAACACCCCGGCGGCGCCCCTTGCTCCGGCGGCGCCGAATGCCCCGGCTGCTCCTGCAGCTGATGCCGCTGCGGCGGGTACCCCCTCCGCGCCTTTGAAGCTTAACCCGAACGATCCGCTGGCGGCGGTTCAGGGCAATTGGCGTGCCATCCTTAACCGAATGAGCGTTCCCGGTGCGGCGGAGCAGCTGATGAAGGTGCGTCCCGCCCGCATGGACGGCGCGACCCTGTACGTGAGCGCCGACATTGCGACCCTACGCGCGGTGAAGGGCTTTGTACCCGAGCTGACCGCTCGCGTGAGTGAGTTCCTGCGCCGTCAGGTGACTATTCACGCTCAGGTGGCGAAGCCCGGTGAGCAGGTCAAGCCCAGTGAGCAGGTTAATCCCGCGGTTCAGCCTACTTCTGCAGTTCAGCCCGCTGCACCCAGTGCTCCCGCTCAGTCCGCTGCTCCGGTGACGCCTGCCCCGCAGACAGCTCAGCCGCCCGTTCAGCAGACTCCCCCGCAGCCCGCTCAGCCGGCGCCTCTGGCTGATGGTCCGCGCGGCGGTGAGGATGCGTGGCGTCGCCACGGTCAGCCACTGACCGGCGCAAACACCCCCGAGTCCACGAGCGTGGATGCGCCCCTGGGTGCGTGGGAGGTTGCCCCGATTCCGCAGAGCGCCCCCGAGGAGGCACCTCAGCAGGCTGCCCCGGCTGTACCGGCTGCGCCACAGGCACCGGCTGGTCCGCTTGCGCCTGAACCCCCGCTTCCTCAGCAGGTGCCGACTGCTCCGGCGGGCGGTTTTGGTGAGCGTGATTCCTTTGCCGCCTCCGGTAGCGGAGTTCCGCAGCAGGAGAGCGCTCCTGAACCCCCGCATGTGCAGGAACCCCAGCATGCCCCAGATCCCCAGTTCGCGCAGGAGCCTCCTCACGTGGAGGAACCTCCCTATGAGGAGGAGCCCCCTTTTGAGGATGAGCCTGCCTACGCTGAACCGGTTGAGGCGCCCACTGAGCCCGCAATGCCCGCTACCCCCGCTATGCCTGCTGAGCCTGTAGCACCGACTGGTCCGCTCGCTACTCCGGTCGCTCCGGCAGGTCCCCTCGCTCCGGCAGGTCCCCTCGCTCCGGCGGGTCCGCTGGCAACTCCCTCGCAGGCGGCTGCGGCCGATAACGCTCCGGCAAGCGATGAGAAGCCCGCAGTACCGGTCTCTAACGCACCTACCGCACCAACTCCTACCGCACCGGCTCCTAGCGCGCCGGCGGCACCGACTCGCCCGGCACGCGCCGCATCCGATGAAGACTACGTCTCTGAGGATGATGAGAAGGTCGAAAACAGCACCTTCATCGGTCTGCGCGCTATCGAAAAAATTATTGGTGGCACCGTCATCGACGAACGCCCCCTGCACCAGCCCTAACCCGGGGCCGTAGGTGCCGCGCCCGCCATCACACCCGATGGCGGGCGCACTCATTCCATCCGCATACTCGCTACGCGAAACGCCCCTAAACTGTCAGGGGTTGGGTGCATACTCATAACGTCGCCCAAGAACAAGCGCACCAACGCACCAACACAACACACCAGCACAACGCACCGCATCTGAAGGAGAAGCCATGTACGAGGGAGCAGTTCAAAACCTCATTGACGAGCTCGGCCGCCTGCCGGGTGTGGGCCCCAAGTCGGCTCAGCGCATCGCTTTTCACATTCTGAATGCGGATGCTGCCGATATGGCGCGCCTAGCCAACGCCATTTCCACGGTGAAGACCAGCGTCAGTTTCTGTGAGGAGTGCGGTAACGTCTCCGAGACGAAGCTGTGCACAATCTGTCGTGATGAGTGCCGCGACCCGTCCGTGCTGTGTGTGGTCGAAGAATCGAAGGACGTGGTGGCGATTGAACGCACCCGTTCCTTTACCGGCCGCTACCATGTGCTCGGCGGCGCTATTAACCCGCTGGCGGGTGTGGGCCCGGAGCAGCTGCGTATTCGTGAGCTGGTGTCCCGCCTGGCGGATGAGCGTATCCAGGAGATTATTCTGGCGATGGACCCGAACCTTGAGGGTGAGGCGACCGCAACCTACCTCTCGCGCATGCTCGTGCCGCTGGGTGTGCGCCTGTCGCGTCTGGCGTCGGGTCTTCCGGTCGGTGGCGATCTGGAGTATGCGGACGAGATTACTCTGGGCCGCGCGTTGGAGGGCCGCCGCGTCATTAGCGAGGGCACGGCGGTGGCTCATACTGCCGCCGAGGATTTTGAGCGCGTGAACCGTGAGGAGGAGCAGGAGCGTGAGCAGGCGGCTCAGGTTCAGGCTCAGGAGGCGAAGCAGAGTCGTCGCCGCTGGAATTCGAGCATGTTTGATGACCTGGATTCTGAGGATTCTTCCGGTTCCCGCGCGGAGGTGCCCGCCGTCGAGGGCGTGCAGGGCACGATGGATGAGCAGCTGATTGAGCAGGTCCTGCAGGAGGCTGAGGGATCCGGCGAGGAAGAATCCCGCCGCGAGGTCTCACCCACCGATTCTGCTGAGGCTGAAACCACCACAGAATCCACCCTTGACCTGGGCAAAGACTCCGGCGAGGGCGCCCCAGTTGAGGGCGCTCCGGCGAGCGCCACCTCCGAACCCACTGAAGCACCCGTAGCTGAGCAGGCGGAAGATGCGCCGGAGGTGTTCCGCACCCCCGACTATGAGGAGAAGATCCGCTCGATTCAGAACGCCCCGTTGCGTACTCCGAAGCCGGATGTTCCGCCGCTACCGGGCGTCACGTACGTGAACCCGTGGACCTAGAAACTCGCCTCCGTGGGCGTGCTGTACTCGCCTGCCCACCCCGCATCACCGCCCTGTAACACTACGTAATATTTCACGAGGCAATACACACGGGCACCCAGTTAGCCGCTTGTGCTGAACGCCGTCTACTATAAATGATGAGCCGGTGTCTGCCGGCAGCACACAAGTAACTGACCTGGAGATATCAATGAGCCTGATCGTCCAAAAGTTCGGCGGTTCCTCCGTAGCGGATGCGGAGGGCGTCAAGCGCGTTGCCCGCCGCGTCGTGGACACTCAGAAGGCAGGTAACGATGTGGTCGTCGTGGTGTCCGCTATGGGTGACACCACCGATGAGCTGCTCGACCTTGCCGCAGAGGTCACCAGCAATGTCACTCCTTCCCGTGAGCTGGACATGCTGCTGACTGCCGGTGAACGCATTTCGACTGCCATCCTGTCGATGGCTATTAACGACCTGGGTGCTAAGGCCCAGTCTTTCACTGGTTCTCAGGCTGGCATGATTACCGATGGCGTGCACGGTTCTGCGCGTCTGGTGGAGGTCAACCCGGATCGTATCCGTGAGTCGATTGAGGCTGGCAACATTGCGATTGTTGCTGGTTTCCAGGGTATGAACCGTCAGAGCGGCGACATTACGACTCTGGGCCGCGGCGGTTCTGATACGACTGCTGTTGCTCTGGCTGCTGCTCTGAACGCTGATGTGTGCGAGATTTACTCGGATGTTGACGGCGTGTTCACTGCCGACCCGCGCATCGTGCCGACCGCGCACAAGCTGGACACCATCACCAGTGAAGAGATGCTGGAGATGGCGGCTAACGGTGCGAAGATTCTGCACCTGCGCAGTGTTGAGTATGCTCGTCGTTTTAATTTGAAGCTTCACGTGCGTTCTTCGTTCTCTAACCTTGAAGGCACTATTGTGGTTCCGGAGGAGTCCGCGGAACTGACCCCCACCCATCTGAAGGAGATTCCCTTGGAGCAGCCCCTGATTTCTGGTGTCGCACACGATCGCACCCGCGCAAAGATTACTGTTGTTGGTGTTCCGGATGTTCCCGGTTCGGCAGCTAAGGTGTTCGGCCTGATTAACGAGGCGAAGGTTAACCTGGACATGATTGTTCAGAACGTTCCGACTGACCGCCCCGGCGTGACCGATATTTCCTTCACTCTGGATCAGGCTCAGGGCCCCACCGCGCTGAAGGCGCTGGAGGATGCTAAAGCTGAGCTGGGTTTCCAGGAGGTTATTTACAACGAGTCGGTTGGTAAGCTGTCGCTGGTTGGCGCGGGCATGAAGACTAACACGGGTGTTTCGTTCACTTTCTTTGAGGCTCTGTCTAACGCTGGCGTGAACATTGACATGATTTCGACCTCGGAGATCCGCATTTCGGTGATTACTGAGCTGAGCAAGCTGGATGAGGCTGTTCGCGCGGTGCACACTGCGTTCGGTCTGGATGCTGAGGGCGAGGCTACTGTTTACGGTGGTACTGGCCGCTAGGGTTTAGCTCGTTTGTGAGCTGTACGCTTCGGGAGGGGCGGTGCTGGGTTTTCTTAGCACCGCCCCTCCCCCTTTTCTGCCTGCAACTGAAATAACTGAAATGCTTTACAGTTATTTCAGATAGGGGTAAGGTTGTATCAACCGTGGATGAGCCTCTCGTCGAATGATATACACCCCACCGGCGCGGTGCCTTCGAGCGCTTATTCACCCAACCCCAAGGAGAAGATAATGACCACCACCCTAACCAGCCCTCTGGAGGAAGATACCCTCAATCAGGCTCGCGCAGAAGCACGGGAGATTCTCAAAAACTCTGAAAAAACCACCCTTGAGGTGACCGTTTCGGATCGAGAAAGCCAGCAGCTTGGCGATGCCCTCAACCAGGTCATTCAGCACGTCCTGCATGCCCTGGCTAGCGGGCAAAGTATTGATGTTCAGGTTGTCCCTCACGATTTGACGACGACGGTTGCTGCGCAGCGCATCGGTATTTCCCGCCCAACGCTCATGAAGGCTATTCGCTCTGGTGACCTCCCGGCGCATAAGGTGGGTAGCCACTTCCGTATCCGTACTCAAGATGCCGATAACTTCCGCAAGGCTCTCTTGGAACGAAGCATCGCGAAGAATAAGCAGGCAATTAGGGATCTCTGGGCCTTTGAAGAAGAACACGGTCTCATCGATACCATTGGAGGCCCGGCATGGTAACCCGAGTTTACTCGGTTCTACTGGATACGAATATTCTGATGTCCAAGACTCTTCGAGATTGGGTTCTCCTCTTGGCACAAGAGAGTGACTACAAATTTTTCACTCCATACGTATCCACCGGAATCATGGATGAGTTTGGATATCATGCACGCCGAAGGAGCCCAATGATTAATGATGCAGCCATTCAGACCTGGAAGCATCAAATTACGGATTCTTGTGTATCTATCATCAAAGATTTCCCTGTTAGTAAGCCTAAAGGGTATCCCGACACTAACGACCTTCATGTGCATGCCGCTGCCCAACACGGCGGCATGCACGCGCTGGTCACCAACGACCATGAACTTCTCGATTATGCCTCCACGGAAGAAGCTCAGAATATCCAAAATTATGAGACGCTCAGCGCGGATGATTTTCTGATGCAGCTCACCGAATACGCTCACCCCTCCTTATTTGCGGAGGTCTATCTTTTCCAGGAATCTTATGCTCGCTCTAAGGGATTCACGGAGATTGATATTCCTCGCGCACTTGAACGAGCAGGGGCGGGTCAATTTGCCCGTTATCTTCGGACTGTGGTGATTAATAGCCCACAGTTTATCGATTTTGAACGTGAGTTTAAAGCCCGGTCTTCTAGTAGCTAGGTAGACATTGCTACATGCACTACCTTGTCACAGCATCGTTTAGGCTAGAAGCATGAGTAGTGTTGTATTTTCTCAGGTGATGGATGCCCGCGAATGGCGTGCCGCCGCGGCCGCCCATGAGGCGCGTGCCGGCCGCTACGCCGACCCGTTTGCGCAGCGTCGCGCCCGCCACGAAGTGCACCCCGTGGAGGACTTCCTCTTCACCTACTACACGCTCAAACCCGGCCAGTTTAAGCGCTGGCACCCCGGAGCCGGCATCATCCTGCTGGATGCGCCCGAGCGCGCCTCCTGGCGTTTTTACCGGCCCGCAACCGAGCAGGAACTCCTTGAGGCTGGTTGCTCCCTGCAGGTGGCGCGCGCCCAGGCGGATGCCGCCTCCGCCGTCACGGTGGACGTCACCGATTTTGTGGAGCGCCGCGCTACCGCCCTCGCCTTTACCCACGAGATTCTGCGCAATACGGCCGCGAAGAAGGGTCAGTTCGGTTGCTTCGGCATGCACGAGTGGGCGATGGCGTACAAGTCGGTGGAGAACAATATTCGCCACGACTACCTGCAGTTGCGCCTGGGTGCGGAGGGTACGGACCGTGTGGTGGAGGAGCACCGCATCCGCTGCTCGCATTTTGATGCGTTCCGTTTCTTCATGCCGCAGGCGGCACCGATGAACGAGCTGCAGCCGACCCGCGAGACGCAGCGTGTCCTGGAGCAGCCGGCGTGCCTACACGCGAACATGGACGTGTACAAGTGGGCGTACAAGCTGCTGCCTCTGGTTGATTCGACCCTGGTCATGGATTGTTTTGACCTGGCGTGGGATGCGCGCGAACTGGATATGCGCGCGGCCCCCTACGATATTCGTGACTGGGGCTATGAGCCAATTCCGGTGGAGACGGCCGAGGGTAAGGCTGAGTATGTGCGGATTCAGCGTGAGCTGTCGGAGCGTTCGATTGGCCTGCGCGAGCGCCTGCTGGAGGTGTGTGAGCGCTATCTTCCACCCCTCGAGGCGTAAAAGACGTGATTCGAGCCTCTTAGGGTATCCACCAACCGAACACATACCCCCGTTACGGTCGTTAGTACGGTAAGATGAGATACGGCTCATACAGAACCCACGCACCCAAGGAGTGCCCACACATGGCCCGTATTGTTGTTGATGTTATGCTCAAGCCCGAAATTCTTGACCCGCAGGGTAAGGCTATTTCTCACGA
>FLSH01432798.1_pt1 | contig 20658 bp, 12 predicted proteins | sample 1550441 | NCBI WGS metagenome assembly FLSH01 (sample SAMEA4031756, study PRJEB14383) | metagenome | biome: human; feature: oral; material: saliva | place: Philippines | collected 2014 | reverse complement strand
AAAAGAGCATGTATTCAAAATTATGATGTGAAAAATTATAACAGAATAATAAGTTATTAGCCTAATTAGCCCAATTGGACTAAATAGCCTAATTAGGCTAATAGGAATAAATTGTTTGTAGACGACAGATAGACATCACACCTAATTACATTTATCATATAGTTTACCCCCCCCTTATAAAACAATCTTATTGGAGGTAAGCTTACCATAGTATGTGGATTAATCTCACTCTATTAACAATCTACACATTTAACGGAAGAACCAAAAGGATATGAGCCTTGTTACCAGTCTGCCATCTATTTCCTCCCTCACGTCCTCCTTTTGAAGTACAATCCAGTAGGTAGTCGGTGGGTATAGTACTCTTTCTTTTTCTATTTTATACCTTAACAATACAATAATTTATATTCCTGTTACGTTACTAATCTTGTATATACAAAACCCCTTACCACGGTAAGGATTATTTTTATTAGATTATGATTGAATACATCAGGGGCGAATTGGCTGACCTGACACCTGCTTTGGCTGTTGTCGAGGCACATGGTGTGGGCTATGCACTGAACATTTCGCTCAACACTTATAGCGCCATACAAGGCAAGAGCTCAGTGAAACTTTATGTACACGAGGCTATTATGACAGGTGGACGGGACGACAACTATACGCTCTACGGGTTTGCTAACAAACAGGAACGTTCGCTCTATCGATTGTTGATTACCGTCTCTGGCGTCGGTGCTAACACCGCTCGTATGATTCTCTCATCACTGACACCAGCCGAACTATGCAATGTCATTGCCAATGGTGACGAGAAGATATTGAAGACGGTGAAAGGAATCGGACTCCGTACAGCACAACGTATCATCGTTGACTTAAAGGACAAGATTATGCAGAGCGGTATTGCTGACGAACTACATGTTAGCAGCCAGCCTAATACACCAGCTGTCAACGCTGCTATCAAAGATGAAGCCGTCAGTGCATTGACGATGTTAGGCTTCTCCCCTGCCCCATCAGCAAAGGTTGTTGTGAGTATCCTCGCTGAACAACCAGACCTACCAGTGGAGCAGGTTGTTAAGTTGGCGTTGAAGATGATTAAGTAAAAGCGAACCAACCAGCTGGCCCCACAACTGGCCCCACAGCTGGCCCCTCCCCCATCCCCTCCCCCAAAGGGAGGGGCGTGATTACCGCCTACAACTGCACTTTGCTGTATCTTAGAGTTCATCATCGATTAGAACTATCCACCTACTCCAACATATCCCCTCCTTTGGAGGGGGTTGGGGAGGTATAGAACCACTTATCTTCTTGAAAAGAAAGTATTACATATCCATCCTTATTATTACACTTCTCGGCAGTATCGGACTGTTGAGCTGGGGACGCTCGGCACTTGGTTTTGCACCAATTGCTAAACTCGTCTATAGGGTGGCACCACCAGATACGGTTAAGAAAGCGAAGCCTATTGAAGTGGAGATTGATGAGGAGACTATTCCAGACTCTTTGCTACACCCTCGTTGGAAGGTGCAGCGTACAACCCCGATTACTTACGACGACCTCAAGGAGAACTCTACCGACCTTATCCGACCAGAGAATATGCGACAGACTGTGGAGTATAATGACTCGCTCGACCGCTATATCATTGGCTATAAGATTGGTAAGACTTACGTGATGGCTCCAATCATGATGACGCCAGAGGAGTATCGGAAGTGGACGGAGAAGCGTAGCTTTAGCGATTACTACCGTTCAAAGAATCAAGAGATACTAAGGGAGAAGGGTAAGGATAAGTTCGACTTTACTGATATGCACTTCTCATTGGGTCCTGCTGAAAAGATATTCGGTCCTGGTGGTGTACGTATTAAGACACAGGGGTCGGCTGAATTGAAGTTCGGTGCAAACATCAAGAACATTGATAACCCATCACTTCCTATCCGTAATCGTAAGACAACGGCAATGGACTTTGATGAGAAAATAAATGTCAATGTCAACGGTAAGGTGGGTGATAAGGTGAACATGAACCTTAACTACAACACCGATGCAACCTTCGACTTCGACACTCAGAACTTCAAACTAAGATATGAAGGAAAGGAAGACGAGATTATCAAACTCGTCGAGGGTGGTAATGTTACCTTCCCTTCAAACAACTCTCTCGTACAGGGAGCATCTGCTCTCTTCGGTATTCGTACCGATATGCAGTTTGGTAAACTGAAGTTACAGACCGTATTATCACAAAAGAAGAGTTCTAACAAGAGCGTTAGTTCACGTGGTGGCAAACAGCTTACACCATTTGAGATTGATGCTGCAGACTATGAAGAGAATCACCACTTCTTCCTCTCACAATATTTCCGCGACAACTATGACGCGGCAATGAAGTCATTGCCTAACCTAAAAACTGGTGTTACGATTAATCGTGTGGAGGTGTGGGTGACGAATAAGACTGGAACAACCAGTAATACCCGTAACATCGTAGCACTGACCGACCTTGGTGAGAATAAGAAGATTAGCCGTACTGATTTGTGGGGAACTGGTAACGGACCTGTGCCAACAAACAATGCTAATACAGAATACACCACTATCACACAGACCTATCCTGCTGCTCGTAACATAGACCAAGTGACGAGTATTCTTGATGGTGCAGGTCTTGTGGGTGGTAACGACTACGAGAAGTTGGCAAATGCCCGACTTCTCAATAGTTCTGAATACACGGTCAACAATGCCTTGGGTTATATCTCACTGAAAAGCGGACTACAGACTGATCAAGTATTGGCGATTGCCTACGAATATACCTATGGTGGTGTAACCTATCAGGTGGGTGAGTTTGCCAGCGACCATACCAATATCAATGAGGCTCTCTTCGTCAAGTCATTGAAGAACACCAGCAATAATCCTAAGCAAGGAAACTGGGACTTGATGATGAAGAACGTGTATTATCTCGCTTCTAACATTGAGCGCGATAAGTTCCGCCTTGATGTGAAGTATCAGAGTGATACGACGGGTGTATATATTTCATACATCCCAGAACCACAAGTAAAGAACCAAACGCTCATCAAACTTCTCAATGCTGACCGATTGGATAATAATAACAATCCACATTCCAATGGTTATTTTGATTACGTTGAGGGCTATACTGTCAGCAACGGACGTGTGTTCTTCCCAATGGCTGAACCTTTCGGTAACGGCCTTCGAAAAGCATTGACGGACAAGGGTGTTACTACCGCCATTGCGAATAAGTACGTTTTCGAACAACTTTACGATTCTACAAAGACTATCGCTAAACAGATTGCCGAGAAAGATAAGTTCGTCCTTGTTGGACAATATCGTGGTTCGGCAGCAAACGTTATCTCCCTTGGATCCTATAACGTTCCACAGGGTTCGGTAATAGTAACAGCGGGCGGTGTGACCTTGAATGAGGGTTCTGACTATAGCGTTGATTACAGTGCTGGTGAGGTGACTATCCTTAATCAGAGTATTATTGATGCAGGTACAGCTGTCAATGTATCATTAGAAAGCCAGAGTGCTTATCAACAGGAGCGTAAGACGATGATTGGTGTAAACTGGGAGTACGACTTCTCGAAGGACTTCCAGATTGGTGGTACCTTCATGCACCTCTCTGAACAACCATTGACAACTAAGGTGAATATGGGTTCTGAACCGCTCAACAACACCATTTGGGGATTGAACATCAACTGGAAGAAAGAGAGTCAGTGGCTTACAAATATGCTCAACAAGATTCCATTCCTGCACGTAACCCAGCCTTCTTACATCACCTTCTCTGCTGAGTTTGCACAGTTATTAGCTGGTCAGAGCAAGGGAACACAGGACAATGCTTCTTATCTCGATGACTTTGAGGGATCGAAGACAACCATCGATGTAAGTCAGCCCACCTCTTGGATTATCTCCAGTGTACCATCAGACTTCCCTGAATATTCAGATAAGACAACCCTTCGCAGTGGCTTCAACCGAAGTCTGTTGGCATGGTACACTATCGACCCACTCTTCACTCGTCGTAGTAGTTCGCTGACTCCAGGACACATCAAGAGCGATCTTGAGCAACTCTCTAACCATTATGTACGCGAAATTCCAGTTACCGAATTGTTCCCAATTCGGGACCGAAATTACAGTGGTTCTACCTCTACATTAAATATTCTGAACCTCGCTTACTATCCTTCTGAGCGTGGACCTTATAACTTCAATCCAAATATTGACGTTAACGGACACCTCACAAACCCTACTGGAACATGGGGAGGTATGATGCGTAAGTTGGATACAAACGACTTCCAAACTGCTAACATCGAATATATAGAGTTCTGGATGCTCGACCCATTCATCTACTCCAACCGACTACCAAATGCGAACCAGTATGGTGGTGACTTCTATATCAACCTTGGAGAGGTGTCTGAAGACGTACTGAAAGATGGTAAGAAGTTCTACGAGAGTGGTATGCCTGTAGATGGCAGCCACTCATGGACAACCACACAATGGGGTAAAATACCAACACAAAGTACGATTACTTACGCCTTTGCAACCTCAAAGGGTAGTCGTGCGAAACAAGATGTCGGCTTTAATGGATTGACTGATGAAGAAGAACAACAGTTTGCTTCTTATCAGAACTTCCTTACAGCTGCTCGTGCTAATACCAATCAGGCAGTCTTCGACTCGATATGGGCAGACCCTGCCAATGATGACTACCACTACTTCCGTGGTTCTGATTGGGATGCAAAGCAGGCTTCTATCCTTGAACGATATAAGCGCATCAACAACCCACAGGGTAACTCACCAGACAATGACAACAATAACGAGCGTTACGATACCTCGTATAAAACAACGCCTGATGTAGAGGATATCAATCAGGACTATACGCTGAACGAATATGAGAAATACTATCAGTACCATATTAGTATTCGTCCACAAGACCTTGTCGTAGGTCAGAACTTCATTGTTGATAAGCGTGTAGCTTCAGCCTCACTGCGTAAAGGTGGCTCTGAACCTGTCACATGGTATCAGTTCCGTATTCCTTTAGAGGAGTTCCAGAAGCGTGTGGGTAATATCAGCGACTTTACCAGCATCCGCTTTATGCGTATGTTCCTCACTGGTTTTGCAAAGCCTATCGTACTCCGCTTTGGCACCTTCGACCTTGTAAGTGGTAAATGGCGTCAGTATCAGCAGAACCTTACCTACTCTGCAAGCAACTCGGGTACGATGTCAGTGAGTGCTGTGAGCCTTGAAGAAAACAATGATAAGACTCCTGTAAACTATGTAATACCTCCAGGCATTGAACGTGGAAAGGACCCTAACCAGCCACAATTGGTTGAGGAGAATGAGCAAGCGCTCTCTATGGTTGTCAACAATCTTGGAACTGGCGAGTCAAAGGCTGTCTATAAGAACACAACTCTCGACCTTCGTCAGTACAAGCGTCTGCAGATGTTCGTACATGCAAACGCTTTTGAACAGAATACAACTAACCTTACGGATAACCAGTTGGCTGTGTTCATCCGTCTGGGTTCTGATTACAAGAACAACTACTACGAGTATGAAATTCCTTTAAAGTTGTCAGCTCCAGGTCATTACGATACAAACACAGGGAAAGAGCGACGTATTGTGTGGCCAGAGGAGAACATGCTCGACATTCCATTGAAACTCCTCACCTCCGTGAAGAAGCAACGTAATCAGGCACGTGGTTCAGGAACAGCAAGCTATAACCGTGCTTTCTCTGTATACGACACCGATCATCCTGCAAACAAAGTAACGGTGATGGGTAACCCAACTCTTGGTGAAGTAAAGACGATGATTATTGGTGTTCGCAACCTTTCCAGCAGTCAGAAGAGTGGAGAGGTGTGGGTGAATGAGCTACGTCTACGAGAGTTTAACAACGAAGGTGGATGGGCAGCAAGAGGTCAGCTCAACCTACAGCTGTCTGACTTCGGTACTGTGGATGTCAATGCCAGTCACAGCACTGACGGCTTCGGTGGTTTGGAACAGGGTGTTAACGAACGACAGCAGGAGTCTAAGACGGATGTTTCTGTTACCACAAGCCTTGAGTTAGGAAAGTTCTTCCCTGACAAAGCAAAGGTATCAGCACCATTATATTACAGCGTAACCAAGAGCGAGAGTCGTCCTAAGTATAATCCACTCGACACGGATATGGAATTGAAGGATGCCCTTGATGGTACTGCAAACCGTCAGGAGCGTGACTCTATCGAGTCTATTGCTGTTACAAAACGACTGACAACGAACTTCTCTTTGTCTAATGTACGTGTTGGTATTCAGACGAAGAACCATCCTATGCCATACGACCCTGCCAACTTCTCTTTCTCTTATAGCCACTCTCACTCTCACACATCGGGTGAGACAACGGTCTATGAGAATGAAGACAACTGGCGTGGAGCATTGAACTATAACTGGACCCCAGTATATAAGTCTTGGGAACCTTTCAAGCGTCTTATCAAGAGTAGGTCGAAATGGTTTGAAATCCTCAAACGCTTCGGACTGAACTGGCTACCACAGAACATAACCTTCAACACTGAAATGGTGCGCAACTACTACGAGTTGCAGGAGCGTGATATGGAATCAACTGAGAACAGTCTGTTACCTCTTACCTTCAGCGAGCAATTCCTTTGGAACCGTGATTTCGCTCTACGTTGGGACTTGACACGCAATCTTCACATGAACTTCCAAAGTGCGACACATGCTGAGATTGAAGAACCTTACACACCTATCAATAAAGACCTCTATGCCGACCGTTATCAGGCATGGAAAGACTCGGTATGGACAAGTATTAAACACTTCGGTACTCCACTCGACTACCAACAGAATTTCACACTTTCTTATCAGCTTCCACTCAATCTGCTACCTATCTTTGATTGGGTAAATGCTGATGCAAATTATACTGCATCTTACACTTGGGTACGTGGAACAAGTCTTGATAATGGTACTTCGCTCGGTAATACCATCACAAGCAATCGTGCTTTGAACATCAATAGCACCTTTAACTTTGAACGTCTCTATAACCATATTCCTTTCTTAAAGAAGACTAACGAACGCTTCAACCGTACTCGCCCAACTCGCCCTAAGCTGACAGCAGAACAGAAGAAGGCTGAGAGAGAAAAGAAAGAAAAAGAAAGGAAGGAGAAAGATAAAGACGACGACAAGAAGAAAGCACTGCCAAAGAACCAAAAGAGCTTTGAAAAGGAAATCGTTATCAATGCCGATTCTGCTATCCTTGTTTCACATGGTAAGAACACAAAACGCCTTATTGTTTCTGCTAAAGACGAAAGAGGAAAGGCTATCAAGATTAAGTATCGTAAAGTAGGTGATACGCAGTTGAAAGTCTTCAACCGTACTGACTCTGCTATCCGCATGAAACTTACCGTAACGCCTAAGGAACCACTCGATAATAAGGGATGGTATAAGACCGCACAATGTGTGGCACGTGCGCTGATGATGGTACGTTCGGCAAGTATTTCTTATCGTGACCAATATGCAATGGCACTGCCTGGCTTTATGCCAACAGTAGGTGATGCCTTTGGACAGACACGTGGAACAGGTGCCTTATCACCAGGTCTTGATTTCGCTTTCGGTCTTATTGATGATGATTACATTGGTAAGGCACGTGATAACCATTGGTTGCTTATGAACGATAGTGTGGCTACACCTGCTGTAACGAACCGCACAGAAGACTTGCAGATTCGTATGACACTTGAACCATTCAAGGACTTTAAGATTGACCTTACTGCCAGTCGTATGCAGACTACCTCACGAAGCATCCAGTATATGTACACGGGTACGCCTACTACACAGAGCGGTTCGCTCACGATGACAACCCTTTCATTAGGTACTGCTTTCGAGAGTCAGGGCAATGCCAACAACGGCTATCATAGTTCAACATTTAATCGTTTCGTACAGTCACTCGACAGTTATCGCGACCGTGTTGAGGCACAATATAACAATGCAACCTACCCTGCTTCGTTTGGTGGCGGACACTTCACTCCTGCAGTAGGTTCTGTTAATAAGTATAGTGCAGATGTAATGGTTCCAGCTTTCCTCAATGCATACACCAGCATGAGTGGAAACGGACTCAACATCTTCCCTTCTCTGCGCAGTTTATTGCCTAACTGGTCTATCCGTTACAGCGGTCTTTCACGCTTGCCATTCTTTGAACAGTTCTTCAAGAGTGTTAACATCAATCATGCTTACCGCAGTATCTTTGCTATCGGTTCTTATCAGAGCTATAGCACATGGCAGGAATACATGAACGGACTTGGTTTCATTACCGATGCAACTACGGGTAACCCGATTCCAAGTTCGATGTATAACATCTCACAGGTGAGTATCAACGAGGCTTTCTCTCCTCTGTTAGGTGTTGACGTAACCCTTCAGAACAACCTCACTGCACGCTTGGAATATCGCCAAACACGTGTGTTATCACTCTCGATGACCAGTGTGCAGTTGAATGAAGCCTCATCAAAAGACTGGGTTATCGGTATTGGTTATAGAATCAACGACTTCAATCTTTTCAACAATGGTACACGACGTGTGGCAAAGGGTAAGAAGAAAAAGACATCAGACTCCTCACAGCAAGACAACAGTTCGTCTCGTCAGAACAACGGATTGAACCGTGACCTCAACCTACGCCTTGACATGAGCTATCGTCAGCAAGCCTCACTTACTCGTGACATTGCTTCACTCACATCAGCAGCTTCAAGTGGTAATACTGCTTTCAAGTTCTCTTTCTTGAGCGACTATACCTTGAGCCGTTTGGTTACTGCCAGCCTCTACTACGACTTACAGATCAATACCCCACTCCTCTCATCAGGCAGTTACCCTACAACCACCCACGACTTTGGTGTGAGCCTAAGACTTAGTCTGACAAGGTAAACTAAGAGATTACAATTTTGCAATCACGATTGCAAAATATGACTTGTATACGTATCAGCACTACCAAACGCAACTTTAATGCAAGCCTAAAGTTTAGTCTGACAAGGTAAGACAACTTTCTGAAAGGAAAAATACAACATTTGGTAAAGAAATCGAATCAGCTTCTTTTCCTTATAACCAATAAAACCTATGAAATCTATTAAGAACAACATAATAAATGACTAAACATGAACAATAAATTAACATCACCAAACTTATTCAGTGATGTCTGTGGCATCATTGAGCAAGGGCGTCAACAGGCTTATGCCGCTGTCAACAAATCAATGATAGAAACCTATTGGAACATAGGGAAACGTATTGTTGAAGAAGAACAAAGTGGTAAAGAACGTGCTGAATATGGCGAAGAAATTATCAACAATCTCTCAACACAGTTGACCCATGCCTATGGTAAAGGCTTTAGTTCAAGGTACCTTCGTTCCTTTCGTAGGTTTTATCTTCTTATTGATGACTATGAGATTTGGAAATCGCGATTTCCAAATCTCACTTGGACACATATTTTCAAGGTCCTACGCATAGACGACGAGACTGCAATGCAATGGTATCTTGAAGCAGCATCAAAGGAGATGTGGAGCGTCCGAACACTTGACAGAAACATCTCAACACAGTACTATGAACGTCATTATATCCAACCAAAACCACAAAACAAAGCCCAAAAACCTAACAAATTTGAACTTCTAAAAAGTCCTATTGTTGCAGAATTTCTTGGTTTCAAACAAGATAGTACCTACTCTGAAACCGAACTTGAGACAGCAATTATCAGCCATCTATAAGACTTTATGATGGAGTTAGGACGAGGGTTTGCCTTTATGGGGAGGCAACAACTGGTCAGGACCGACACACAAGATTATCATATTGATTTAGTATTCTATAATGTCATTCTGAAATGCTACGTGCTTATCGACCTAAAAATAGGAACTATCACACATCAGGATGTTGGACAAATGGATATGTATGTACGTATGTATGATGAATTAAAACGTACGGAAGGTGACAATCCAACCATCGGCATTGTCTTATGCTCTGAAACAAGTAAAGACATCGTACGCTACTCTATCTTAAAAGGTAATGAACAGTTGTTTGCAGCAAAGTACAAGACATTCTTACCAACAGACGAACAGTTGCGAAAAGAGATTGAACGACAGAAGCAAACCTTCCTATTACAAAAGTAATAAAGAAACCTCTTCCCTACTCTCTCCAAAAGAAAAGAACGGGGAAGAGGTTGGTCGTAATTGTAATAAATTTTCCTCCCCTCAGTTTTAATCAAGCATCTTCTTCACCCAAGTCAACGCCCTTCTTGCGTGAAGAACAGGCCCTTCTTGCGTGTTATTAACGCCCTTCAAAAGTCTTATTAGGCGTCTTCTACCACAGAGCATATAAAGTACTGATAGTATGACGATTATAAAGATGAAAGTAAGGTGATTCCATCTTGTTTATATAAGGTTATAAGTTTGGTTTATGTAAACAATTTTCTCACCTCAAAACAACCTTTACCAAAGTACAGGAGGATAGTTTATCTACTCTAAAAAACAAAAACAGACTGCCATGTCTTAAAGACAAAAGCAGTCTGTTGGGAAAGTATTTTAGAATTTGAAAACTATTAAAGAGGATACTCGTCAAAGGCGTAAAGCACTGTTGAGAGATAACGCTCGCCTGTATCTGGCAGCAAGGTTACGATGGTCTTACCTGCATTCTCAGGACGCTTAGCAATCTCAGTAGCTGCAAAAGCTGCAGCACCAGAAGAAATACCAACCAACAAACCTTCTTGTTGTGCCAACTGACGACCAGCAAGGATAGCCTGATCATTCTCTACTTGGAATATCTCATCAACATACTTATTATTATAAGTGTTTGGTACGAAGCCTGCACCAATACCCTGAATCTTATGTGGGCCACTCTCTCCACCACTCAAAACTGGAGATGAAGTTGGCTCAACAGCAATAATCTTCACATAAGGATTTTGCTCCTTAAGGTAGCGACCGATACCACTCACTGTACCACCAGTACCTACACCAGCTACAAACACATCAACCTTACCATCTGTATCGTGCCAAATCTCAGGACCAGTAGTAAGATAGTGGCGTTCTGGATTAGCCTGATTCTCGAACTGCTGAAGGATAATACTACATGGAATAGAATCTTTCAACTCCTCCGCAGCCTTGATAGCACCCTTCATACCATCCTTTCCACTTGTCAACTTCACCGTAGCACCGTAAGCCTTTACAAGGTTGCGACGCTCCACACTCATGGTCTCTGGCATAGTGAGAATAAGCTTATAACCCTTCACTGCAGACACCAATGCCAAGCCAACGCCTGTGTTTCCACTGGTTGGCTCAATAATAGTTGCTCCTGGCTTTAAGAGTCCTTTAGCCTCAGCATCCTCTATCATCGCCAATGCTATACGGTCCTTCACACTACCACCGGGATTGAAATACTCTACCTTTGCAAGAACAGGAGTATTGAGTCCTCTTTCTACAGAGAATTTATTAAGTGCTAACAGTGGTGTATTACCGATAAGCTCTGTGAGTTTGTTTACTATCTTTGCCATATTCTTTGGGATTTAATTTCTTACTTAATGTTTACGGATGCAAAGGTACGGATATTTACCAATATATGAAATACTCTCTTTATGTTATTTAGCATACCACAAACGTGGTATTTGTATTAAAATAAAGCATTCTTATTGCCATTAAAACAAAATTCCTTATATTTGCACTACGATTGTCACTATATCTACGAGTATGCAGAAATACGCAGATTACATAGAAGAGATTGAGATTGACTCGCTTTGGAGCGGGAAGAAACATATCCGTTGGACACTGGACCGACAGGTGAATATCCTAAGTGGTATCAATGGTGTCGGGAAGAGTACCATACTTAATAAGGTGGTACGCAGTCTGTCACAAGGTGGTGAATTCCCCAGCCATTCACTGAAGGGTGTCCGACTAAAGGTAAGTCCTAATGATGCGCGGTGGATACGTTATGATATTATCCGCTCGTTTGACCGTCCACTGATGAACTCGGATAGTATCAGCAAGATTAACGTCGATCTTGTTACAGAACTTGATTGGCAGCTTTTCCAACTTCAACGTAAGTATCTTGACTATCAAGTGAACATCGGCAACCGTATTATCGAGACCTTACAAAGTGGTGAGGCAGATGCTGCCGAGAAGGCACAGCAGATTTCTCAACCTAAGAAACGCTTTCAAGACATCTTAGACGACCTCTTCACCGAAACTGGTAAGAAGATTATTCGCTCGGAGAATGAGATAAAGTTCTCATCACTCGGTGAGGTACTGGCTCCATATCAGTTGTCAAGTGGTGAGAAGCAGATTTTGGTTATCCTGCTGACCGTATTGGTAGAAGACAATGAACATTACGTTCTCTTTATGGACGAGCCGGAAGTGAGTCTGCATATAGAGTGGCAGAAACGCTTAATCGACCTCATCTTAGAACTAAATCCGAATGTTCAGATTATCCTCACTACACACAGTCCAGCTGTCATCATGAACGGATGGATTGACCGTGTAACAGAGGTTACGGACATAACCGATAAATGATTGTCTGAAGGAGGGAGCGATGGGAAAAAGACTGAGCGACAACCTGTCATCGGCTTATATTGATGCAGCGAACCGATTGAATGGTAAGCGGGCACGGAGAAAGATTATCGCATACGTAGAAGCGTATGACGATATCTTCTTTTGGCGCACTGTCTTGAGTGGTTTTGAGAACGAAGAGCGTTACTTTGAAGTGATGTTACCATCGCGATTAAACCTTACCAAGGGCAAACGGTCGGTATTGATGAACCTTGTTTCGCAGAATATTGGTGAGAACATGATTGCTTGTGTGGATGCTGATTATGACTATCTACTGCAAGGAACTACCCCACTATCCGATGAAGTGAACAACAACCCATACGTTTTTCATACGTATGCTTATGCCATTGAAAACCTACAATGCTATGCACCCAGCCTACATGATGTGACAGTAGCAGTAACGCTCAACGACCATTCTATCTTTAATTTCGAAGAGTTCCTAAAGCTATACAGTGAGAGTATACATCCCCTCTTTGTCTGGAGTATCTGGCATTATCGCCAAGGTATTCATCGACGTTTTACCATCTCCGACTTTAATCGGGTTGTGGAGATTGGCAACTTCTCTCTGCAAGGGGCAACTGAGAGTATTCAACGGCTGCGCCATAAGGTGCAGATGCGTGTACGACAACTGCAAAAGGAAAATCCGAACGCAAAGGAAAGCTATCTAAAACTAAAAGACGAACTGCGTTCCTTAGGTGTTACACCTCCATCAACCTATCTATATATACAAGGTCATCATCTCTTTGATAACATAGTTGTACCAGTCTTGAAACGGGTATGCGACCTTCTCGTGCGTGAACGTGAAGATGAGATTAACCGCAATGCTGTACACGATACGCAACGTCGCAACGAACTGTCAAGTTATGGTCATAGTACGGAGGCGATTATCCCTATGCTCCGTCGCAATGTAGGTTATACGAACGCTGAACCATTCCTAAGATTGAAAGCAGACATTTATACATTCTTGAATCCACCGACACAACAACCAACTGACTAAGTTTTCTTCATAACATCACCCTACTCTATGCTTCTACCTACACTTTCTTTACGAAGTGGGGTGTTATCTGCTGTAGTTTTATTATCTTTGTACTCAAAATCTAAACAATAAATTCTTACATGAAGAAGACTCTACTTTTAATCGCAACACTGCTGGCAAGTTATGTCGGTATGGCACAAGAGACTTATCATCCAACGGCTGAAAATCTTAAAGCACGCGAACAGTTCCAAGACGAGAAGTTTGGTATTTTTCTGCATTGGGGACTCTACTCAATGATGGGTACTACCGAATGGATTATGACCAACAGGGATATCAACTATAAGGAATATCCTAAGTTGGCAAAGACGTTCTATCCTTCAGAGTTTGATGCGGATGCTTGGGTAAAAGCTATCAAGGCTGCTGGTGCAAAATATATCACCATTACGACACGTCACCACGATGGATTCTCACTCTTTAAGACAGCCACCAGCACGTATAATTCCGTTGATGGTACTCCTTTTAAACGTGACATCATAAAAGAAATGGCTGATGCTTGTCAACGTAATGGTATCAAGTTGCACCTTTACTATTCTCACCTTGACTGGGGACGCGAAGATTATCCAGTGGGTAGAACAGGAACTGGCACTGGTAGACCAAAAGAGAAGGCTAACTGGGCAAGCTACTATAAGTTTATGAACACGCAGTTGACGGAATTGCTCACTAACTATGGAAAGGTGGGGGCAATCTGGTTTGATGGCTGGTGGGATCATGACAGCGATGCAAAACCTTTCGATTGGCAGTTGGAGGAGCAGTATGCTTTGATTCATAAGCTACAGCCACAGTGCCTCGTCGCTAACAACCACCATCATACTCCTTTCCCTGGCGAGGATATCCAAATCTTCGAACGTGACTTACCGGGTGAGAACAAGGCGGGATTGTCTGGACAGAGCATCAGCCGTCTGCCATTGGAGTCATGCCAGACTATCAACGAGCATTGGGGTTACAACATCACTGACACCCTCTACAAGTCACCAAAAGAGCTGATTCAAATGCTTGTTCGTGCTGCAGGAAAGAATGCCAACCTCCTACTCAACATTGGTCCAGAACCAGGTGGTGCCCTTCCCGAGCTTGCCCTCGACCGTCTTCAGTCCTTAGGTAAATGGCTGAACCAATATGGTGAAACCATCTACGGCACACGTGGCGGCATCGTTGGTCCTCATGACTGGGGCGTAAGTACACAACGTGGTAACAAACTCTATATCCACATCCTAAACTGTATGGACTCCAGCCTCTTCATCCCTACTGACAACCATAAAATCAAGTCTGCCACCGTCTTTGGCACCAACAAGCGTGTCAACTTCACAAAGACTGGTAATGGTATCACCCTTAACCTCGACACCATCCCTACTGAGATTGACTATATCGTTGAGTTGACGTTGTAAGATAGGCTTTCATAAGCTAACATCTTTAAAAAACAACCTGCAGTAACCGTTTGGTTACTGTGGGTTTTCTTTATATGTATGAATAGCTTTCTTCCTCAAAAGTATTTGCTATTGATTATCAATAACTTATATTTACACGATACAAATAAGATTCCTCAATTTAAGTAATATCGATTAGAAACCATCTTAAATGTTACTTCTTAACTTTTTATTTCATCATTTTCTTATAATGCGTTTCATATCCTTCTATTTCAAATAATAGCCTAAATGCTTCTAGAAAATTATCATAATTAAATTCCTTAAAGTCATATATATTCTGTCCAAGAGAATGAGATTCTCTATTTATATATCGATTAAAAGCTTGAAATCTAATATCTTTTAATTTTTCTGAATTGAATGTATTATTTAGATCTCTCTTCTCAACGAAATTAAAAAAATACTCAATAATATTTCTCATGCAATTTGCAATAAGAGCAGGTGCAGAATCTCTATTCTTGATGATAGACCAATATGCCTGATAGTCACTTTGAATTTCTTCGTAGCTCATCGATTTTATATGGCTTCCTTGACGATCTTTATATAACCTTATTAAAGTTTGGGAAGCATGTCTCTTCTCTCTATTCATTTCCGTCATTTCATAGAAGAAGTAAAGGCTATGTGTTAATATAAACACCTGTTCGCAACGGGTTCTAATATCTAATCCCCCATCATTGTTCCTTTGAAAAGTTGGATAAAATCTTTCTTTAATAAGTCTTCCTACATTAAAGACATGGATATGAGAAAGACTAGAAACAGGATCATCTATTACAATAATCCGTTTTTTTATAGCGTCATTAGCTAATTTACGACCTTTACATTGTTCGGTAAAATAAAGAAAGCTTATTATCATTTTTTCTCCTTCACTTAGGGATTTAAAAATCTCCTCTTCTGTTTGATCTCCTCTCGTTATGCGATATAATCCTTCTTCTTCGTGTTTGATAATCTTAAAATCGGTAATTCCTAAGTCTAGCAAAAGAGCATTTATATTCTCTATTGCTTCATCAATATTGATTACATTTTTCTGCTCAGAAGTAATTATTCCCTTTTGCTCCTGTATTTGAGTAGTATATTCTTTATACTCATGTTCGATTTCATTAATCGCTTGTTTATGAGAATTCAAAGTGGTGGTGTACAAAGAAACAGTCTGATCATATTTGAATCTTTGTATCTCCCAGAAAGTATCCTTGATATGGTCTATCTCTTGTTGCTTATTCTGTAATTTTGTATTATATTCTTCTATAATCTTATTTGCATTAGATATGATCTCATTTAGCCTGTCTAATAGTTCTTGATGAGATTCAATTACAACTTTTGTTCCAGGAGATTTACATTTTTCTTCCATCCTCAAAAGGTTATTTCTAATCACATTCATAAATTTATTAAATGCAATTTCATAGTCTTTCTTAAAACGATTGAGGATAGAAATGTTATCAAAAGTATCAATCTTCTGAGTGTTTTCAACCTCTTCCTTATACTTATCTTTTAAATCTGTTAGATTTTGTAATATGTCATTGTATGTTTTATCAAAGTAACCTTTTAGGTCTTCTATAATCTTACTTGTTATTCCTTGTTGGCAAAAGGGGCATTGATTTGTATTTAAATTTAAATATGATAATCCATCTTTCACCCAATCTGCATTAGCTAAGTTATCAATTAACTCAGATACTTTGCTTCCCTTATTTCCTGTAATAACTTCTCCAAATATTGTATATTTCTCTATTGGTTCACCATTGAAAACCATTAAAGGAATTCTTGGAATTTCTACAGCATCTTGTTTATTTAAATTGTTTACTTCATTCTTTAGTTCTTCAATGGTCTTTGTCGGTTCTATCGTAGGCTTTTTCATATTCAATAGATGATTAAATAGATTCTCTTTGCTACTTTGGACCCCTTGAAGACAATATTGTAGAACTCTATCTCCTCCAGAATATTGTCTTTTGATTTCCCAGATTTTATTTTGAAACCCTTCTACTTTTTTGTTCCATTGTTCGTCTTCTTTTTTTCTTTTCTCTTCAGCTTCCTTTTGCTGTTTATATAGTTGTTCTAAAAATTTATTTGCAGAATCAATCTTAGTTTTAGCCTCTTTATTTTCTTTGGATAAGGTAAAGATACCTTTAATATTGTTCTCAGTGTAAAAGGTTTCTTCAATAAATTGCTTATTGTATACAAGAATTTCCTCTATCTGCATATCTAAATTAGGATTTATAGAGCAATCACTAAAATTAGAACATTCTGGAAACGAATGTAAATAGGAAGCAATAGTACTTTTACCAGTTCCATTTAGACCGTATATAAGAACTACATTCTTATTGTTTGTGTCCAATATAGTTTCGCCTTTATAGCATGATTTTTCTTTCTTTAATTTTATACTTTTTATCATAATGGGAATATCAATATTTATAATCTAAAATAGTTTTACATACTTGATAAAGAATTTTTACTCCAAAAAGTTTGTATGTTTCTAGTAATATGAAAGGATAATCATTGATATAGAATTTAATCATTTTGTTCGTAACAATATGAATAATCTATACATTTCATAAACATTTCTCGGTCATGAATCTTGGTGGTGACTGCAGGCTGTACCAAAGCCTTGATGTGTACTATCAGAAACACTTTCACGCATTGCCGACAGATATTCGTTTTTATCTAATTGGCTCCGATCCACACACTGCTTGAGAGAACGCTTAAACATCAGATCAAGCCAAAGGCGGGTGTTACGACTATTACTTTCCATAAAAGGATGGGCTACGTTGCATAAATTCGGCTGCACTCGACCATTTGTGAACGAGTTCACATAGTGCTCATTAGCACAAATTTTCATTTCCACGTATTTGTCCATAATCTCATCAAAGGTGGTTTCTCCTTGACAAACTTTATAAGTGCAACTTCTACCAACGTGCAATCCAAAGTGACATTATGGCTCTTTGGAACTTCCAGACTGGCACTTTGAACCAAATGCTTTGGTGCTTCTATATGTAGAAGTCTGTCCTTTACGTGGGTCACCATTTTGTGCAATTAGGTAATAGGCATAGCGAGTTAAAAGAATATCATCAGTCTCTCTTTCTGACCCTAAGCTAAGATTAACCATTTTCCTGACGTCAGGAAAATGGTCAGAAACCAAACTCCTTGCATTTTCACAGGCAATTTTGGCTTTATCTATTACTTTCGAGAAGTTCTCCCATTTAGAATAACCCAACAGCAGCTGAAGTTCGCGTGCACTCCAACATTCAATCCCCTCGACCTCTACAGCCACAGCTTCAAAGCCATTGTATAATTCTTGAATTACTTCTTTTTTCATCTTATCAGTTTTGTAGCTTTTATCTTATTCATAGCAGCAAGACTTAGAACACTTTGTAACTTAGATATTAAATATCCTCACACTTTATCGCCATTTACGAACAAGAAAATATATAGTGTCCTTCCTTACGCTCTTTCATAGATAAGTTTTTAGTTACACTTCCCATTAACATGGGTAACACCTTGCAAATATAATATAAAATATTTATATAAAGAATAAACAGCAAAGGTTTTTACAAAAAACTTTTCGTGCTGAACATCAATAGAGCTAACATAGTTTTGTTTTTAGTTGCTGTCACTTTTAACACTTCACGCAACGAACAGATTATAAAGTACTTATAAAGCATCGAACAATGACAGTAGTGACAGCAACTTTGAAAGTTTATTCGGATAACAACTAACGATTTAAGATGGGAGAGGCAGACAGACTGGCGCTACTACGCACTGCGACCAAATACTCTGTGCCATGCGAAGAATGTTTACTGTGGAGGGTCGGAATGTTGGCAAGAACACGACCGAAATGGGAAAGGCTTGTCAGGTTCAGTTGACTGCCATACCGCTGACGAAGTAGGCTGAAAATGGAGGCTGCAGTCATGTAGACCCCCTTGGTCAAATCCTTTGGGATAGAGAAACAATCCAAAAAGAGGGCTTCAGCAGGAGTGCGCTGTTGATAATGCTGGTTATTCTCCATAATCTCTTGGGTATCAGCCTCATCAAACCAATAACGTCTACCGCTATCTAACTCAGCAACTGCCTGCGCATAAAGTTGCTCATAGTCTATGTGGTCGGGCAAGCGGATAGGACCAGTCAACGTGACCGCTATAAAACGACGGCAACCACTGGGATCGCTAAAGATATCCGAAACGTTTGCTGTAGCAATGAAAGAGGCAACACGTGGCAACGTGACTTGCTGCTGACGATAAGGCTGACGAAGTTTGATGCTTGCAAGCTGCATGACATTCTTCAAAAAACCGTCTTGCGTCTTTGCCGACAAGGCATTGAACTCATCAATATTTATCAGTAGCGACTGTGTCATTGCCCGCAGCATATTCTGTTTCTCACTCATGATAAGATTATCGTTATATCCCCACTGCAATACTTCAGGCAAAAGGCGTTTGCAGAAGGTAGACTTCCGATAACCCTGTCGGGAGATGAGCAGCGGTGCCACACTGTTACCATGCGAGACATCCAGCCCCATCCATTGTGCTACCATTGCCAGAAACCACGTGTGGAACCATTCTGCCCACCGTGCGTTGTCATTAGGAACACAGTCTGCCAGCGCCTCAATATGATTCTTTCCATCCCATCGTCCTTGCAGTCCTTTGAGGAAATCGTCCACAGGATTAAAAGCTTTGACAAACTCCGACTCCGTATATCGTCGGATATCTTTGTCCCACGCATCAATCCCATCAAGACGCGCCTTGATAGCGATTGTGTTGCGCATCCGTTCATCCGCAGGCACAAAAGGTTCATCATTTCCAGCCTTTCGGATTTCTGCACATCCCAAGGCCGTATTATATCGCATCTCATACTTCCGTTCGAGATAGTCAAGCAGACGACGGGTTATATCATACTTCAGTCTATTAGACCGTTTGTTATGCTGATTCTCAGCTTTAACACTTCTAAGATTTTTCATATATAATAAGTTGACGAGTTTACGAGTTGACAGATTTACGAGTTGGGGAATACTTTTCATCATCGAAGAGTTGTAAAAGTTCCCATGCCTCTCGTTCTTTCTTCATAGCATGAAACATATTACAGCTATCACCCAAACCCACAAGAAGGGCGACAACCATTGCTAAATGTTGATGGGAAACAAGCACCTTACCAGTAGAATAATGCAGGTCCCGTTCTACGAGCATACAATCGTGCATAACGCACACTGCCCAGCCTTTGGGCATGTTAGGAAAATCTGTAAACATAATAAGAATGATTTAAGAATAAAACAAAAAAGAAGACGACATCAGTATGTAGATTAATCACGTCTACCATACTATCGCCTTCCTGATTTCTGTCTGCAAAGATAATACACGGACATACCCCTTGTCAAGTTTTTCGTGAGTTTTCTTTATCTTTCTTACGAAATATAATTAAGTCAACCAATGACACAGAGCGTGCCAGCTATTGTTGGGTGTTGGGTGTTGGGTGTTAATTGTTAGGTGTTGATGATTAGCCATAGGGGTATCTCGGTAATCACGTCCCCTCGGGGGAGGGGCCGCTATCTCTCATGTTCTCTCTTTATTCTTTTTCTCACAGAACTACACAGAAGAAAAGATTTCACAAAGGTGCACAGAGACATTAAGTCAACCGATAGCACAGAACGTTACAACTATTATTGGGTGTTGGGTGATAGATGTTAGGTGTTGATGATTAGCCATAGGGGTATCTCGGT
>FLSH01003426.1_pt1 | contig 20725 bp, 19 predicted proteins | sample 1550441 | NCBI WGS metagenome assembly FLSH01 (sample SAMEA4031756, study PRJEB14383) | metagenome | biome: human; feature: oral; material: saliva | place: Philippines | collected 2014 | reverse complement strand
TCTAATTCACTGCGTAAACGAGATACCTCTGCTGTTGCTGCGTTTTGTTTTAATGTAATAATCATGATAAATCCTCCTTGTAAACTACAGTGAATAGTAGGGCTCACCATACGGGATAGCAAACAAAAAAGGGCTACCCGTAGTTTAATACGGGTAGCCCTTTTACTATTCTAAGCAACTAATACTGACTCAATCTTAATTAGCGTACCACAAATAGTTCCTTACCCGTACGTTGGATAAAGAACCAATAAAAGTATTGTTTTGTAGCTAGGCTAATTTGGTTAGTCATCTTTGGTTGCTCCTTTCTAAAAATTATGGGTATAGTATAAACCCAAATGATAAAATTATGCAACACCTAAAAATAAATTTCATGGAAGTTTTAAAAATACTAGGATTGATAAATTGGTTGAAATGCAGATGTAATAAGGCCTTTTGTATAAAAATGATTTTTGCTATTCATGACTAAATTGTAGTATAATGAGTTTATAAAGAGAGCCAATCAACGTGTCGGTAGCGTTAGGCTCATCTAAAATTTGGGTAAAAATGATGCGCCTAACGTGTTAGAGGTCTAGCCACCTCATTACGTTAGGCGTTTTCATTACCTTATTTAACTAAGGCAATGAGTAACAACTGATAACAAAAATGATTTTACACAAATAGCGATATATGACTCGCTGTGGAGGAAATATGATTATTCAAATTTTAGATCATTTAACTGATGAAATAAAACAAATTCGTATCGATGTATTTATGAAAGAACAGGGCTTTGAGGACGAGTTTGATGAAATCGATGATATAGCAAAGTTTGTGCTCTTATCCATAGATGGTAAAGCAGCTGGCACGTGCCGATATTTCCCAAGCGACGTAGCTGGAGATGCACATATTGGGCGCATGGCGGTACGTAAGCTATATCGTGGACAACACCTAGGCACTAAGATTATGATGGCCGCAGAAAATGCTATTCGTCGTGATGGATTTAAAATGTGCTCCTTGTCAGCCCAAGTACAGGCAAAACCATTCTACGAATCCCTTGGCTATAAAGCAGAAGGGGATGAATACCTAGATGAAGGTTGCCCGCATATCTTGATGCGGAAAGTATTATAAAGTACTAAATATAATAGTTTGTATTCGTTTAGTAAGTATATTAATATCCATACTTTTTAAAATATGAGGTGAGAGTCTATGAAACTAGCAGAGGCATTACAAGAACGAGCTGATTTAAATAAGAAAATTAGTGATTTGCGAGGTCGTTTAAATCAAAATAGTTTGGTACAAGAAGGGGAAATACCTAATGAAAACCCTACAGTGTTGATGCAAGAACTAGAATTGGCAATTGCTAGACTTCAACAACTCATTAAAGATATTAATCTTACTAACTGTGCAACTATTGTTGAGGGTCGCTCTTTAACGCAAATTATAGCGGAAAAAGAAGGTGCTATTATGCGACTTTCTGCATATCGTGCATTAGCAGATAGTGCGAGTGCTATTAATTATCGCGCTCGTGGTTCGGAAATTAAAATGATAGCAACTGTAAATGTAAGTGAATTACAAAAAACAGCAGATAAAATATCCAAGGAGATTCGTACCTTAGATAATTTACTACAGTCAACCAATTGGACTGTTGATTTGATAGAGTATTAATTACAAGTTGGTAATCAAGATAGGGTGGATACAAAGCCACGATTGCTTAATTCGTAAAAGAGATGACATTACATGTACGGGGCGCTGAAGATATATATCGTGTAGGCCCTTATTGCGTATAAATGTATGGTTACTTTTTATAATGTATTACCATGTGTCAACTATTTTGATGAGGGTGGCGTTGGGGACTAAAAAAGGATGCTTTCACAGTTTTTTGTGAAAGCATCCTTTTTATTATTCTAAGTCATCGAAATCAAATGCTGCTGCTTTTGTATAGTTTGTAACTTTTGCTTCGAAGAAGTCAGTTTTTGTGCTATTCAAATTGGAGAAGCTTTCGATCCATTCCATAGGGTTATCCTTGATTTCAGGATATAGATGAGGCAAACCGATTGCTTCTAAGCGGATGTTTGCAAGGTATTTGATGTAGCGTTCGATAAGAACGTTGTTAAGGCCGAGGATTTTATCATCAGTGATGTATTGACCCCAAGCGATTTCGTTCTCTGCACCTTGGCGAATCATGTCAGTAATTTTCGCTTCCAGTTCAGGTGTGAACAAGTCAGGGCGTTCACGGCGTAACTCGCGGATAATGTTTTGGAACAATACAAGGTGAGTTACTTCATCGCGGTTGATATATTTGAAGATTGTAGAGGTAGCTGTCATTTTACCTTGGCGAGCCAATGTGTAGAAGAAGCTAAAGCCAGAGTAGAAATAAATACCTTCTAAGATATAGTTCGCAATGATTGTATGAATAAGGTTTGCTTCGCTAGGATCATCGCTGAAACGTTGGTATGCATCGGCGATGAAACGGTTACGTTCAAGCAATGTTTTATCTGTACGCCATTCGTCATAGATTTTGTCACGTGTAATCGGATTTGTTACAGTGTCCAAAATGTAAGAATAACTTTGAGCGTGAATTTCTTCTTGGAATGCTTGGATATTCAATAAGGATGCCACTTCAGAAGCTGTAATATAGCGGCTCAAGTTAGGCAAGTTTTCAGATTGAATGGAATCAAGGAAGTTCAAGAACGCAATGATTTTGTCGAATGCGCGGCGTTCGTAATCTGTTAAGTATGGGAATTGCTTAACGTCTTCGTTCAAGGAAATCTCTTCAGGAATCCAGAAGTTGTTGAGCATTGTACGGTACATTTGGTTAGCCCAGTCGTACTTGATACGGTTCCATTCGCGAAGGTTTGTGGTATTGCCACCAATCATAGATTGCGTGCCACGTTCACCATGTTCGTTAAAGATCAGTTTTTTATCCATAGTAGGACTCCTTTATACAACGATGCGACCTATACTGCTATAGGTCGTCATCAGATTTATAGTGTTGGTGAAAGTATCTTTCACAAGTTTAGTGCTCTCTACTTATAGTGTATAGTTTTTGTAAAATATAGCAATGATATTTTTAACTTTCACCATATCCTATATTGAGCAGAAAACACCTATTAAATATTAGGAGGAGCAGCTAGTGCACTCATCCATTTCAAGGGATTGGTTACGGATGTAGTAGATTGTTTTGATACCTTGTTTGTACGCCTCAATATAAAGGTCTAGAATTTCTTTCGCTTTCATTTGAGGAGTGATGTACAAGTTGAAAGATTGTGCTTGGTCAATATGACGTTGACGGACGCCACAAGCTTTGATGGACCATTGTTGGTCGATTGTATGCGCCTCTTTGTAGAGCCAGAATGTTTTGTTGTTCAAATCTGGAGCAGTTTTTGGTGTGAAAGAACCTTTCTTTTCTTCGATGAAGAATTTTTTAAAGATAGGGTCGATACCAGCTGTTGTATTCGCAATGTTGGAAGTAGAACCAGTAGGAGCTACGGCCATCAAGTAACCATTGCGGATACCGTATTTAGCAACGTCTGCAGCTAATTGTTTCCAACGATCGGATGTGTAGCCACGGCGTGTGAAGTATTCACCAGTTTCCCATTCGGAACCTTTAAATGCAGGGTACGCACCTTTTTCTTTCGCCAATTCCATGGACGCTTTGATGGCATAGTAAGCGATGTTTTCGAACAATTTGTCCGCTACTTCGATGTGCTCATCAGATTCCCATTGGATATCGTGATTTACGAGGTAGTGGTGGTAACCAGACGTACCAAGACCGATAGCACGGTATTTATCAGATGTCATACGAGACTCTGGTACTGGTGCTTGGTTAATGGAGATAACGTTATCTAACATGCGAATTTGAAGGGCAATGTTTTCTTCCAATTCTTCGTCAGTAATACGGCCAAGGCTGATGGAGTTCAAGTTACATGTAACCATGTCGCCTGTATTTGTTTTAGTAGTGATAGTACCATCTTCGTTGATGATTTCTTCAGCAAGATTTGTGAAGCCAACGTTTTGTGCGATTTCGTGGCATAAGTTGGACGCGTAAATCATACCTGCATGTTTGTTAGGGTTTGCAGCATTTACAGTATCGCGGAAGAAGATGAACGGTGTACCAGTTTCAACAGCGGAGCGCATAATTTTTTTCATCATGTCTAATGCTGGTACTTCGATACCGTGTAAGTTAGGATCTTGTTCACATTCAAGGTAGCGTTTTGTGAACTCTTTATTATCATCAGTATCGTAGTAGTCTTCTAAAGCGTAGCCTTTTACAGCCAAGATTTCATGAGGATCAAATAACGTGAAGTTTTCACGAGCGATCATACGTTCCATGAAGAGGTTTGGGACGGAGATAGCAGGGAAGATATCGTGCGCTTTACGACGGTCATCACCATTGTTTGTACGAAGTTCTACGAATTCGTAGAAGTCTTTGTGCCAAATATCGAGTGTAACTGTAGCGCCGCCCTTACGTTTACCCAATTGATCTACCGCAACTGCAGTATCGTTGTACAAACGGATCCAAGGAATAACGCCACCAGAGGAGTTTTTGAAACCGCGGATATCGGAGTTCAATGCACGAACTTTACCAAGGTAGATACCAAGAGCGCCACCGTGTTTAGATACGCGAGAGAACTTGCTATTTACATCGTAAATGGACCATAAGTTATCATCCACACCAGAGATGAAGCAAGAGGACAATTGATGGAATGGTGTACCCGCATTTGCCAATGTAGGTGTAGCAGTTGTCATTTTTAATTGGCTCATCAAATCGTAGAATTTCTTAGCGTATTCTACTTTGTTTTCGCCCTCTACCAATGCCAAGTGCATAGCGATAGCCATGAAACGTTCTTGAGGCAATTCGTAAATTTCTTTGTTGAAGCCTTTTACCAAGTAACGGTCAGCCAACAATTTAAGACCTTCATAGTTGAAGAGGTAGTCTCGTTTAGGTTTGATATAGTCGCCCAATTCTTGTAATTCGTCAGGTGTATATTCTGTAACGAAGAAGTCTGCGTATTTTTTTTGTTCCACAAGCATATGTACAAGATTTGGGAAGTTACCGTAGCCGAATGCTTTATAACGGCGAGTGATAGCAGCTTCTTTATAGAGATCGAACAAGAAGAGGCGAGCCGCTACGAACTGCCAATCTTGGTTCATTTTATTAACTTGGTTGCCGAAACCGTCGTCTTTTTTAGAGATAACCTTTTCAATGGCTGTTTGTACTAAAGTTTTTTGAATCTCTTTAGTAGTCATACCATCAACGAATTGTAACTTCGCATCCATTTCTAATTCTAGTGGATCACAAGAATCTAACCCCAAACATGCGAAGGCAATCATACGTTTCGTTTTTTCAACGGACAACGGCTCGAAATGGCCATCCCGTTTCTTGATCATAATCTCCATTACTGTTCCCCTTGAGTACTAAAATCGATAAAACTGTTAATTAAGCATATATAAGATTAGACCAAAAAGTATAAAATATCTTTAAGTTAAGTCTAATCAGAAAAATAAGAAAACTACAATATATGGTAGTTTTCTTATTAAGCTTATACATTATGTTACGATTATAGCGAAAAAAATCTATACATTCAATATTGACATTTAGAAAATTATAAATATAGTATGCTTAAATTTATCGATATAGTTGTAAATGCTAGAAAGTACTATATGGGACGCATATATGATGATTTTGAATGATATATCACTTTTGAGAATAGTAAAATAGTACGTGTCAGTAAATCAAATTTCGTTCTATATACTATTGTGATTTATTTTATTAAAAGCATGTCATATATGTCCTATAATAGATATATAGTAAATAGGAGGTAAGACATGAAGTCTATTGTTATATATTCGTCCCTTACGGGAAATACGAAACAAGTAGCTGAGGCTATTACTAGCGTATTGCCAGCAGGTACACCATGTGTGTCTATGAAAGAATTGCCTTCCGATATAGCATCCTATGATCTTGTATTTGCAGGCTTTTGGGTGGATAAAGGAACGGCCAATAAAGAAGCTCGTGATGTACTCGCTACATTACATAATCCTCACATTGCTTTGTTTGCCACAGCTGGTGTGCCACCGCAAATGGCACATGCCAAGGAAAGTCTCATCAATGCGGCGAACTGTTTGCCCGATGGCGTAGAGCCGGTTGGTACATTTATCTGCCAAGGTAAGGTAGACCCTAAGGTCATCGAAATGATGTACAAAATGTTCCCTAAGGGACATAGCCATGGCCAATCTGCTGATAGAGATGCACGACACAAACAAGCTGCAGTACACCCAAATGAAGACGATTGTAAAGCGGCACAAGAATTTGCAAAAGATATTCTTACAAAGCTTAATTAATGAATAAAAGCAGTACCCCCTTACGGGGTACTGCTTTTGTAATATTACAATAGGGTACTAAGTTTATATTGTATTTATAATACTTTCAATTTAATTATACAGCACATTAAATTTAAGTTTACGTGTATCGAATTGGTTTATGAAGTACGATGTAATCAATAGCTTGTATCCAGTGCCTTCTATAATGACAGGATCAATAGCTGTTTTATCGACTGTAAGGAACTTATCATAAATATGATGTACCTCTGTCACACCATTTGGTAGAGATACCTCTAAATCAAGGCCTTTGTTGAGGAACTTAAAGGAAATGGAGTCAAAGTTAGCCGATTCTACTTGGTATTCCTTAAGGTCTTGTTCGTATACAATTAACTCGATGTTTTCAATGTATTTATCGTAGCCTGCAATAGAGATAACCTTTGGTGCAGACAAAGCATCAAAATTGATATACTCGACGCGTCTGCCGTTCACTGGGGTTGTATCTGGTAGTTTTAAATCATCTACAGGTACATATGGTGTGCCATAGTCCGTGAAGTTAGGGTCAAAGGTAGCAGCTATTGGTAGTCTTGCATGCCATTCGCCATCAACTTTAGTATACGTAACAAATTCACGATACGCTGTATAGCCTATGAATGGCGTCAAGAGAACCGCACCTAAGGCAAGAGCCATAACTGTGGTGTGGACAGAAGGTTTTAATCCTTTCACAAGAGAATATACATTATGTACTAAGAAAATTAGATTGAATGCACTTACGTAAATCGTATTGAGCCAGAGAATTGGTTCATTAATCACACGCTTACCGATAAGGGCTAAGCACAATGTAGTGAGCGTAATGAATAGGAAGCACAGAATTTGCTGCGTTTTGCTACTTTCACTAGATCTAAAACTAGCTAAATAGAATAAGTAGAAAATGGCTACATACGGATAGTACGTGTAGAAGAAGCGGGTGTCATCGCGAAGTCCCAACAGGATCAAGACTAAATAGATATTAGCTAGAATGCCTGTAATGATGGATGCCTTTGGCAAGATGATGCCGAATACGACGGTAAAGAATGAGTTCGGTGCGGGAGGGCCTGCTGGATCCTCTTTGTAAGAACATACCATAGATAGACAAATGAATATATTAATGGATGCGAGCACTTTAAAAATGGTTTCTTCAAAGTTGAATGGTTGGTCCACGATGATGAAGAAGAACCATAAACTCATAATGATAACAATGTTGTATAGCGTAGATGTAACAAGGGTGATACAAATTCGCTTGATGCGGTTGATGATTTCGCCGATGTAGTGTTCACCGGGAGATGTGAAATATAAGGCAATCATGGAGTACAGCCATAGGTACGATATATTTTCCGTGGCTATCTCAATGCCCCGCACATAGCCATAGGTTTCGTGAATCATATAAAGGCCAACGCTGATTCCGATACTTACTAAGGTATATAATATGGAAAACTTTCGTGCCCTTGTTATATAGCTTTGTAATATAACGATAAAGAAATACAGTGAGTATAGCTTAAGATCGACTTCGGAAAACCAATCTTGTTCAATATACAACGGTGTACATGAAAATACCGCAATCAATACCAGTAATATGGGCGACTGCATTGCTAGGTCTCGCAGCGAAGACCATAAATGTTTAATGGCAAATTTCATAGATGTCTCTCCCTCTATAAATATAAATACCCTCTCTTATTATTAGTATACCTGTTTTCTGGTGAAAGCCCTATGAGGTTTTACATGCCCTCAAATATACATTACAATAACTTTAAGAACTAGTTTTCAAAGAAAAGAGGTTATCACATGGAATTCTCTTATTTTTTACCTGTGAATATCCAATTTGGTTGGAATAAAGTAGATAATATTGATAATTTTGCTGCACCATATGGCAAGAAAGCCCTTATTGTAACCGGTCGTAGTAGTGCGAAAAAATCTGGCTTATATGATCGTGTTGTGGGAAAGCTTGATGCGGCTCATATTGATTATGCCCTTTTTGATCAAGTTGATGCTAATCCATTGACTACAACAGCTTTAGACGGTGCTGCTTTAGCTAAATCTGAAAGCTGTGATATGGTGATTGCTATCGGCGGTGGGTCCATTATGGACTGTGCAAAAGGCATCGCCTTCATGGCTGTGAATGACGGTGATATTAACGACTATATCTTCAATCGTAAAGTCAGTGATAACGCATTACCTCTTATTGTCATTCCTACAACCTGTGGTACCGGCTCTGAAGGCAACGGTTTTGGGGTCCTTACTAACCCTGAAACAGGAGATAAGAAATCCTTACGTTGTAACGCCATCGTACCTAAGGTTTCCATTGTAGACCCTGGTGTGATGGGCACTATGCCACCTCATGTATTGGCATCTGTTGGCTTTGATGCTCTATGCCACAATATTGAGGCCTATACTTCTAAAACGGCGCAACCTTTCACCGATGCATTAGCTCATTATGCGGTAACCTTATTAGCACAATACCTTGTACCTCTATATAAACATGTGAAAGCGACGGCTGAAGGCAAACCAGAGGTTCTTAACGAAACTCAATTAATAAAGGCTTGGGAGGCCGTTACATTGGCTAGCACAATTGGTGGTATGGTTATCAACACAGCCGGTGTAACACTAGCACATGGTATGGAACATCCTGCCAGTGGCCTTAGAGATATTACCCATGGCGTAGGTCTTGCCGTTATTGAACCTGTTGCTGTGGAATACACATGGAGTGCAAACCCTGATAAATTTGACGCCTTGGCTCGTATATTCAACCACGGAGATGCCTCCGAACTAGGCGAAGCATTACGCTTGATTGTACATGACTTAGACCTTACTACAAACCTTACAGAATTAGGTTTTACGAAAAAAGACATTCCATGGCTTGTAGATAATGTATACGTTGTAGCTACAGGAAATATCGCTAATACAGTAGCTGAAATCAGTCGTAAAGATATAGAAGCGTTGTATAAAAAGATGTTTTAAGTGTTGTCATAATAGGAGAGAGTTTTGTTCCAAGGATTTTATGGCCTATTAATAGTTCTGTTATGCGTGTTGTTTGTAATTGTGATAGTGCTATTTAACATAGCGCCTATTACATACATTGTTTTTGGCATAGCCATAGTGTTGAGTGTGTTACTTCAATATAGGCGCTTTAAGAAACAGTCCATATCTGAAAAAACACATAGCCGATTGGCTTGTGCTTTGTTTATTGTCGTAACCCTTAGTATATCTTGGCTCGTAGCTGATTGGGTTCAATATGATCTTAATACAACTGTTGATCAGTTTGAGGATTTTAAGTACAGTACAACTGATTGGAAACGAGGATGGCCTAATAATAACGAATTACCAGAAGGTCTTACATCTCCTGAGCAGCTTCCGGAAGGAATTTATAAAGTATCTATGTTACGAACAGATGTTGCTTGGGCTACTGCTTATCCTTATCGCTATGTAGTTTTAGAGGGAGACCCTAAAGTAATTGCTCAATATGAGGAAATTGCAAAACAACATGCAGCCTATATGGCTCAAATTGATAAAGATAATAGGTTACTAGATTTTGAAAGTGGAGAATTGAAGCGTTTTATATCTCATCCTAACAGTTACCGCTTCATAGATAGTGTTGAGGAGGAACCTCTAAACTTACCACAACGGAGTTTTATAGAGTGGTTACGCTTTGCACCTAGAAAAGAAACAAAAAAAGTGGTGAAGGACACATATAACTCTACTCGAAATCATAGACTATATGTCTTTGTAGACGATGGAAATACTAAAAGACCTCATTTCGTGGAACTTTTGATTAGTAATGATGGGACACGGGCTGTGTTTTATCAATCTAAGTAATTGGATTGGGTATTGTTGTGGAGAACATAAATGCGACAGTGTTTAATATATCTAAAGAAATTGTTTTTTGGCGCACCTTATAGAAAGAGTATATGGTTTTTTATAACTCTTTGGGTATTAACATTTCTGTTCTCGGATGAGATATCATATTCTGGGTTATACTATCTGATTTTGTTAGTAGCTACGATTGTATTGTTGTTTAAAAAATGTGGCGTAATCGATAGTGAGAAAGGTATACGAAAAAGATTTTTAACATATTTTTATGCAATCTTTTTTCTGTGTATACTTCCTACATTAGCTGTTACTTTAGCATTTTCTGCTGTAGGGATATCTCATTATGATACACAACGATGGCACTCTACATGGCCTTCATCTAAGGCGGGGTATATTCCCGCTCCATTACAAACACCTAAGTCTTTACCCGAGAGTTTGAAAGTGATTTCTTCTGCTGAAATAATTGGAATAGGTGGGAATCAAAGCTGTTTAGTATTAGATGGTGATAAAGCTACGATTTCAAGGTATGAGGAAATTGTTAAATCTAATTCTTGGTATTCGTTTATAAATGGCAGGGACAAAGATACTACAGTTGAAGTACTTAATTCGTTTACATATCCAAAAGATAAAAATGTATTGGTTAGTGATGTAAGCAATTATTATGAGATTATTACCATTCGACGACAAAATTGGAAATTATTCCCCTGGTTAATTGATGGTAGACAAAGTATCGGTGATGATCCTAACGAAGATTATTATTATAGTACTCGGATATCGGCTGATAAATATGTAGTATATGTTGTTTATCATAACTTTGATCAAGATCAGCCTAGAGTCATTTACTTTATGTTTAATCCAGAGCGAACTCGAATGATTACTGTAGATATAGATATGTATCATTAGTTTTTGTTAGATTCGTTAGATAAAGATTGGAACCATATCTGAATATATTAGAATATATTCAGATATTGTAATTGACAACCTTAAATCATATCTTTATAATGTGAATTAAAGAGAGACTCGGATATTCACTATCCCAGCCCTAGGGCTGGGGTTTCTTTTTTTTAGTCTCTAGTAGTTTAGTTTTTAGAGAGGTGTTTTTATGGCAGATCAAAACAACAAAAATGTCGATGCCTTAGCGCAAGAGATTACCTTAAAAAGCCGTGGTCAAGGCAAATTGCGTCAGTTTATTCTTTGGATGGGGGCACTTATCATTGGTGCTATCTTGGGATGGCAACATATTCCAGCTCTAAATGAGCTTTTCAACTTTATTGCCGCTGTGTTTACACGTTTATTCCAATTCATTGCAATTCCAACCGTATCCTTAGCAGTAATTACTACATTATCCATGCTAGGTGCTAAAAAAGATACAGGTCGTATCTTTGGACATGCTGTAGTATATACACTGCTTACTACAATTTGTGCAGCAGCCGTAGGCCTTGGCTTATTCCTATGGATTGCGCCAGGTAACTTACCACTTGATGTAATTGGTGCTGGTGCAGCGCAAGTACCTGAAAAACTTGGTCATGTAACATATTACGATCACTTCTTATCCGTTATTCCTAACAATATTATGAAACCATATTTGGAAGGTAACGTATTGTCCGTTATGTTTATCTCTGCTTCCGTTGGTTTAGCCTTTGCCTTTATGCCTCGCACAGAAGGTCGCGAAGCAGTATTGAAAGTATTGTTCGGTTTACAAGAATTACTGTTTACATTGATTAAAGCATTACTTTATGTATTGCCAATCGGCATCCTTGCTTTCGCAGGTCAATTATCTGCTCAAATCGAAGCGGGCGTCATCGTTGGTGCTTTAGGTAAATACACTGCTGTTGTTATCGGCGGTAACTTGATCCAATTCTTTATCGTAATTCCATTGTTCTTGTTATTCCGTGGCTTAAACCCTGTGGACGTATTCCGTAAAATGTCCCCAGCTGTAGCGGTTGCATTGTTCACTAAGTCCTCTGCTGCAACATTGCCTGTAACATTGGCATCTGCTGAGGACAATTTGAAAGCTCATCCGGCAGTAGCTCGTTTCGTATTGCCAATTTGTACAACAATTAACATGAATGGTTGTGCAGCGTTCATTCTTGTCACATCCTTATTTGTAATGCAAAATGCAGGTATTGAATTAACTATGGGCACAATGATTGCTTGGTTATTCATTGCTGTGCTTGCTGCCATTGGTAATGCAGGCGTTCCAATGGGCTGTTACTTCTTAACATTGTCCTTGATGAGCTCCATCGGTGCACCAATTGGTTTGCTTGGTATCATCTTACCAATCTATACAATTATCGACATGATTGAAACAGCTGAAAACGTATGGTCTGACGCATCCGTATGTGCTATGGTTGACCATGACCTTCAAGGTAAATTGGACGACTCCAGTGGCGACGATATGCCTCAATTCCAAGGTGCTTAATTTTAGTAACTAGTTAAACTTAAGAAAAACTTAATTATATAACTCAAATGAAAGGTTATCCTGTAAGGGATAACCTTTTTTTGATGACTATACAAGTATTAAAAGGTACAATACTAGTAGAGATTGATATTGATTATAGTGGTTGTTATATAGTTAAGGAGTTGTATTGTGAAGCGGATATATTCATGCCTTGCTGGAGTGTTAATGTTGAGTGCTGTGCTTTCACCAGTATATGCAAAAGATCTACTTGGTCATAGTGGCACATCTGCTAGTGTTAAAGAGATCTGTATTAGTAGTGAACAAACAAATAATGAGATTGAAGCTGATTTACAAAGACATTTGGAAAGATTAAAGTCCGAGGATATAGCTAAGGGGTATTTACGTGACGAAAAAACGTATGCTCAAGAAGTAAGTTTAATTCAGGGAAGATTGTATCATTCAACGGATAAGTTGATTCATGATGAGGGAAAGACTACTCTTTTATCGTATCCTGTGGGAAGCAAGGTTCCTTGTAAGAAGAGTTTAATTGATATAGATTCATATACAGATACAATTACATGGAAGGGCATAACATTCCGTGTGCCAAAAGGTGCGGAGTTGAAGATATTTTATATATTGGATAACTCTATTTATATAGAGTATGAGATAGGAGATATTTGGTATTCTATTCAGATTATGCCTTTAGATGTAGAGCATCCTGATACTAAAGACATAGAAAATAAAGTGCTTGTAGATAAAGAATATAATTTTTATCATTCTTTACAAATATTTTGGCGTATTTGGGGACCGTTCTATGAACCAAAAGATACTACTTATTCGGCTGTATGGAATAATGGATTGCCTGGAATATTAGTGGACTCATACAATCCAGATAAGAAGTCTAAGTTACAATTTGTTGCATATGATGGACGGTATGCTGTGTTTAATCAGCTTGAATATAATCCAAGTACGAGTCCATTTACTCATGAGCAGTTGAGAAATACGATTGAATATTTTGATTCTAATAACAATCCAGAGTTTAAGTCTAAAAAGCATAGATTATTCCCTGATGAGAGGATAATTCGTATATATGAGTACTAGTACAAGCGTCATATTGCTAGAGCTGTATTTTGTGTTATACTTTCATATAGAATAATATCGAATTAATAGAAGGTTAGTTGGGACATTAGTTGCGGACTAGAAATTAGAATGAAAGATAAGTCAGTATTACCTATAGAGGAACAATTAAATAGATTTCTGCAACCGAAATGCCTGATCCCTGGTGGTCTAGGATTGTGGGAGGTTTATTTCCGCAAGATTTGTACGGCTTGGGGCGAGATTGATGGTGAAATCAGACCACAGCATATCATATTCTCCGCCGATAATGGTTGTAATATGGAAGGCTATGTAGGGTATAATTACGAGGTAACGCAGAAACAATCCCGTAATATGCTCTTAGGTCGTTCATCGGCAACGCAATTTTGTAATTTTAACAACATTCCCTATGAGGTCGTCGATGTAGGTATTGCCTCAGATGACGGCATCGGTGTGGATCGCAAAGTAGCGAAAGGGACAAAGAATATTTTGAACCATCCGGCTATGACTGAGGATGAATTTAATCGTGCCTTTCAAGCTGGATATGAACGAGTTGAACATTATGTAAAGCAAGGGATAAATCTTTTTTCCTTTGGTGAAATGGGACTTGGTAATACGACGACTTCTGCCTGTGTGTTGTCTGCCTTAACTGGAGCTGATCCCACTGAAACAGTAGGACCTGGTTCTTGGCCTGACAAACCAGATTTGATGAAGCGTAAAATTGACTTTGTCCGTTCTGTATTAGATACACATAAGGATACTATTATTTCTGATAGTGAAGTTGAAAGAGTTCGTAAAATTGTAGCCCATGTAGGGGGCTTTGATATTGCTGCTATTCTTGGAGCTATGCTGGCTTGTGTTGATTTTAAGAAGCCCTTCGTCATTGATGGCTTTATTACAGCTGTAGCGGCAGCTTGTGCGGTACATATGAACGAGCGCATTACAGACTATGCATTGCCGTCACATCATTCCCGCGAAAAAGGCACAGAGCTAGCTTTAGCAGAGGTAGATATTACACAAGACATGGTTCCTATTCAAGCCCACATGTCGATGGGGGAAGGGACAGGAGCTATCTTAATGGTTCAAATGTTGAAAACGACACAGCATATGTTTGTAAATGTAGGGACCTTTGCAGATTTGATGAAATTATAAGGAGAAAGAATGAAAATAAATAAATACTTTGATATACATTTTGAGCGCGCTGATGATGCAACTATCGCTAAAAGGTTGATAGGTGGGGCTAAGATTAAGGGACCTGCGTTGGTTACCCTGATTCTCTCCATATTTATCGCCTCTATTGGGTTGAATATGAATAGTACGGCAGTTGTTATTGGTGCTATGCTTATATCACCGTTGATGGGACCTATTTTAGCAACTGGCTTTGGCTTTGCTACGCTTAATTTTACAGTTGTAAAAAGCGGTATTTTAAGATTGTCCTTACAGGTTACGATTGCTGTTTTGGCATCTGCTTTATATTTTTATATTTCTCCCGTTCAGGCGGCTACATCTGAACTATTAGCACGTACAGAACCGAATATTTTTGATGTATTCATTGCTATATTTGGTGGGTTAGCTGGGATTATTGGGCAAACGCGTAAGACCTTAGATAATGTTATACCAGGTGTTGCGATTGCGACTGCACTTATGCCACCACTATGTACGGCAGGATATGGACTGGCTAATGGAAATTGGCAATATTTCATTGGGGCTGGCTATCTATTCTTTATAAATGCATTTTTCATCTTCTTTGCAGCTTTTATTGTTTTAAAAGGTGTATATAGTTTGCCATTCCATAAACAAGCAGAAGAGGTTAATCGTCGTAACCAGCTAATATTTCTCGTGATTGGTCTTATTATGGCTATACCAAGTATTTATGCAGGCTACGATATGACCATCAAGTATTCTGAGTCAAATCATATGGAGCAGTTTATTAAGAATGATATTAATCAAGAGGGACGTCGACAAGTAATTGATTATTCATTGGATCAAACGAATAAGCTAGTAGACATAGTAGTTATAGGAGCTCCTGTGACTTCAGAGGAGCAAGCCAAGTTGGATGACAAGTTACAGAAGGATGAGTACTTGCAGAATTATACATTACGATTTGTTAATAGCGTAGATGAGAAAAAATCTACTATGGATAAGACGAACTTGAATAAATCTTCAGAGAATCTTGAAACATATAAAAACTTGAATAATCTATACCAGCCGACTTATCAATTAGTAAGTGAAACTATAAATACTATGAAAACGACAGAAGCTGAAGCAAAGGCGTTATTCCCGTTTGTAAGCAAAGTGGAAGGCATGCCTTTAATAGATAATCTAGAACAGCCTAAAGCGAGTCGCTATATGGTGATTATCCATACTACATCCACTATATCTGATGCAGATTTGGAACGAATAAAAGCTTGGTTAGAGGCTAAATTATCAGCACCTGTAACTATTTCTGTGGAGCAAACAACGTCAACTTTATAATTGAATCTTTTGATTTTGATTAGATTGTTTATTATATAGAGCGATATTTATAACGGTACTAAGATTGATTGTACCTATTAGGTATATTACCTAGTAGTACGGGGAATCATCTTAGTACCGTTTTTATGTACTTGGCATAGCTAAATGTAATTACTCTTATCTTGCTATAGATTAAAGTTATATTAATACATATATAAAATCTATTATACGAGTAGGAATTAAATTGCTATACTAACTACATCGAAATTATTAAATGACTAAATGTAGATACATGATAAGAATATATAGCTTTTTAATATATCTACGTGTGTGTATGCGTATGAGTCCTCGTCCATTGATGTAGGTGTTCATCGTAGATAGGAGGATTACATGAAAAAATGGTTGGCATTAGCCGCGACGGCCGTATTGGGCGCGTCTTTATTAATTAGTGGTTGTGGCTCTTCCACAAATAATGCGAGCTCTAGTGGCTCTAAAGAGGTACTAAAGGTAGCAGCAAATCCTGTACCTCATGCTGAAATCTTAGAACAAGTTAAACCTATTTTGGCTAAGGAAGGTGTAGACTTACAAATCGTTGAATTTACAGACTACATCCAACCAAATATGGCTCTATCTAGCCATGAAGTAGATGCAAACTTCTTTGCAAACGTACCTTACCAAAATAACTACAATAAAGATCATGGTACAAACTTTGTAAGCTTTGCACCAGTTCACATCGAACCATTGGCTATTTACTCTCAAAAAATTAAAGACTTGAAAGACTTACCAAATGGCGCAAAAGTAGCCATCCCGTCTGACCCAACAAACAGTGCTCGTGCACTTCTCTTGTTGCAAAGTGCTGGTCTAGTAACATTGAAAGATCCAACTGGTTTGACTAACACACCATTTGATATAACTAGCAATCCTAAAAACATCCAAATTACTGAGTTAGAAGCAGCTCAAATTCCTCGTTCCATCCAAGACTTAGATGCAGCAGTAATCAATGCTAACTATGCATTGCCTGCAGGTCTTAATCCTACAAAAGATGGATTATTCGTAGAAAAAGCTGACTCTCCATATGCAAATCTTCTTTCCGTTAACCCTGGTGATGAAAATAAACCAGCTATCCAAAAATTAGCTAAAGCATTACAATCTCCAGAAGTTAAGAAGTTCATCGAAGAACACTACAAGGGAGCTATCATCCCAGCGTTCTAATCGATTGATCGTTAATAACATATGTATCTGAAATACCTTCTCATGACAAACTCTATAGATACGAAAAAGGCGTAACTCCATTGGTGTTACGCCTTTTTTATTATGTTATGCATCAATTGGTTTTGCATATTTTTTCCGATATGAATGTGGTGTTTCTGTGGTAGCCATTTTAAAAATTTTACAAAAATAACTAGTTCTGTTATAGCCCAATGTTTTACTGATCTGATTAACTGTTAGTTGGGAATATACTAATAGTTTTTTTGCTTCTTGTATGCGTAATAGTGTTATATATTGCACTACTGAAAGTCCCGTATCATCTTTAAAAATCTTAGAGAAGTAGGACTCGCTTAAATGAATATGTTCCGAAATCCTCCTGAGCGACACACGTTTGCCCAGGTTTTTTTCTATATATAACATAGCTTTTCTTATCTCTGGACGATTAATAGGTCGTTCTGACTCAACAAAGTCCGGTAATTGCTCATAGGGCATTTCTTCGGCTATAGCATCGTTAAATGGGAAGTAATGCTCTACCAAGATGCGCAACACCTTCGTAGCACTGTAAATTTGTTCTGCTGTCAAAACAGGTAAGGTCCGATATAAGGCACGAAGTTTAGTGTCATCATGCCAATCGGTTTGGGTAGGTAAAATCGGCTTAATGGTCGTGTCCTCTGTTTTTGTTTGTCCTGCCATGATGAAGCCTAAGATGGCTCCATCTTTCATGATAGGCACGGAGAAATCTATGAGCCCCATATGACAGCGATACGGGCAGGAGGATAGTTCTTTTGTCGCATCTAGGCCGCCATATAAATCGCATTGATTACAACGCTTGGCGTAGGTCGGATTGCGCCTTACGACCTTACAAAATGGGGAAAAGTTATATTCCTGAGATAACACTTTTCCACGGTTGTTAACAAAAATGGCTGCAATTTTTGTTATGTTTGTGAAATCACGCATGATTTCATTGATAAGCTTAGTATCTTCGTTCGTACAAATCATAGTAAAACCTCCAATCACAAATGTGTTAAGAGGTCTAGTAAGCACACCGCTAAAATAGCTCTACTTGCTCTCTAGCTAAAGGGTTGGCTCTAAACCTGAGAAAAGAGAAAAGTGACATACCACCTAAAATTCATATACCTATAAAATTACGTTATTTCTTGCTTTTATATGTATAAGTATAACAGGATTGTCGTATTTTAGTAATAGAAAAATCGCATTTTACGAATATACATAAAAAAGTTGTATTTAATAATTTTTATAATAAAGGTAGATAAAAGCCTTATATTACTTATATTTAGAAAGGATTGAGTCCAATGGGTTGTGACTGAATAGCAAGGCATGCTCTATAGCAATATATGGTGTACAGGATATAGTGTTGTATACATATGAATGGTTAAAGAAATGTTAAAAAATATAAAATGGTATAACGTAGCATAGTTTCCTGTACAAAGATACTTTCATTATACGTATGGAGGGTATTATGGCGACAACATGTGGATTAACTGAATTTGTAGGGACTAGCAAAACTGGTGATACTATAGGTCTCGTAATTGCTAACGTAGATCAACAAGTATTAGATGCGATGAAATTAAAGAAAAAATATCGTTCAATCGGTATTTTAGGCGCTCGTACTGGTGCAGGCCCACACATTATGGCAGCTGACGAAGCAGTAAAAGCAACAAATACAGAAATCGTTAGCATTGAATTACCTCGTGATACTAAAGGTGGCGCAGGCCATGGCTCATTAATTATCTTTGGTGGCGATGATGTATCCGATGTAAAACGCGCTATTGAAGTAGCATTGGCTGAAGTGGAACGCACCTTTGGCGATGTATACGCAAACGATGCTGGACATATTGAACTTCAATATACAGCACGCGCTAGTCATGCGGTAAATGCAGCATTTGGTGCTCCTGAAGGTAAAGCCTTTGGCCTTATCGTAGGCGCTCCTGCAGCGATTGGCGTAGTTATGGCCGATGTAGCTGTTAAATCTGCGAACGTTGATGTAATTGGTTATGCATCACCTTCTGCAGGTACAAGTAATTCTAACGAAGTTATTTTACAGATTTCTGGCGATTCTGGGGCTGTACGACAAGCAGTTATCTCTGCTCGTGAAGTAGGTAAACAATTGCTTGGTACGATGGGTGACGAACCAGTGAACGGAGCCCCTTCCTATATCTAATCTGAAAGGATGGTATGCCCTATGAAATCAAAACGTTTTGAAGTGTTAAGTCAACGTCCTGTCAATCAGGATGGTTATGTAAAGGAATGGGTAGAGGAAGGTTTTATAGCCATGGAATCTCCTCAAGATCCAAAGCCTAGCCTCAAAATTGAAGGCGGTCGCATCGTTGAACTCGATGGTAAACGTCGCGAAGATTTTGACCTTATTGATACATTTATTGCAAATTACGGTATCGTTCTCGATGGTGCTCAAGAAGCAATGGCAAAAGATTCAAAAGAGATTGCTAATATGATGCTTACCCCTTCAGTACCTCGGGAAGAGATCGTTAAGATTTGTAAATCTATTACTCCAGCAAAAATGCTAGAAGTAGTTTCTTGCATGAACGTTGTTGAAATGATGCAATGTATGCAAAAAATGCGCGCTCGTCGTACCATGGCTAACCAAGCCCATGTAACGAACGTAAATGATAACCCAGTACAAATCGCAGCAGATGCTGCAGAAGGTGCACTTCGTGGGTTCGCAGAAGAAGAAACAACAGTAGCCGTTGCTCGTTATGCACCACTTAATGCGATTAGCTTACTCGTAGGCTCTCAATGTGGTCGTCCAGGCGTATTGACTCAATGCTCCTTGGAAGAAGCAACAGAATTAGAACTAGGTATGCTTGGTTTCACAGCTTATGCAGAAACTATTTCCGTATATGGTACAGAAGACGTATTTACCGATGGTGATGACACACCTTGGTCTAAAGGATTCCTCGCATCTGCTTATGCATCTCGAGGCCTTAAAATGCGCTTTACATCTGGTACAGGTTCTGAAGTACAAATGGGCCAAGCAGAAGGTAAATCTATGTTGTACCTTGAAATCCGTTGCCTATACCTTACAAAAGGCGCTGGCGTACAAGGTATCCAAAATGGTTCTGTAAGCTGTATCGGCATTCCAGCGGCCGTACCTTCTGGTATCCGCGCTGTATTAGCAGAAAACCTTGTAGCTGCTATGCTCGACCTTGAATGTGCATCGAGTAATGACCAAACATTCAGTCACTCTGACTTACGTAGAACAGCCCGTACATTGATGCAATTTGCACCTGGTACTGACTTTATTTGTTCCGGTTATAGTTCTACACCAAACTATGACAACATGTTCGCTGGTTCCAACTGGGATGCAGAGGACTATGATGACTGGACAGTTATCCAACGTGACCTCAAGGTAAATGGCGGTCTTATTCCTGCTCGCGAAGAAGAAGT
>FLSH01460304.1_pt1 | contig 20810 bp, 21 predicted proteins | sample 1550441 | NCBI WGS metagenome assembly FLSH01 (sample SAMEA4031756, study PRJEB14383) | metagenome | biome: human; feature: oral; material: saliva | place: Philippines | collected 2014 | reverse complement strand
GCTCCTACAGGGGCACCCGTCCTCGCTTCGCTCGGACACCCTGATGTCGCGTTCAGAGCATACTGGCTCTCGTGCAGCTCAGCGGCTTTAGAAGGAGACTCGGACCGCCTTCGCATCCGCCTCCACCGACGCCTTCAACGTAAACGGAATCTCCTTCTGCACCTGCGAACGCGCACCCGTATACAAATCCAACTGAGTAAACGACACCTTCGCCGTACCCGACATCGGCTTCAACGACCACACACCCGCCGAACTCACACTCACCTGCGGATCCGCCACCTTCTCCACAGACCACTTCACCTCAGAATCCACACGGCCCGTAAACGCATACTCAAAAGGGCACCCACCAGGATAAAGAGTGCTCTGCTGCGTGCACTTCTTCAAATGATCCTGCACCTGCTCCTTCACCGACGCCAACGCATTATCACTCGGCTTCAACTCCATACGCACCGAATGATTCGCATCCTGCGCAGTCACCACCTCATTCACCTTCTGCGCCGTATAAACCGTCGAATCATACGACACCGCATACACGCCAGGGTAAAACACCGGGAACGACGCAGAACCACGATCCACCGCAACCTTACGGTTATTAATCGTTGCAGCCTCCACACCCTGAATATCGACCTTCACCGACGGCAAAGACGCCTCATCAATAGCCCACTTATCAAAAAAGCCCCAATGCGTACCCGAACGGTGCAAACGAAAATCCGTATGCTGCTGCGAACCCTCCAACGTATAGGACGCACGCACCGTCGCATGCTCACCATCCTCGCTGGTCTCCAGCACCTCATACGACACCTCACCCAACGAAGACACCGAACGCCTCAAAGCATCCCCATCCAGCAGCGACGCGTCACCCTCAGGAATCTGCGCACCCAACAAACCACGCGCATACGAACCATTACCCGTACGCAACGCATGAAAATACTCCCGCACCTGACCCGTCGGACCATACACCAGCTTATTCGTCATAACCAGCGCCGCAGCAGCCACAGAAACCGCCACCACAACACCGACCATCCACATTGCCAGGACCCGCTCCACGGGAGAAAAATTACGCATAGAACCAGAGTAACGCAGGTAGTCCGCTAGGTTTCACGCACCGCACACACTAAAGTTGTGTATATGGCAGAACGCGCTCACGAAGTCCCCGCCAAATACGGCGAAGTCAAAGAACTATTCCACCCCCGCATGCGCTCCTACGGCAGGCGCATCGAAGCGGCACTCCCCGGCACCATCGTGCTACTCGCCGCGCTCGCCTTCATCTTCTACAAGCGACCCGCCCTGCCGTACACCATCCTCGTACTGCTCATCGGCACCATCGCAGGCGTAAACCTCTACTCAGTCCTCAAACCCACCATTATCGTCATCACCAAAACCCACGTGCTCCGCGCACGCACCTTCGGCTGGTTCGCCGTACCCCTCGAAAACATCGACCACACCATCTTCGTCGAAAAGCTCTACCCCAAAAAAGCCTACGGCCAGAAACTCAAAACCGTCGCCGGCCGCCTACGCTACCGCAGCTTCCCCGCCATGTGGGCCGTCGACAAAGACGGCAAACAGCTCATGCGCATCGACGGCCGCGTCTGGGACGGCAAAACCATGCGAGAAGTCTCCTCCAAACTCTCCGCTCAGACCACCATCTACAAACAGATCAACGTGGTCAACATGGACAAAGAACACAAGGGACTCATCACCTTCAACGAACTGCACCCCGGCTGGCGCTCCAGCCTCATAACCGCACTTGCCGTCATCATCGTGGCAATCCTCTTCGCAGCATCCTTCCTGCCCGAAGAACTTGCCCGCACCATCTACCTCATCCACTAGAACACCCGCTCTTCATCGGTGCTTCTTTTCGGATGCGTATCTTCCGAACGCGCAAAGGCCCGGCACCTACCCCACACGGGGCAGGCGCCGGGCCATTTGCATGCCTAGCTCAAGACGTATTGCGCGCTAGTTTTAGGAGCGAACCTAGCTCGCCGGGCGCGACAGAACCGCCACCAAATACTCCGAAGAGCCCTCCACAAACGGGTGCATCTGCCACGAAGAGTACGTGTTATCAACATTCAGGCCAACCTCGCGGGCATCAGCGAGGAACTGCTCAAACGCATAATCACGGCCCGGACCCGAACCATAACCAACCACCGCACGGCCACCCGGAGCCAACACGCGACGGAAATTCTCAACCACCGGCTTACGAGTCGAACGAGCCAAGAAACCCATCACATTACCCGCACACACCAGCAGCTCAAAACCATTCTCCGCCGTAGCGTCACCCTCAATGCCCAGCACCTCCGGCAAATCCACCAGATCGGCAGTAATCCACGTAGCATCCGGGCAGACGCGGCGCGCCTCCTCAATCAGCTCAGGATCAATATCCACACCCGTCACACGGTGACCCAACGCGTGCAGCTGCTTACCCACACGACCGGGACCGGAACCCGCATCAAGAATCTTCGCGCCACGAGAAGCCATAGCATCTAACAGACGAGACTCACCCGCAATGTCGTTACCCTCAGCCTCCATCGCCTTAAAACGGTCAATGTACCACTGAGAATGATTCGGGTTGCTCTCCTTCTTGATCAGCCACAGGGACTTATCACGCTCAGCAGGAGCGCTGAAACTCATCATTGCCATAAAAACTCCTTAGACAGGGTTGAGGATGCGCCAACAGCCACCAGGCACGGTGACTGCGGCATATAAGCGGTGTGTGCGCTACGTTCTAGCATAGCCCCACCCGGCGTCTGCCGGTAAGGACAGACTAAGAGGCGGACGGGGCTATCGGGGCAGCGCGAAAGGCTGGGGCGCCACAGAGAAGCCACAGGGGCACGGTTAGAGGTGATCACCACTAGTATTCGACATCTCCTCAGCAAACGCCTTACGCATCTGCTCCTGACGCTCCTCCTCAGCCAGACGAGCAGCCTCAGCGAACTGCTCCTCAATATCGGTCAGCAACGCCTCAACCTGCTCATTACCAGCCACCGGGCCGCCAGCAAGCAGACCATCAGCACCCAACACCACAGCCAACGGCACACCATTACCGAAATTCGCGCGCGCACCAGCCTCACGGTCAATCAGCGGAGTCAAACCCTCCGGCAACGTACCCGCATTACGCGAAGTCTGCAACGACTCCAGACTCGAATACACCGGATGCAACGCCACCTGCGGCAGACGCTCCTGCCACGAAGCCATCGTCTTCAAAAACTTCACACAACCAACACACGTCGCCGACACAAACACCAGCACACGCGCCTGATTCTTAGCCAACGCACGCAGATTCGTGTGACGACCATTCTCCAGATACAGCGCCGCATGCGGAATCGGCATGCGAACATACTGCTCCTCGCCGTTCTCGTCATACACCGGCTCCGGTAAAATCACCTGAGCCTGCGGCTCCGGCTGCGCCAAAGCGTCACCGCGGCGAACAGCCTCCAACGTCACAGTAATCAGCGCCGCACCAAAAACCCAAGTCCAGCCGCCATTACCCAGACCCAGCAGAGTCGACACAACACCCGTGCCGCCCCTCAACGCGCTCGTATGCGCACCAGCCGCCGCCAACAGCAACGCAATATTACGGACCAGCGTGTAACGGCTCACCGGCGCATTCGACTCAGAACCGAAACAATTACAACTTCCAGTACGACCCGTCGCCAACGCGCGCGCAATCACCACCGTGTAGAACAGCATCAGAATCAACGCCAAACCCGAAGCAATCACAACAGGCAAACGCACCGGCGACAACAACAGCACCGCCGCCACAACAATCTCAAACCACGGCAGGACCAGCGACACCGCACGAGTCGGCGCAATCTTCTCCAAACCAAGATTCTGAATACCGGTCACGGTACTCTGCGGGTCCTTCGCCTTAGCAATACCGCTAATCAACAAAGTCAACGCAACAAGTGCCGTACACAAAACAAGCGGCACAGTAGAGACGGTGAGCATAAAACTCCTAGAGTGAGTGTGCGAAAACAGGAGGCGGCACCGGCAGTTTTTAGGCAGAACAAACCGCGCGACGTGCCGCCGTGTTATACACGATTTTACGCCCTGCACATGGGGAATCGTCTCTACGAGCTATGCTCTACAAGTTAAACGGAAAGCGGTATGCGCCCTCGTTCCTGCAGGGGACCCGCCCTCGCTTCGCTTCGGGCACCCTGATGTCGCTACGGGCGATACCGCTTTCCTCATGGCGAGGCTCTTAGCGCCTGGGTGCGCTAGATAGCCGTGAGGCGCACCCCGTACTCGCCCGCCAGCTCCGCGTACGCCTGTACAAAGCGCTGCGCTCGCGCACCCGAGGCACAGAAAACGCCCACGCGCTGATCACGCACCGACTCGAATAGATTCAGCAACTCCGCGGGCACGTCGGATGCCGGCAGCAGCGAACCGTCAGCGTCGCTCAGCCGCGACAGCGGCAGATGCAACGAACCTTCATACTTCACCGACTCCTCACGCTCGGGCACCTCACGCACATCCAGCAGAACCTGTGGGACCTCATGCGCCGACAAGTCCACCGGCACCACACGCGCCGGATCCGGCACCGCCCCAAACGACGTACACGTACCCGACAAGGCATCATACGTCAGCAAAGAGCCCGCCGCCGTCGGCAGACCACTCACATGCTTAAGCACCTCCGTCGCCATTAGCGAACCAACCACAGCCGTCGTCGCACCCAACACCCCGGCAAGCGCACACGACTCCACCGTCTGCGGAATCGTCGGAAAAATATCACGCAAATGCGCACCATCCGGCTCAAAAAGACTCACCGAACCGCCAAAACGCAAAACCGTGCCCCACACCAGCGGCAGACCCGCAACCTGCGCAGCATCCGCAATCAGATACTTCGACGCAAACGTATCCGTACAATCCACCACACAATCCGGCGCCGACACGGCAAAAAGATCCAAAATCCAGGACGCATCCACATGCCGCACCGACGTCTCAACCGTCAACGACGGGCACAAATCCAAGGCACGGCGCGCCGCAACCTCCGCCTTCGACTCACCCACGTCAGACACACCAAAAAGCGGCTGACGCTGAATATTCGACAACTCCACCGAATCAGAATCCACAATATGCAGATACCCCACACCAGCCGCCGCCAACGCCTGCACCACCGGACAACCCAAACCACCAGCACCAATCACCAACACGCGGGCAGCCGCCACCGCATCCTGATCAAAGCCCGGCAGGCGACGCTGACGGTCCGTGCGCTCGCGATCCAGACGCGCATGCTCCGGATTCACCGGGGTAGGGGTGAGGTTTACATCCACGAGACGAAACCCTCCGACGGCGACGACGCCTTCGCGTGCTCACGCACCGGAATACGGCCCGCCTCACGCGCCAACGCACCCGCCTGCACCGCAAACTTCATCGCCTGAGCCATCGCCACCGGATCCTCAGCACGATTCACCGCCGACGCCAACAACACCGCATCACAACCCAGCTCCATCGCCAAAGCGGCATCCGAAGCGGTACCCACGCCGGCATCCAGAACCACCGGAACCTGCGCGCGGGAAGCAATCAGCTCAATATTGTGCGGGTTCAAAATGCCCAGACCGGTGCCAATCGGCGCGCCCAAGGGCATAACCGCGGCAACGCCCGCATCCTCCAGGCGAGCGGCAGCCACCGGGTCATCAGAAGTGTACGCAAGCACCGTGAAATCCTCAGCGACCAGCTGCTCGCAAGCGTTCAACAGCTCCACGGTGTCCGGCAGCAGGGTGTCTTCGTCGTGGATAATCTCGACCTTCACCCAGGACGTGCCCAGCGCCTCACGGGCAAGCATCGCGGTCATGACTGCATCAGCTGCGGTGCGGCACCCGGCGGTATTGGGTAGCGGCGCAATATTGAGCTTCTGCAGAAGCGGAAAAATGGGGGTGCCTGCGGCGTGACGGCGCATGGCAACGGTCGTCATTTCGGTGCCGGAGGCGATGAGCGCCTGCTCGAGCAGGTCCATGCTGGTTGCGCCTCCGGAGCCCATGATGAGGCGGGAGGTGAAGGTGCGGTCGCCGATGGTGAGCGGTGTGAGGCTCATGAGTTCTCCTCTGTGGGAACGGTGCGGTGGGTGTGTATGGCATACACACCCACCCAATATGTAGAACGTATATTCTTTTTCTGGAGGGGTACTAGCCACCCTGAACGGCGGTGAGGGCATCCACCCTATCGCCCTCGTGCAGCGGCACATCCAGCCACGTGGAACGCGGCACAATACTGCGGTTAAGGGCTACCGCCACGCCCGCCTCGGTACCAAACTGGTCCATGACAAGGTCAAATACGGTGGGGGCGTTGGTGGTGAGCGGCTCGCCGTTGTAGGTGATGATCATGCGAAATCCTTTCGGGAGGGCGCCGGGTGCACCCGGCGGGGAATGTGTTTAGTGGGTGAATCGTGCCGGGTCGCACGCCTGCATGATGGGCGGAATCTCAGCCCCGCAGGCAACCTCCGCACCGACCTTGCCGGCGAGCGCGGCAAGCAGAATGCCGTGGCGGAAATAGCCCGTGGACACGAGCTGGCGGGTGCCGTCGGCACGGGTGCAGTGCCCGAAGATGGGCAGGTCGTCCGGGGTTCCGGGGCGGGCGCCGACGTTCGCCTCCAGAAGCTCGCACTCTTCAACGGCGGGCACCAGGCGGATCGCGTCACGTAGCAGCTGGTGTACGCCGTCAATGGCGGGCAGCGTGCGGTGGTCTTCGCGGCTGGTTGCGCCGATGCACAGCTCCCCGTCGGGTCGGGGGATGAGGTAGACGGGGCGGGAGTTCACGTAGCCGCGCACCACATGCTTGAGGATGGGGCGCGGGGCGCGCAGACGCAGAATGTCCCCATAGACGGGGCGTAGCGGGTAGTCCCCGTGCAGTGTTGCCCCTAGTCCAGTGCAGATAATGTCGCCCGCGTCCGGGTCGGTAACCCGTTCGGTGCTGAAGGTGACGCCGCGGCGGGTGAGGGCGTCTTTGAGGGCGCGCCTCATGAGCCGCGGGTGCAGCTGATGGTCGCTGGGGATGCTCACGGCACCGGCAATACGCGGTGCCAGGAGCGGTTCGAGGGCGCGCGCCTGCGTGGGGGCGATGGCGTCTGCTGGGCGGTTCATGTCCCGGTAGTAGGCGCGGGTGCGTTGCAGGTGCTCGGCGTCGGCGCGGTCGGCTGCGACGATGAGCGTGCCGGTGGTGTCGTAGCCGGTGGGCAGGTCGGTGGCGCGGCTGAGCCTGTCCATGAGGGAGGGGTAGGCGTCGGCGCTGGCGGTCATGAGTGGGAAGAGCGCGTCCTGCTGGAATTGCACTTCTGCGATGGGTGCGAGCATACCGCCGGCGTAGTGGCTGGCGGCGGGGTAGAGCGCCGTGCCGTCGTCGGCGGTGCCGTAGTTGCTGGTTCCGGCGTCGATGAGGTGCACGCTTTCACCGCGTTCGGTGAGCTCAAATGCGGTGGTGAGTCCAATGATTCCGCCGCCAATGATGGTGATGGTCATGGTTATGCCTTCAGTGCGGGGTTGTCGACGAAGGCGCGGACCATGGCGATTCCGGCAACTCCGGTGGTGCGGATGGCGGGGCAGTCTTCGGGGGTGATGTCGCCGATGGCTACGGTGGGTATGGTGGACAGTTCGGCAAGTTCGCGGAGCCCGTCAATGCCGAGGGGCGGGCGGTTGGATTGCTTGGTGGGGCTGGGGCGGAACGGTCCGGTGCCAATGTAGTCGATCAGGTGCGCGATTTTGTTGGACTCTTCAACGAGCTGCCGGGTGCCGGTGGTCAGACCGATGATCGCGTCGGCGCCGAGGAGGGCGCGGGCGTCAGCTACGGGCAGGTCGTCTTGACCGATGTGCACGCCGTCAACGCGCACGTCGCGGGCACGCAATGCGAGAGCGACATCAACACGGTCGTCGACGAGGAGCGTCTGGTGCGGCTGGATGATGCCGGCGATAGCTTCGGTGAGCTGGTAGAGCTCGCGCGCGCTGATGGGCTTGGACCTAACTTGGATGCAGGTGGCGTGTTTGGCTGCCCGAACGGTTTCGAGGGGGTTGTCGCCTGTGACGAGGTAGAGGTTCAGGTCGAGGGGGCGTGCGGGGGTGGTGTAGGGGTGCGTTTCGCGGGTCATGCGGGTCTACGATTCGTCGTCGAGTAGATGTTTTGAGAAAATCTCTCATTGAATTTCTGTGGTTAGGTTAGCACAACTGTGTGGTGAGTTGAACATCCTTCAAGTGTTTTGAGGCGTGTGCGGCTGGCGCGCTATACACTTCCTTCGCTCCTACAGGGGCACCCGCCCTCGCAGAGCTCGGGCACCCTGATGTCGCTTCAGGAAGGTATAGCTGAGCCGTGCGCGCTCGCATGGTTGTGCTGAAACCTTCTTGCCGCGAGCCCGCAGGTAGGCGCTCTGACCTCCCATACGGAGTCACCGCAATGCCCTCAACCCAATATTCAATCTTGGCGAGTTGCCTGCGGTACCCAACCCCAGTATTCCTTCCCCCCTCTCCGCGCACACTCTTCCCAAGCAGAGTAGCCCGCGGTTCGCACCCCTGCCGCACAGCCGCGCCCCTACCTCGCACCACAGGGAGGGGGGGGAGGGAAGCAGAGGAGAGGCCGGTATGTTCCGTCGCGACATCAGGGTGTCCGACGCGGAGCGAGGACGGGTTCCCTGTAGGAGCAAGGAACATACCGCCTCGACCCGTCCAACCTAACTCAAAAAAATAAAGCCCCAAACCGTAAGGTCCGGGGCTTGTGGAGCGGCTGACGGGAATCGAACCCGCGTATCAGGCTTGGGAAGCGTGCGCTCTACCATTGAGCTACAGCCGCATCTTTTTCAGTGTATCGCGCCTGCTTGCCGGGGGTGAAATGTGTTGCGGCTGTTTGTGCGCCGGCGTCGGGGTTGAAATGTGATGTAGGACTGTGTGCTGGGGCTGGTGGAAGCCTGCACGTGGGTGGTGTTTGCCAGGTATCCTTTAAGCGTGCTTATTTCAGATCGCGATATTCGTCAAGAGATTGCTGATGGGCGCATCGTTCTTGAACCGTTCGATGAGTCGATGATTCAGCCTGCAAGTGTGGACGTGAGGATTGATCGTTTCTTCCGTCTGTTCGATAACCATAAGTACCCGCATATTGATCCTGCTCAGCCGCAGGAGGATTTGACGCGCCTGGTTGAGGTGGCTCCTGATGAGCCGTTTATTCTGCATCCGGGTGAGTTTGTGTTGGGTTCTACGTATGAGAAGGTGACTCTGCCTGATGATGTGGCTGCCCGCCTGGAGGGTAAGTCGTCGTTGGGTCGTTTGGGTTTGTTGACTCACTCTACGGCTGGTTTTATTGATCCTGGTTTTTCTGGGCATGTGACGCTTGAGTTGTCGAATATGGCGACTTTGCCGATTATGTTGTGGCCGGGTTCTAAGGTTGGTCAGTTGTGTTTCTTCCGTTTGAGTAGCCCGACTGAGCATCCGTATGGTTCTGGTGCGTATGGTAACCGTTACCAGGGTCAGCGTGGTCCGACTGCTTCGCGTAGTTATTTGAATTTTCATCAGACGATGATTCCGACGGATGGTTCTGTGGAGTCTTAGTCTTTCCCGCTTTTGGGGTGCGGGCGTGCAGGCTGTGTGTTTGTGCGCCCGCGTTGGGCGGTTTTTCGCCTGTTGTGCTCGTGCGTTCACTCGCGTGCGGGTTTTTATCTCTCACTCTCTAAGGATTTTTGATGAATCTGAAGCCTGTTGTTCTGCGTGTTGCTGGCGCGGAAGTTTCTTTGTATCTGATTGATATGTCGGACTCTTTTGTGGAGCGTTTTAAGAAGGCGTGGGAGCCTCTTGCTCCGGAGTTTTTTGATACTCCTGATGAGGCGTATGCTTCGTTGTCTCGTTTTGATCAGGTGATACTGGTTCATGCGCCGACTGATGAGTCGGTGATGGATTTGGCGAATCCGTTGATGGGTTCGTTTGATAAGGTTTCGACGCTGCGTGTGGCTGATGATGATTCGGGTATGCAGGATCTGACGAGCCGTATTACGTTGGCAATGATTGAGCAGCTGGTTGGTCGCGGTGTGATGTTGCATGCGGCTGTTATTGGTGACCCTGAGTCGAAGCGTGCTGTGGCGCTGGTGGGTGTTTCTGGTAGCGGTAAGACGACTGCGTCGCGTTTCTTGGGTTCGAAGTTTGCGTACCTGACGGATGAGACTGCGATTATTTCGGATGAGGGTGTTGTGTCGCCGTATCCGAAGCCGTTGTCTGTGATTGTTGACCCGAATGCGCCGAAGGATCAGCAGAACCCGGTGGATCTGGGCCTGAACGTGGTTGATCGTGATGACCTCAGCTATGAGCTGTCGCGTATTGTGTTCATTTCTCGTGATGAGTCGGCTTCTGAGCCGTATTTTGAGCGTGTTCCGCTGCATGAGGCTCTGGTGTTCTTGAGTGAGCAGAGCTCGGGTCTGGCGCGTCACCCTGAGGGTGTTGTGTCGCTGGCTAAGCTGGTGGAGCGTTGCGGTGGCGTGTGGCGCCTGGTGTATTCGGAGGTTGAGGATACTCTGCCGCTGGTTCAGGATTTGCTGAATGGTGGTGAGCTGCCGAATGCTGATGAGGTTGAGAAGCTGGAGAAGTACACGGTTGAGGATCACCTGCCGGGTGTGTTCTTGAACGGTACGATTGCGGTGTCTCGTATGCCGGGTACTTCGGGTGTGCGTGTGGGTGAGGACGGCCCGTTCTTGCTGCTGTGTGACACTGAGCTGAATGAGCTGTCTGATTTTGCGGCGGAGTGCTGGCTGCAGGCTGAGGGCGACATTTCGTACGATGACTTGTTTGCGCGTTTGGCTGAGATTTTTGAGGGTCTGCCTGCGGAGGCGTATGACGAGAACCTGAGCGCTCTGGCGGCTGGTTCGATGCTGTGGGTCCGTGTGATTGATGATCCGCTGATTGATGACGCGACGTGGGCTCAGCTGACTAGCGATGAGGTTTTGGATGAGGAGGAGCAGCAGATTGCGCTGGATTCCTCTGAGGACGCTGCCTCTGACGATGAGGACGACGTGGTGGAGGATTAGCCACTGCGGCTCTCTGAGCTTCGTCTGATAGGCACTGCTTAAGCACGAAGGAGGGGCGGGTAGAAGATAATCTTCTACCCGCCCCTCCTTTTACGTTTGTGGGGGTGCAGGACGCTTAGCCCTGCGACGCCTTACTGGGCAGTCCCTTACTGTGCAGCCTTGTCACGGCGCTTCTGTTCACGCTTCTGCTCGCGGCGAGCCGCACGCATACGCAGCGGACCGGGTGCCTTCACCGGCAGTAGCAGGAGCAGACCCGCCACCACAACGATCAGAATACCGAGCACACCCCAAATCTGCGCGCCCATGATGCTCACACACAGACCGAACAGCATCGGCGCCAGGAAGCTCGTGGCACGACCGGTGGTCGAGTACAGGCCGAACAGCTCACCCTCAGTGCCGGGCTCAGCCAGGCGAGCCAGGAAGGTGCGGGACGCCGACTGCGCCGGGCCCACGAACAGGCACAGCAGCAAGGCGCATACCCAGAACACACCAGGCTGAGGGAAGAACAGTAGCGGGGTAGCCGCCAAAATAATGCCGACCAGCGAGATAACAATAATCGCCTTCGGGCCCAGGTAATCATCCAGGTAACCGCCCAGGATCGCGCCAACCGCGGCGACAGCGCTACCGGCAATACCGAACAGAATCACCTCGGAGGTGCTGAAACCGAACGTGCCCGCCGCGAGAATACCGCCGAACGTAAAAATACCGGACAGACCATCACGGAACACTGCCGAAGCAACCAGGAACCACAGGGTCTGCGGGGAGGTCATCTTCAGACGACGAATCGTGCGCCACAGCGCCTTGTAGGAGGCGAGCAGACCGCCCTGACGGGCCGGGGAGAAACGCTCCAGACCCAGCTCCAGGAAACGCAGCTCGCGGGTGGGCAGCACCTCCGGCAGGAAGCGCTCGCGAGTGCGCATACGCACCAGCAGCGGCACGCAGAAGATGAGGCACCACGCGGCGGCGAACAGCGCGACCGTACGGATATTCAGGGCGTTCTCGGTGGTCAGGCCAAGTACCTCGGGGGTAAGCACAAAACCCCACAGCACCACAGCCAGCGCCAGGATGCCGCCAATGTAGCCGGCAGCCCATCCGGCGCCCGAAATCTTACCGATATTCTCCGGGTTGGAGACACGCGGCAGCACGGCGTTATAGTTCACGTACGCGAACTCGCTGAACACGCTCGCCGCAGAAATCAGGGTCACACCCAGCCACAGGTACTGCGGGGTGGGCGCCACGAAGAAACACGCCGCCATCGAAGCGACCAGCAGTAGCGTGTTTACGCCAAGCCAGAAGATGCCGCGGCCGGACTTATCGTTACGCTGACCGGTCACCGGCGCCAGAATCGCAATCAGGAAACCGGCAATGGTTAGACCCAAAGACAGTGCCGAAGAAGTCTCTTCGGGGGAGCCGAAGTAGCTGCTGGTCAGGTACACGGTGAAGATGAAGGTCGTCATAATCGAGTCGAAGCTCGACGAACCAACATCCCACATGACCCAGGACGCGATTGAACGGCGGCTATTCGCGTGGTCAACGACCCTACGCTGAGCCTTCGTCTTAGGGCGGGGAGAAGAAATAGTCATAGTTGTGCTTTCAGGTGCCGAGGTGGCGCTTCAGCCCAGCGGCGGCATGAAACCGGCTGAAGTAAGCGGGCGTGCTGAAGAGGGAACACCAGGCGGTACGTACCGAGTGGAGATACGTACCGCCTAGTTCATGAACTTTCGCGCGGAAGGCGCAAAGTCTTAGTTGAAGAAACGACGCTGCAGGCGAGCAATACCGAAGCTCACCACAGCACCCACGACGGAGGTCAGAACGGTCCAGAGGATGACCTGACGCAGGGTGTCTTCAGACTCCTGGGAAATGGTGGGAGGCTGGTTACCGGTAGCCTTGGTCCAGGCTGCGCCCAGGCCCTTACCAACCAGGGCAACTGCGCCCATGTTGATACCCGCAATAGCAAGCTTAGCGACGGGGTTCATGTGTATCTCCTTAGCTGTATACGATGCGGCGTCTTGCCCGTGAACCCCTTCGGGGTTGGGTGAGAAAAGAGCGCCACTCCCTAGCGTATAGGGTTTAAGGCGTTCGTGCCGCCTTGGAACCTCTCCGTCCCAAAATTGTACACCGTGCAATTCTGTGATGTGGGCAGAAGAGCGAAACAAAAAGCGGTAAATTGGCACGAACAGCCAGACACGCCTACAATCGAACCTGGGTTTCCACCAGCACCACAACGGTACGGACAAGGAACCCCACACGACAGGGGAGCGCCACCGAGGCGCTGAGAGTGCTAAGCAGACCCTCGAACCTGATCCGGTTAGTACCGGCGTAGGGAGTCGAATTTCTTCTCAATGCCCTCGTCCATTAAGAGGGCGAGGACATTCCCCTTCCAACGACGGAAGGACCACCAATGTCACAGAACGTAACCCCCGCCTCCCAGGCATCTACCCAGGCAGAGAAGAAGCCGAACCTGCGCTGGCGAGTCAATGAAATCGTCATCGCCGCAGTAATCGCTGTAGCTTGCGCCGTCATCTTCTGGATCTGGGACATCGCAGTTAGCCCCGCCACCAAAACCGCACTCGTAGCAGCACCCGAATTCCGCCCCATCATCGGCGGCGCATGGCTGCTCGGCGGCACCCTCGGCGGCCTGCTCATCCGCAAGCCCGGCGCGGCACTCTTCTGTGAAATCGTCGCAGCATTTATCTCCGTACTCTTCACCGGCGGCGCCTGGAGCGGCGAAATCCTGCTCGCAGGCCTCATCCAGGGCATCGGCGCTGAAATCGCCTTCGCAATCTTCCGCTACCGCCGCTGGAACGCAACCGTCGCCATCTTCTCCGGTGCACTCTGCGGCCTGTTCATGGGCGGTAACGAAATCTTCATCTACTACCCCGACATGGAACCGGTCAAGGCAATCATCTACGTAGCATGCTCCGTCATCTCCGGTGCAGTCATCGCAGGCTTCCTGGCATGGATTCTCGTGCAGAACCTCGCCAAGACCGGTGTGCTCTCCTCGCTGGCATCCGGCAAGACCCGCCGCTAACCACCAGCAACTAGCCACCAACTAGTCACTCACCACTCGGCACACTACAGCAGCCACACAAAAGGCTAAGGAACCATCATGGAAGCAACACCGCGCGGGGCGCGCATCGAGCTCAACAACTTCAGCTGGCACCACCCCGGACGCCCAGAACCCGTCATCAGCGGACTCAACCTCACCATCAACCCCGGTGAAAAAGTCCTGCTGTTGGGCACCTCCGGCGCCGGCAAATCGACGCTCCTGCACGCCATCGCCGGTGTGCTCCACGATGACGACGGCGAATCCGCCGGCGGCACCATCACCATCAACGGGCAAGCACCCGCCGAAGCACGCGGCACCGCCGGCATGATGCAGCAGGACCCCGAATCCTCCATCGTCATGGCAACCGTCGGCAACGACGTCGCCTTCGGCCCCGAAAACCTGCGCGTACCCCGCGAAGAAATCTGGGGCCGCGTCACCGAAGCCCTCACCGCAGTAGGGCTCAACGACCTGCCCCTCGACCACCCCAGCAGCGCGCTGTCCGGCGGACAGAAGCAGCGCCTCGGCCTGGCGGGCATCCTCTCGATGCACCCCGGCGCCATGATCCTCGACGAACCCACCGCCAACCTCGACCCCTCCGGCGTGCAGGAAGTACGCGACAGTATTCTTGCCGCCGCGGAGGCGACCGGCGCGACCCTGCTCGTCGTAGAACACCGCGTGAGCATCTGGGCGCCGCACATGGACCGCATTATCGTGCTCGGTACAGGCGGCACCATCACCCACGACGGCGCACCCGACACCGTACTCACCGAAGCACGCCAAGAACTCATCGACGCGGGCGTGTGGGTACCCAACTACGTGCCGCGCGCACCGCAGAACGCTACCGATGAGGTGGCGGGCGGCGAGGCGCTACTTCGCGCCGAAAACCTCAGCATCACCCGCGCACAACCCACCCCCAAACAACGACGCGCACGCCGCCGCACCATCAAACGCCTCGGCGATACCCCCGCACCCGCACCCGTCGACCTGCCCGTACTACGCGGCGGCATCAACCTCACCCTGCACGCCGGCGAACACCTCAGCGTGCTCGGCCCCAACGGCGCCGGCAAATCAACCCTCGCGCTCACCCTCGCAGGGCTCCTCACCGCACCCGACGGCACCCTCACCGCCACCGATGTGCTCCGCAACCACGGCGGCGGCAACCACGGCGAGCGCGAAAACCGCGCCCACTGGGACGTGCCCACCTGGACCCCCGCACAAATGCTCAGCCGCATCGGCTACGTCTTCCAAGAACCCGAATACCAATTCATCCGCGGAACCGTACGCGAAGAACTCGAACTCGGCCCCCGCCGACTCGCCGCGCTCAACCGCGTTCCCCTCGACGAAGACGAGCTCGCCGCACGCACCGACGAACTCGCAACCCGCCTACGCCTCACCCACCTACTCGACGCCAACCCCTTCACCCTCTCCGGCGGCGAAAAACGACGACTCTCCGTCGCCTCCGCACTCGCCACCGCACCCAAAATCCTCATCCTCGACGAACCCACCTTCGGCCAAGACGCACGAACCTGGGCAGAACTCGTCGACCTCATCCGCGAACTACTCGCAGGCGGCACCGCCGTCATCTCCATCACCCACGACGAAGACTACACCGCCGCACTCGGCGGCAACCACATCACCCTACCCGCCCTCACCACCTGCGGAAAGGAGAACGCATGAACACCGACTTCTTCGGCACCATCGACCGAACCAGCTACTTCAGCAGCCTCAACGCCGGCGTCAAGCTCATCGTCTCCTTCGCCCTCATCATCGCCGCACTCATCGTGCGCGACCCCCTCACCTCCGGAATCCTCTTCGCCCTCGAACTGCTCGGATTCATCCTCGTCGGATTCCGACCCGTCAACGTCCTCGCCCGCTTCTGGCCCATCCTCATCGCCGTCATCACCACCGGCTGGTCCGTCGCCATGCTCAGCGCCAAAAGCGGCACCACCATCCTCGACCTCGGCTTCAACAGCATCACCACCGACTCCGCCGCCGTCGGCGCAGCCATGATGATCCGCTCCCTCGCCATGGTCCTACCCACCCTCGCGTTCGTGCTCACCACCGACCCGACCGACCTGGGCGACTCCCTCGCACAAACCTTCAAACTGCCCTCCCGGTTCGTGCTCGCAACCGTCGCCGCGCTACGCTTGGTTGGCATTCTCTTTGCTGAGTGGAACGCCCTCGGCCAGGCACGACGCGCCCGCGGACTCGGCGCAGGCCAATCCCTCATTGGGCGTGCACAAACCTTCGGCGGTCAAAGCTTCGCCCTGCTCGTGCAGGCTATCCGCCGCGGCTCCCGCCTGGCTATCACCATGGAGGCGCGCGGCTTCGGCGCAGGCGAACGCACCTGGGCGCGTGTGCCCTCTTATTCGCCGCGTGACGTACACGTGAGCATTGCTGCCGCCGTCATTATCGCTGTTGCGTATGGTGCATCTATTGCGGCGGGTACGATCCAGTTCCTCTGGGGCTAGATTCTTCCCTTTCTGGTTACGTTTGGGAGGCGGGGTGCCGCATATTTCCTCCGCGCCTACGCAGGGGCACCCGTCACCCGGACGCTCCGCCCCTCCTCGCTTCGCATCGGAGAGCGTCCGTGTGACACCCTGAGGGCGCTTCCGGAAAACGCGGCTACACCCGCTACTACCGAACAGGAAGGTACAGGCACCTCCTGCCCTTGACTATAGACAGCACAAAGGGACGGTATTATCCTCGCTCGGATGATACCGTCCCTTTTCTGATGCGTTTAGCTCTGCTGTGCCAGGTAGTTCAACAGTGTGGCGGTCAGCTCCGGGTCATGCGCCAGCGCCGTACCGTTCAGGTGAGTCACCGGCGCAATCAGACGCACCGACGACGCCAACCACACGCCGTCCGACTCGAACAAATCCTGCGGGTAGAGCGGCCCGAAGCCCAGCTCCCAACCGGCCTGGCGTGCCGCCTCGAACACCGCGCCCTGCGTGGTGCCGGGGAGGATGCCGTGGCTCGGCTCGGGCGTGTACAGCACCTTCTTGCCGTCCTCAATCTTCGCAACCAGAACCGAGGAGGTGGCGCCCTCCAGCACGCGACGCTCATCGGTAATGAAGATAGCGTCATCCGCGCCGCGCTCCTGCACATACCGCAGAACCGCCATGTTCACCGCGTAAGAGAGGGTCTTCGCGCCCGCCAGCAGCCACGGGTAGGCGCTGTTGTCCATCGGCTCGTGGCCGCGCGGCAACAGCATCGCCTTCACACCCTCGGTGCGGCGCTTCACAATAGAGGCAGGCACCGGCGACGCCATAATCAGCGTGTACGGGCCCGGCTGCATGGAAGTCACCGCCTGGGTGGGGCCGCGCGAAATAATAATCTTCACGATGTGCTCTTCACCCAGCGCAGTCTCGGCACCGGCGGTCGCCTCACGCATGAGACGCTCCACCGCCGAACGCAGAATCTCGGGCTCCGGGTCGGGCAAATCCAGCATGCGCGCCGACGACTCAAGACGGGACAGGTGCATACCGAGCTTACGCACGCGACGGTTCACGGACAGCATGGTCTCGAAGACGCCGTCGCCGCGGGTGAAACCCTGATCATCAACACTGATGAGGGGCACGGACGGGTCAACGAAGATGCCCTGCGGGTTCTGTTCGTTCAGAAGAATTACGGTACTAGACATAGTTTTATTGTACGTTCGCATCCCTAACCGGCGAGGGAAGATACGCAGAAGGGACGGTATTATCCACGCTCCTACAGGGGCACCCGTCCTCGCTTCGCTTCGGACACCCTGATGTCGCTTACGGATAACACCGCCCCTCCTGGGCATGCGTACAGATATGTACTTGTGAACGGCTAGTGGCCCGCCGGGGCGCCGTGACCCTTACCAGAGCCGTGGCTCAGACCGTCCGCCGAGTAGTCCGAATCCTTACGCGGCGTAGTCCACAGCACCAGCGCCGTCAGGACCGCGAAACCCAGGATGGAGAAGCCCATCGGCAGGTACTCATGCTCACCAGCAATCGACACCAGCGGCGCCGCCAACGCACCCAGCAGAGCCTGAACCGTGCCCATCACCGCCGAAGCACTACCCGCCATGTGGCGCGCCTCGTTCAACGCCAACGCCGAAGCATTACCAAAAATCAGACCGCACGAACTGGTCAGCAGGAACAGCAGAACCAGCGTCGGCACCAGCGAAATACCGACAAGGAAGCTGACCGTCAGCAGCGCAGACACCACGAGCAGGCTAACCACGCCGACGTTCACAATGCGGCGCTGCGCCACACGACCAACCAGCTTCGTCGCAATCGCACTGAACAGCACAATACCGAACGAGTTCACACCGAACACGATCGTGAACTCAGTCTCCGACAAGCCCAGAATCTTCTGCAACACAAACGTCGAACCGGAAATATACGAGAACAGCGCACCAAACGCGAAGCACATCGTCAGCATGAAACCCATATAGCGGCGAATCTTGAAGACCTTCGGCAGCTCCGAGTACACGCTCAGGGCGGTGCCGGTGTAGCGCTTCTCAACGGGCAGGGTCTCCTTAATCACGAAGACCACACCGAGCATCATGACCGCGGTGATGACGCCGAGCACATGGAAAATATCGCGCCAATTACCCCACGACAGCACCCAACCGCCAAACAGCGGCGCAAGCACCGGCGCGAAACCGTTAATCATCATCATGACGCCCATGAGCTTAGCCGTCGCCAGGCCCTCAGTCGTATCAGCCACCATGGAACGCGCCAGCACCGCACCAATCGAACCGGTGAAACCCATCAAGAAACGCGCAAAAATCAGCAGCTCAATATTCGGCGCGAAACCACACGCCACCGTCGCAATAAAGCAAACCACCGCACCGATCAGCAGCGGCTTGCGGCGGCCCGTCTTATCCGACAGCGGACCCACGACCAGCTGGCCGAGCGCCATACCCACCATGAACGAGCTCAAGGTCAGCGACGCGTTCGTGCTGGTGGTGTTCAGGTTCTCAGCGACCGCGGGCAGCGCCGCCAGGTACATGTCCGTAGCCAGCGGTGCGATAGCGGTCAACAACGCCAAAACAACAATGAAAAGGGGCGATAGCCCGAAGGAGGTCTTAATCGACTTCGAAGACATTAGTCTATGGTTTTTCTTTCTGCGTGATGCGCGTGCAACGGCGCCTGCGGCTCTACAAGACGTGGATGCGGCGGTACCGCTCCGGGGGTGAGTTTGCGCAGGCTAGAAGCACAACTTTCTCACGGTAGCAGAATTGGGTGTGGCTTCGTAAGTTAAATGTTTGACATTTTTTCGATTCTGAAAGGAAGAAGGTACGCATAAGGGACGGTGTTATCCACGCTCCTACAGGGGCAGGGGGAGGGTGCGCCACATATTTCCTCCGCGCCTACGCAGGGGCACCCGTCGCACAGACGCTCCGCCTCTCCTGGCTTCGCTGCGGAGAGCGTCTGTGCGACACCCTGAGGGCGCTTCCGGAAAACGTGGCTGCACCCTACGCATGCTGGGGCATAAGGGCGGTGTTAGCCACGCTCCGTTGGAGAGATAACACCGCCCCTTGAGCGGTTTGTGCCTGCCGCTCATCACCCCAGCGCTGAAGAAATATTTGAGAAATATTCTTGAGATGCATTGCTGGCTCCAACCGCATAATCTACGCTGGTCATACCACGCGGTACGACCGGAGGGACAACCTCAGATGCGCAACCACTATTACAAATATTTGCTATGCGTCCTACTACTCGTAGCTTGCGTCTTGCTCGTAACCCTTGCCGTGCTTTCCCATAACAACCCGGGTAACGGCAAAGACGGCACTGCCTCCACGCACGCGCCGGATAATACTTCAACCTACTGGGATAAAGACCGCATGGAATCCGCCAGCCCGGCTCCCATGCCTCAGTAAAACTGCCTCTAAATAGCCGTAGGGCCCAATGCTTCGAGATACACAAAGCATTGGGCCCTACTGTCTTGTCGGCGGCTGCTACTGCGCCGCGCTGTCGTAGATGAAGTCCACGGTCGCGTAGTCCTCCGGGATTTCGGCGAGCAGCGCCTCCTCCTGCGCCGCCCAGCGTTCCCAGTGCGGGCGGAACGTGTCACCGTCACGAGCCATGGCGCGTTCGTAACGCACCTCGTCCGGGGCGGTGGCGAGAATACGCACCTCGCAGGCGCCCGCAATCGCGCCGACACCCTCACAGATAATGACCTGCGTAGCCGCCGGGTCGACGGTGCGCACCTCACCGGGGGCGCCCGCCTCCCAATCCCACGGGGTGTAGGTCCCGGCAATACCCTCGGTCAGCTGCACGGATAGCGCGTCCCACGCCTCCACGCCGTCGAAGAGGCCGTCCCAGCCGGGGTAGAAGTCGTCCAGGTGCAGCACGTGCACGCTGTGGCCGGCGGCGGTGAGCTCCTGCTCAAGCTGCGCGGCGAGGCTGGTTTTGCCGGTGCCGCTACGGCCGTCAATGCCGATAATCAGCGGGATCTGCGCGAAGTCGGCGAGGAACTGCGCACGGAATTCGGTGAATTCGGCGGTGTCCATGTCAAAGTCGTTGCCGATGCCGTGCTCCAGGCGCAGCATGTCTTTGCAGAGCTCCAGGATTTCGGCGGTGCCGGTGACGCGGCGGTTCTGGTTCAGGGGAATACGCTGACTCACTGCGCATCGCCTTCCTGCTTGAGGTGGTTGATGAGGCCGCGTGCGGCGGCGTCAATGAGGCCGGTGGTGTACACAAAGTCGCGTTCGCTACCGTACCAGGGGTCGTAGATGCCGAGCTGGTCCAGGTGGGTGGTGGTGACCTTCGGGTCGAAGCTGCGCATCATGCGGAT
>FLSH01003569.1_pt1 | contig 21088 bp, 20 predicted proteins | sample 1550441 | NCBI WGS metagenome assembly FLSH01 (sample SAMEA4031756, study PRJEB14383) | metagenome | biome: human; feature: oral; material: saliva | place: Philippines | collected 2014 | reverse complement strand
GCTTGTCGTTGCATCAAAAGCCTTGGGTCACCAAAGCCGGTGGCCGGGAATGTGGTCGCCACATCCTTTAACCTCACCCCATTGGAGGGCTGGGTGAACTTGGGCGAACTTGTCAAAGATACTAGGCGATAATGGTTTCTTAATCCCTGAGTATCTTAGCTTCATGATGTCATGGTTTCATGAAACCTTTGCATGTTATTGCAGGTGGCCGCTGGTTTTGGGGGTGGTTTTAGTGTCATCGTGTTGTGGGGTCATGACACCATGATGCTATTGGTTTCCGCCATCTACGTTTCTTGTTTTTTTATTCTTTGTGGTTTGTTAGCTATGGCCCCATAACATCAAAATGTTATGGGGCCATAGTTTCGTGATTTTATAGGCCGCGTGCTACAGCGGCGGCTGCGTGTAGCCAGGCCGCCCGAGTGGCGGGGGCTAGTTTGTCTGAGCGTAGCCATTGTTCACGCATAGCCCGGTCATAAGGGATAGTAACTACCTCACGAGCGATACCAGCGAAACCATCCACTAATGAAGTAGCCGGGGGTTCTTCACGGTCAGCTTGCGAGATAACCACTACCGCGTTAGCCGCCAGGGCCGCGCTACGCTCATCGCGGCCGGACAGGCCCTGTAAAAGTAGGCGCCCGGCTTCTGCATGATCGGTGCGGGTAGTTGTGGCAACAACGATCTGGTCAGCGTGGCTGACGATACGCAGCCAGAGACTGTCACCTTCATCGTTACCGGTATCCCAAATAATCATGCGGTAGTAGCGGGTTAAAACCTGCTGAATACCGTCTAGTTCTTCAGGGCTTAGTTTCTGCTCGGTTGATAGTAGTAGCGGGTTTGAGCGTAGAACATCGAATTGGTCAATGGTTTGGTGGTGGGTGTAGGCGGCCACGTCACCGTTACGCGCTGAGGGGTCCATTAAAGCTTCGGTTTGGGGGACCATATCCAAAATGGTGGCGTTGTGTGGTCCTTGCTCGGTGCGCCAGCCTAGGGTTCCGCGTGTGACGTTACCGTCTGCTGCTACAACCGACCCTGAACCTAAACGCGCGAAATAGCTTGCTAGAAGAATACTGGTGGGGGTTTTACCGGCCCCGCCTTTACCGTTGAGCACCGCGATTGTGCGGGGGCCAGGCCAGTGCTGGGAGACAGTGCGTTCGTCTGCCCATTGTTGGGATTGGGTTTGGCTGGCTTGGACTTTGAGGCCTAAGCGGCCAGCAACAGCGCGCCAACCAGTTGGTTTAGGGCCACTAGCAGCACTTTGAGTCAGGAAAGAGCTGGGGGCCAGGTTAGCTGTGGGCTGTGGTTGGTTTAGTGTAGCGTCAGGATAAAACTGCTGGTTTTGTTCGGGTAGCTGGGGTGTTTGATCCAAAACTGGTGCAGGCGTGGGGGCATATTGTGGCTGCATTGGTTGAGCAGGGGCTACAGGCATCGGGCTTGGTGTAGCTGCCGGTAAGTTTTGGGCCGCTAATGGTTGCGGCGTGTTTTGTGGTTGTGGAGCAGTAAAAACAGGGGGAGTTTGAACCGGCTGTGAAGTTTGAATTTGAACCTGCTCAGGCTCGGGCTCGGGCTCGGGGTCTTGTGAAGGCGCAGGCATCGAGCGTTCAGGTTCAGGTTTTGTTGTAGGTTCGATAACTTCAGGAAGATCTACCTGCTCAGGTACAGGTTCCTCTACTGGCGGCTCAGGTTCCGGGCTAGAAACTACCGGGGTAGCTTCAGGTAGTTTTGGGGGGTTTAGAGCGTTTTCAACTTGGTCGCTTGTGGCCATGGTGACGTTACCGTCAGGTGAAAAACACAGGTTGTATTCACCGTCAGGATCAACTAGGTGAGTTATGACCGGGCCACCTTGTTCGCGAGCAAGCCTGGTTAGATGGTCAGTGACTTGGTGGCGTGCATCTTCTAAAGTAATTGCCCGCAGCGGGGTTAGAGTGTCACCGTTAGTGATAGTGGCAGTGCCAGAAGCAGTTAACTGTACCTTGATCAGCATCTCTAGTTCGCCTCAGTTTCGTTAGTTGAGGTTTTCTTTTCGCGCGGTAAGCGTAGTTTGGCTGGGTCAGCAAAGCCAGCGCGTAGCAGATCGTTTTTAGCCCACCCAGTTTTGGTTGCGGTAGCGAAAGCGTCTTTGTACTCGTCTAGGGCTTTGGTGAGAGTGTCGTAGGTAGCGCCAAGGTTTTGGGCTGCCTCAGTTTTAGAGGTGTTTGCTGCCAGCAGTGTTTGAAGTGGCTGGTTAACGTTCATGTTGTGTCCTTTAAGTGAAGGTTGCTTCGTTGTGGGCCCGTGTTTTTTGCGCGCAAACACGGTTAGAGCAATTTTTGGTTTGTGGGTGGTACCTTGGTAGGTGAAGGTGAAGGAAAGGGTAGCAAGCTGGAAGTTAATGACCCCGTTAAGTGGTATTATCTTGCTTGCCGGTAGACTTTCTTCGTCTACCGGGCACACTGTTGGTGTGATCCTGTTAGGTCGCTGCGCTGGGCTTGGGGGTGTCTGGTTTGACTCAACAGCGTCGTAGTTCGCGGATGGTTAATGGTGAGCGTCGTGAGCGTGTAGCGGTTTATTTGTCTGTTGAGCAGGCTCAGTTGTTGAGGATGCGCGCTGATAATTTGGGGCTTTCGATGAGTCGGGTCTTGGTTGATAGTGCTTTTAGACAGGTTGAGTGTGGCGAGATTGATGCTGGGTCTTTACGTGAAAGTGTTGTGTTGCTTCGTGAGTATCGACGCAAGCTTGAGGGGATGGCTACAAACCTGAACCAGGTAGCTAAACATGCCAACACGGTTAGTCAGGTACCGGCTGATTTTGGGGTTGTGGTTGAGGCTGTTAACCAGTTGGTTGATGAGGTTAACGCGTTGTTGGTGAAGGTGCGGGTTTAAGTTGATGCCTAACGTTGTTCAGGGAGCTAACACTAAGGGGTTGATGACCTACTTGGTTGGTCCTGGACGCGCGAACGAGCACACAAACCCGCATATTGTTGCGGCCTCACCAGTGATTGAGCGGCGTTGGGGGAACTGGGATAGTTTAAGTAGGGCTCAGGGTGAGGAGATAGCTGAGTATCTTGACCAGTTCATGATGGAGACAGGCACAGTTCCTCGTGGGCGACGTGACGAGTTTGATCCTAGTCAAGGGCGTGTGGTTTCGCGTAGCGCGGTGCGTAATCATGTGTTTCATGCTTCGCTTTCGCTTGGCCCTGATGAGGGGGAGCTTAGTGATGAGCAGTGGGGGAAAATCGCTAAGCGTTTTATGGAGGAAATGGGTTTTGATGACGGCCTTGAAAGTCCTTGCAGGTGGGTAGCGGTCCGTCACGGTAAAAGTAAAAACGGGGGCGATCATATCCATATCGCAGCTAACACGGTGCGTGAGGATGGTAGTACTTGGAGTCCGTGGCAGTACAAGAAGGTTAGCCAGCGGGCTTGTAAAAAACTTGAAAAAGAGTTTGGCCTGAAAGTAGTTGAATCACGCTACCACCAGCGTGGTAGTAGAGGCGATAGCCCTGCTGATATGCGTATGTCTAAAGAAGCGGGTCAACGCCTTAGTGATAGGGCTCGTCTGGAGGAGATTGTTAGGGCTCAGGCGCTAGCGGCGCGTAGTGAGCAAGAGTTTGTGCAGCGTTTACGTGCAGCGGGCTTAAGGGTTTTACCGCGTTACGCTAAAGGGGGGCGTGACAAGGTTGTTGGCTATAGCGTGGCGTTGAAAGGTTTTGATAGGAAACACCCGTATTTCGGGGGTTCGCGTCTCGCACGGGATTTAAGCCTTGAGCGGCTACGTCAGCGTTGGGGGCACAGTGATCAGGGGGATGTGTTAGCTGCGTGGAGGGGTGAACACTCTAAAACGCGTCACCAGAGTCAGGAGCGTTATAGCCGTGATGATTGGGTGAACGCTGGAGCGTCTTTATGGGGGGTTAACCAACGTTTAGCTGGCATGGATTACACCGATCCACAGCTTTTAGCTGCTCTTAGCCATGATATGTCTGGCCTGTTCGCAGCTGGTGCACAGGTTTATGAGGGCACTGCGTTGGGGCAGTGTTTAGGTGACGCTAGCCGCGCCTGGGGTAGGGGCGGCCAAACATATCATGGTCGTGGTTATCGCACGCCTTCAGCGTTGGGGCATGCGGCCAGGGTGCTTACTAGCCGTAATGTTAATGAGCTGGTTTTAGCTATAGATATATTGTTGATTTTGCTGGATCTAGCTAGGCAGATCGCGCGGTTTTACGAGAAACAAAAACAGGTTCAGACAGCTAGCTACTTACTGAAATCAACCCAGGCGGTTAACTATAGGGTTGATGGGGTGCCTGCTAGTTATAACCCGTGGCTTGATAGGTGGCGTAGCGAGGCCTTGTATGAGCATGTTTTTAGTGGTAGCGACCAAAAACAAGGATCTAGCTGGCAAAACTTGAGCGTAGTTGAACGCGTAGAGTTCATGGGGCGAGCAGCCGGTTCTAGCTTCAAGGTCACTAGCTATAGCTCTGGAAGTGTAAAAAAGTTCAATGTTGAGGGTTTTAGGAGGAATGATGGAAGAAGAAACGGACCAGCTAGATGAGCTGACAAAACAGTATAAGGATCTGGGGGCTTTTGTTGAAGAACTGATAGCCCCGCTATACATCAGGCCTGTGGGCGGTATGGCCAGGTGGTGTCCTAAGTGGTGGCTGCATGCTGAAGCCGTATTTAGGTTTAACGCGCTTTGGGTGGCGTATGAAAATGGATATGCCAGTGGTGACCCGTTGTTTGCTGCTAACTGGATGGCTAGTTACGCCGATCCTTTTATGACTAGGCTGATGGATCCTAACGGCACGTTTAATGGGTGTAGCCCTGAGCGGGGACATCGAATGTCACCGTTGTGTGGTGAGGATGTGCTGCCTTGCGAGCCTTTGCCTGATTTGTTTAGGGATTGAGGTCTATGGCTAAACCACCCAAGGGGGCTATAATTGTTGTGGGGGTCACCTTCTGGGTTGGTTTTAAGGTTTCCTGCTCGCTAAAAGGGTAGCGGGCCAGGTGCGCTCACGCTGTCTTTATGGGTGGGTGCTTAGGTTAGAGAGGAAGGTTAGAGAAAAGTGGAACAGTATCCGACTAAGGATTTAACGATTGATCCGCAGGTAGCCGAGGATGCTATTAAGCGTTTAGCGCCTGAAGCTGTGGGTAAGATTGGTGTGGACCGGTTGCGCACGGTACGCCAGATCTTACGTGAATACTCTGATTGCAAGGTTGACGATGAAGAACTCTACTTGTTGTTAGATTTCTTTAATTGGGAAATGACTGGAACTCGTGTGCATGTTTATGACTTCAGGCGGCCTTGGCAAGACCAGATTGACTGGGATCTTGTAAAGGCGATGCTAGAGGAGCAGGTTCCTGAAGCTTTAGAAAAGCTTGGTTTCGAGCGGCTTTGCACGGTTACCCGCATGATCAAAGAATATGGTGAAGGTAACCTAACTCTCGATGAACTAACTAGGTTAGCGGTCAACTATAAATTCGGTCTGATTGATATACCTACAACGCTTGTAGGGGATATTGCTCCTGGCCCAGCTGAAGGGGAAGTTAGCGAAGAACTGAGTAGTGCTAAATTGTCTTATGAGGATTATGATCATATTTTGTTAGCGAGAATGGCCTGAATATGGAAAAAGGTTTAAGTCGTGAAGATGCTTTAGGGCATTACGAGGCAGTGCGAGATCTTAAAATATATCTTAACCCTAAAGGCCCTAATGCCACCATCAACAACCCTGACTGGTACGTACAGACAGATAGTTCACTCGACAAGTTGGAAATTACGGGTCAGCGTAAAGGCTTACGGGACTCTATAAAGGAAAAAATCTTTGGAGATCTAAAGCCAAGTCAAGGTGCTCCTGTTGGGATTTTGTTGGCGGGGCCTCCTGGTGCTGGTAAATCTACACTGCTAAAAAAGCTTTTTGAGGATGAGAATCTAGCTAACCCTAACATTACTGGTGGATTGAAGCTTGAAGACTTTGTGGTGATTGATGCCGATAACATCAAAACCATGTTGCTTGAACAAGCCAGTAAAGACGGGTCTCTAGATAGTTTTATTAAACCGGCAAGTTTCAAGGCACTTGAAGACTTTGGGGTGTCTTTCAGCCCGCTAGAGTTCGCTTCTTTAGTGCACGAAGAATCCTCCATGATAGCCAAAAAAATACAGAAAGAAGCGATCGCTGGTGGCTATAATGTGATCTTTGATCAAGTCTGCTCTAACCCAAAAAAAGTTGAGGACTTGGTAGAAGAGTTATCTACAGAAGGTTACTACGTTAGTGTGGTGGAAATTCATGCTGACCGTAATTTTTCTGAACAAAGTGCCTTTGACAGGACTATACATGCCTTGCAAGACGGCAGGTCAGCCAGGTATGTTCCCACAGAAGTCGTAAAAGATATGTACGACGAGCAAGGGTTTTCTAAAGTAAGGTCTAGCATCCAGAACCTGCTGGATAAAAAGATGTGTAAAGTCAGTGCTTATATTGGCTGTTACGCGCAAGACCTTAGGTCTAAGCTACCACTTAAGCTAGCTAAAGGCTTACGTTCTAAAGACGGGGCTATGCATGTTGAAAATGGTTTACAAAACACCCGTAGTGACGGTGAACTACAAAAAGTTAAAGATTTAGCTGGTGTAGATATAAGTAAATATCTGAAAAACATGCAGATGCAAAAACAGGTCAACGCGGCTTTGCAAGGGAAACCACAAAAGGCTTCTAGCCCTGTCAACAAGAACGCAGGGTCTGTACTTAAGGCGCCTACTGTTAAACCATCAGCGGATAAGCCTAACAGCATTAGGCGTTAAGTTAGGCTTATCCGCCTGGGCTTACAAAGACCGGTTCTTTGCCAGTTTTGGCCCTTCAATAGCAGGTCGAGTAGGGGACGCGGTTGCTTTTGCGGGTTTAACCATCTGGTTTGGGGGATAGTTAAGAGCCGCGTACCCTACTTGATTAGCTTTCACAAGGTTAGGATCTGCGCCTGCCTGTATTTTAGCGGCAGCTTGTTGTTCTTTAGCTACAGGGTCACGCCAAACAGATAGTTCAGTGACAGTAACTGAAGTAGTGGTAGTGGTCGTGGTTGTTTGCGTAAACTGGGTAGGTTTATTTGCGCCAGTTTGCTGTAACCAGGGGTTGGTTTTTTGGTTAGATGGCGCTTGTTGTGTGGCCGCAGCAGATTGCTGCTGGGCTTGGGGGTCTTGGTCGTAGTAGCCACGTAGGTGTAACAGACGCTCCTCGATGTGGCTTTCTATGTGTGTTTTAGCTGTAGAAGCTTCAGAAGAGTAGTGAGACCAAACACATGAGGCTGCGTAGCAGTTAAAGGCATCTTCCTCGCTAGCGTTTTGCCAAAAATCTTTGTCAAACGTTTTGTTGTAGATGTCAGCTGCTTGCTGGTGGTCTTGCTCTATGATCTGTGTGATAGAGATGTTTATCTGCAAGCTTTTAATAATCTCGTAGTGCTCACGTTGCTGCTCAGCCAAGGATTTAGATAGCTTTTTGATCAGTTCCAGGGCGAACTCAATGCCTTCCTTGATTTTGATTTTTGTCTGATCGATCGGGTCTTCTTGTTGTTGCATGAAACTACTCCTTCTTTAGAGAGTTTTGTTTTCCCAGTATGGCACTTTTTTAGCTAGTACAGGCTCAGATCCAGAGGCCAGTACCCACATGCGTTGAGCTGGTAAAGATTGCAAATCAGCGATTGTGGCAATCGAGCGTTGCTGAGCTTGACGCGATACGGACCGTGAGGAGCCTTGTTTAGAGTGGGAGGTTTGCACGGAGTCTAGCCAATAAACCCCGATGATTTCTGAGAGCAGGGATAAAAACTCTTTTTCTTTAACCCCGCCCCCATAGACGGCCACATTAGCTGCGCTCCATAGCTTTTTCATGCCCGCATCACCCCACCTGGCAGTACCTTGGCTCCATGATTGCAGTAGCGTGTCTACAACAATACCTCGCGAACCAAAGTGAGAGTACATGTCAGGTAGCTCGTTCCACCGGCAAACGTTAGCGGCTTCGTCTAGCTCAATCAGCATAGGTACTGTTAGACGCCCGCCAGGACATTTTTTAGCCCACTCAACAGCCGCTTCAGTCACGGCAACAGTCAAAGCCGTGACAATCGGGGTCGCTGACCCGCGTCCTTCCTGGCTTAAACAGTAGAGAGTATCGCTACTTTTAACGAACTCTGCTGGGATGAAAGGTTTCATCCACGGGTTAGGGCGGGTAAATTGCATGGCTTTTTCATTGAGCATGAACGAAACCATCTGGAAGGCCCCACCCCACACGCCGCCTTTAGTTTCAGCTGGTAGGTTCATGGCGTTTCGCAGCGAATCAGCCATCAGCGGGGATTGACGCTGCAAAATCATGACTGGTTCCTGGTTAGATTCATCGCTTAGCCAGGAGTAAACCTGTTCCAGGTTTGACCCGTTTAGAGCTGCTGCTAGAAGTAGAGCAGCGATAAGGTCACGGGCGGCGTTATCAAAGAAGGGGTCAGTTTTTGCTTCGCTCTCTCTTGAAGCAGAAGCAAAAATATCTGCCAGGGACCGGGCGCTGACCGCGTCAGTGACGTAGGTGAGCGGGTTCCAGTAGAAGTCTTGCGGGCTTTCAGCGATCTGTTGGGGATCGAAAACCCAGCAGCGCCCACGCAAAGAACGTTTATCTTTAGTGCTATCAACCAGGTCACGTTTGTTACTGGTGGCTACCACAGCGCCAGGAGCTTTAAAGATTCTGGGGATACACCAAGCCGTGGTTTTGTATCCACGCGGACCGGTGATCACGATACACACATCTTCAAAGGATGAGTACAGCCAGCGTCCACCGTTTACAGCTTTACCGATAGGTAGACCGATAACCTCGCTTTGGACTTGTAACCGTTTAGCTTTCTCAGCCACTGATTTTTGGGAGAGAGCTTGCGAGTTAGCGACCGAACCAGTGTGCCTAGAAGCTTTATCACCACGAACTTTTAAGCGTGAACGCCGTTTGAACAGGAAGATCAGCCCTACCTGTAAGGCTAACGCCCCAACTAGGGTTAACCAGAAAACCAGGGTTAAGTGCTGGCGCCCCATGATCACAGCAACCAGGGCAACTATAGGGTTTAAAGGTAGCGAACCTTGCACCAGGCTAGCTAGTGCAACAGAGTCTAGAAATATGAGCGCCCCGACAGTCGCCCAGATAACTGTTTTATCCTGGACCATTATTTACCTTCGGTGTTCCAACGCTGGTTAGTGTTGTTAAGTATCTTTTCTGCTTGACTGAATTGCACCTGGAAGGGGATACCCGGGGCTGAAGAGGTTTTAAGTAAAAATTTGCCTCTACCAGCTGGTGCTGCTGGTTTACCTGACAAGGGGTCGTATGTGCCCGGAGCGTTCCAAGAGTTCAGCAGAGCTTCTTCAGCTTGACTAAACCCCATGATTTGACGTAACAAATCTAGTTCTTTGCCTGGCAACCCGCCAAGGAACAGCATTTTGGAGCGTTCAACAAAACCTTGTGCTTTAAGCCGGTCTTCTTCGCTTAGGGCCTGGAAATCAGCCATAGAGTGGGTAAGCATCATCTGGCCTACACCAACAGTGCGGTTAAGACGAGTTAGCGAGTCGATACGCTCAACCATGCCTGAACTTGCACGTAAAATACGCCAAAGCTCATCCATCACAATCATGTAGTGATGCCTGGGGGCTACACCAGCGTCAGCTAGAGTTTGAGAGATTTCAACGGTAGCAAACCCGTAAGACCAGCTAGCTAAAAGTACCGCAGCTTGCAGGTCAGAGTGCTCATGCAGCATGTCGTGAACATCGAAAACAACCGAGCGGTCCATCATCATGGGGGTAGTGGTAGCAGAAGCGAAAATACCGCCCAGCCGCCCGTTAAGCAGAGCCATGAGCGAAGCTTCAAGTTCTTCAGTGACTTGCTTGTAACGCTCTAGAGAGCCCCTATCCAGGGCGGCCATACGCACAGGTTCGGGTGCGTCGCGCACAACCTGTAACAAATCGGCTAGTACTGGGTTGGCGTGCGTGTTTTCAAGAACGGTAAGGGCCGCTTCAATCACGTTTTCTTCACGGTCGCTAGGTGAAGAACCACGAATAATCTGGATCAGGGAGAGCACCATGGTTTTTTTACGTTCGTGGGCAGCGGCCAGCAGAGCAGAGCGTTCTTGGGGGTGATTTTCAAGTAATTTAGCGGCCTGTTCCACGTTTCCCGCGTCTAGCGGGTTGATGCCACTATGGCCGTGACCGATACGGATAATCTGGCCACCTAAAGCACTAATCAGATCAACATAGTCTGGTTTGATGTCCCCTAGAACCATTGAGTGCACACCCATATAGGCGCTACCGGTCACGATACGGCGTACCAGAGAAGATTTACCGAGCCCGTTAAGCCCTAAAACCATTGAAGAGGGGGCACTGATCAGGCCTTTTTCAAACCAGCTGATCGGGTCAGCGCAAACCGTTCCCCAACCACCAAGAACCCGCCCTAACGGGACACCTACCAGTGGGGCCGTGTCACCAACAATCAGCGGATACAGGCCACAAACCTGCCTAGAAGTTGAACGCCAAGGCAAAAGTCGGGGCATAGTAGCGGCCCGCCCGAACCCTGGCTTATCAATACCCCTACTACCACTAGTAATTAAAAGATCAATTAAACTCATGGCATGGCCTTAACACTGGCGTTTGCAGGGTGAAGACCCAGGGGTAGCCCTAGAGCAAAACCACTGTCTTGAGCCCCATAAGCAGGACGAATCAGTAAACGACTAGCAGCAGATAAAGCGTTTACTGTCACAGAGGTATCTTCAAGATGATCAGGGGTGGTTGTAGCCGTGATAATCATCGCGAAATCAACCAAACCAGCACCACTAGCTTCCTCGCTAGCCACTTCACTAGCCGCAGCTAACTCGCTAATACTACGAGCACTAGGACGAGCACCAGCAGCATTAGCCCTAGCGTGGTTAAGATCCCTCTCAACCACACTAGGAGCTTTAGCCGCATCCATTGGCTGATACAGGATTGTCACCCGTTTACGTTGAACATCACGGTTAGGTTCAAGCAGGCGTGAAAGAACAGCTGACTGTACCGCGCCGCGTGGTGGGCAAGTCATAGTCCAAACCCTGCTAACCGCACCATCATGACGGTAAGAAGAAAAATCAGCTTGCGCGAACACCGGGCCGCTTTGACCCCAATCCAGGTTAATCGTCTGCCCGGCCGCTAATGCTTGATCGAAAAGTTCTTCACTATCAGGGTCATACGCGCTACGCACTAAACGCGCCAACTCGTTAACGGTTACTAGGTGGGTAGCCCCACCACCAGCGGCCACCAGGCCTTGCGTTAAACCAGGTAAACGCGAAGCAATCTCACGGCCAGCAATCTCTTTGTTTTTACGGCCACCCAAAGCAGCCAGGTTAAACGTTAGGGTTACCCACACACGTACCTGGTTAGACCCGGTTGATTCATCTAACACACCCTCGATAACCTCACCAGCTACCTGCGGGCAGTTAGCTGCCCGCCGTGAGGTAACCTCACTGTGTAAGCGTCCACCCAGGTCAGGTAGTGACTCGATAGTGATCGAAGCGCCGACAATACCCGACTCGTTACTTAAATCCCCTAACCATTGACCCCAGTAAGCGACCTGAATATCAACGGTTTCTTGGTCGACCAGGTTAGAGCCAGAAGGGGTTAGACGTATCACTACAGCAGCAGTGTTGTTAGGGTGTTCAACAAGCGCGAAAGAACGGTTCCAAGAATCAACGTATTCGCTGACCTTACAGCCGCTTAGGATCCCAGGCAGAACCAGACGTTGAGAGGCTTTTTTGGTGGGTGCTAGCGCGCCACCACGAAAAACAGTATTACCTTTAGCTTTGTTTAGGCCGAACACGATTTTTTCTTCCGCTCGATCTATCAGGTTTACCTGGTGTTTGTCTTTGGTGGTGATCACCCAACCCCAGGCTGCTAGCAGTATCGCGCCGCCAGCAGCCCAGGTGATACCCCGGTTTAAACCAAGGATGAAAACAATACCTACCCCAGCTAGAGCCCATAGGCTTTGTCCCAGGGTTAGGTTTAAAAATCCGTAGCTTACTGGGCGGCGCCAGCCACCATAAGTGCGTACATCCACGAGTTAGTTTCCCTGGTTTGTTGTTTCGTTAGCTGCGCGGTTTACACCTTGGACTACAGCAGCAGCGCCTTTAGCTACTCCTACTGCTACCGCGACAGCTGGGTGAGCTGCTGCTGCTCCACTAGCGCCACCAGCCGCGCCACCGCCAGCAGCGCTACCACCGCCGGCGCTAGAGCCAGCGCCAGTAGATGATCCACCCGGGGCAGGAGTGGATTTTGAACCACTCGGTGTACCACCGGAGCCGGAACCAGAGCCACTGCCGGAACCAGAACCAGAGCCGCCACTGGAGCTGGAGCTGTTTTGGCCACCACCGCTGCCAGAGCCGGAACCGCCACCAGCGCCAGCTGTTTGCCGTGACCCACTTGGGGTACCACCATCACCGCCACCGGAACCAGAACCAGAGCCGCCACTGGAGCTGGAGCTGTTTTGGCCACCACCGCCACCGCCGGAGCTGGAGCTACTAGAAGAGTTAACGTTTCTAGCTCCAGTCGGTTGGCTTGATCCTTCGGGCATTTTAAGCATGCCCATAGCCCCACCACCGCTTAAAGGCGCAGCGCCTTCAATAACTGGGGATAAGAAACTAATTAAGGCGGGCAGTGCCAGGGTCGCGAAAATCAGGAGCATAATACCCATGAGAAAAGTACCTAAATCGTCAAAGGAGTGCTCACCTAAAATGTCTTTTTTTTCAAATAGTTTAAATGCTATTGCGTAAATTATTGAGGCGACTGGTTTGTATAGCACGAAAGCTACCCACCAGCCAAAAAGTCTCTTCCACCAGTTAAGGCCGGTCTTAGTCGTCATGGTGGAACCAACCACTGGAACTATTGAGCAAATTAGTATAAGCATGGCTGCTCGCGCATACATTAAACCAATTTGCATTATTGTTACAACAAGCGCTATAAGTCCGGCAAAAACAACTATACCAGCCGGTACCGCTGCTCCTATGGTTATAATATTTTTTCCAAAATTTTTATCAGACTCCCCCATTGCTGCCTTGATAATCCAGATACTGACCGCATCGCTGAAAGTGTGGGCCAGTCCTGCGAAGGGTATAAATATAAATGATACCCCTATCATTTTTACTATACCCATGACTAGGTTTTGCAGTTGGGCGGTCCCCCCGTCGCGTGCTAGGGCTACTTGTATGCCAGCGCCAATCAGGCAGCCTACCGCAGTAACTGCAGCCACTGGTTCTAAATAGGCGTTCATCCACGCGGCGATACTGTCATTAGTATCCACCTCAGGTGTTTTTACTTCTATCCAGAAACTCCCCAGCGTTTTTAGCGCTTCCCCTAAAGCTTCACTAATAGAGTCACGCCATGACTCGACGATAGTCCCGCGTATAGCCTCTACAATATCACAGCCAAAATCCCAATCATCACACTTCTTTAGGGGTAAAATCATTAAAGGAGCCATGGAGCCATGCCAGCGCTTTCTATAGAACTAATTTGTACTATATCTAGTGGCCGCCCCTCTGGGCCAAGCTTAATTTTCCAGTCGCCTTTATCCCAAATTAGAGTAAAGGTGCTCTGAGCCAGGGCAGATGGGTACTGAGGGATACGTATGGCTAAATGCACAACAACATTATTTTCATCAATCACCTGAATGCTGTAGCCAACATTTTGTACAGTTGTGCCATTTCCCTCCGAATTTTCCTTAGCTAGCAGGCGTTTTTGATTATCATCTTCATAGGTAGTTGCTTTAACTAAATCAACTAATTTGTGACGACCAGCCCCCAATGCCTGAAAATTAGCGGCAGCCAAAATGGCACCCTCACTGCTATGGGCGTAGCAGGTGGGCACATCACCATCAGCCCGCTTAGCCGGACCGGTCAGGTTGTTGTAGTAGTAGGAGGTGCTATCAACAAACACTTTGGTGCGCATAGCCGGCATGTTTACTTCCCTTGTGGGTTTGAGCTCCGCCCCAGCAAGGCCACACACCGAACCCCAGGTATCAACTTTCCCAGTAGGGTTAATAGAAGCCTGACTAGTCGCAGGGACAGTATTGCCAGGACGCGGCTCACTCAAATCAACGCGACCACCCCCAGTCGCCGTCACCGCCGGAGCTGGAGCAGGCCCAGCTTTAACCCCACCACCATCACTAGTCAACGACCAAACCAGGGCGCCAACCAACACAAGAATAACAACAAGCGCGCCAACAAGGGCTAAACGCAACTTTTTTTGTGCTTCCATAACATATCACCAATTAAAGAGCGTTTTAACAATACCGGTAGCAGAGAGAATAATGATTCCACCAATGATCGGCCACGCAACATAAGCAAGCTTTTCACTAGGCTCACCACGACGCTGGCTAATCGCGATCATCACACCGCCAATGATTAGGCCACCAAGCACGGCCACAGCCCCAAAACCCATAGCCCAGTTCAAGAACGTGTTAACAGGTTTACTAGCCTGGTCAGGAAGCTCGGGAGCAGGCGTAGGCAGGCCCGCCATACCAATCAGGGCAGTATTGACAAAGTTGAACATAATCTTCCTTTCTATGGTTTTTTAAACAGGGCAAGAGCTTTTTTAGCCAACCTTTGAGCCCCTCGATCAGGAGCTAGAGGATCGCAGCGCCACGCCTCTACCCAGGGGGTGCAAAGGCTGGCAGGAAACGCCCCACACGCGGATAAAAAAATCTCATTAACCCCCCTAGGGCGCTTTCCACCACTATCAGGCACCCACAGCACCCCACGTAAAACGCAGGCGCCAGCCAGGCCGCTAGCCCACTGCAAAGCCGCCGCGTGAGCAGCCTTAATACCACTAGCGTTCCACCTAGCCACAATCACCACCGGGACAGGCTCACCAGGAAAACAGTTGAGTTCCTCAGTTTCCATCAGTCGTGCCCAGGTAGAAGTACCAGCACCACCATGAGCCCCGATCAACACCAAACCAGAGCCTTTAACCAGACCAGATTTAACCTCTAACGGCATCTGCTCCAGATCAATTCCGCCAGGCGACCATACCGGGGCAGGGTCAGGCAGCACCACAGGCGCTGCTTTAGCGACCGGTGGCGATGGCGGGGCTGTAACCCACGGATTAACCTGACTAGCACTCACGCCCCTAAGTAACTTTCGCGCGCAAACCCCACCCCATAAACGCCCGCCCTACCCAAGAAAACAAACCTCCACAAAACACGGAGAACACGCATGAACTTTGAAGAAGATTTGACCCTGTTCGTACGCCACACCTACACCATCTGGCACAAAACCCGCACAGGCAACGACCTCGTAGGCCAAGAGTTCACCTACAAAGACGCCCTAAAAGAGATCAACTCCCTCTCTAAACGCATGCGAACCACGCCACGCCACTTCAAAATTACCTACAGTGTCAGCATCAGCGCTGTAACCCCCGAACTAGAACTAGACCAAAACCCTGACGTCAAAGCCATCACCCAATGGATCTGGAAACAATTTCAAACAGTCCCTCCCAACCCCAACCTTTTCAAAGGACTGCCCCCAACCCTAGATGTGAGCTAGGGAACATAATTAGGGGGTGTCATTTTGACACCCCCCCTTTAGTCCTAGACGAAATCGATTCCTTCAATCACGTCACACAACAGTCTCTCATACCGAGGCTTATCCAACTCAAAAAATGGTTTAGCCTCACCACGCGTACCGCTCGCCAGAGTCATCAGCTTACGAGCAGCTTTAGGGGTTAACCCTAAAGCCGCTAATTTCGCGTCAGTAGCAGCCAGTGTGTGACGACGCGAGACATCATAGCTACACACAGCTATATCAACCACCCGCAAGACATAAGCCCAGGCTAAACTCTCATCCACACCACACAGCACCAGGTCAGAGATAAGCGGGCCATAAATATTTTCTACAGCATCCACGTCTGCGCCCGGTAAACGCTCGACCTGATCAGCCCCACTGACCACGGCCTTGCCCTCCATCAGCTCAGCCTCCAAAGGCAGATCCTGGCTAGCATTAGCTTTAAACGACATGCGAGCCACTAGCACTGAAAGCATCGCCCACGAATCACGAGCTCCCAAAACCTGGCGAGTTTTTAAACGCGCAACCTGCCAGGCCCAACCTAGAGCATCATCACGTGCCTGCTCCAGACTCATACCTAAAATAAGGTTTTGCCGCACACTATTTGATAAGTGTTTAACATTTTCTTTCAAATAGTTGGCAAGTAAGCCACTAGACTCATCACACCAACCATCGCAAGCGGCTCTGTAAACCAGCTGCCCTAACTTGTTGCTACGCGCTGGTACCGGTAAAGCTGACTCCACCATCAGTGACGTGGTTGACGTGGTTTCAGACGAACTAAAGCTCATAGCTTTTATATTCAGCTCATACCGACTAATGCCTTGCCCACCATCAGCACGCCACCTAGGCACCACAGACAACACGGCCTTAGTTTCTAGCCCCTTCTTAGCCCGCGCGACACTACGCGAGCTTAGCCCAGTCGAGCGAGCTAAAAAATTGTTCGAGGCCAGAGCAACGCCGCGCCAGTCCGCTAAAAACGCGATCTCGCGCACCACCAGGCCCTCAGAGGCGGTCAAGCCAGTAAGATGATGTGCCCAGAACTGCCAATCAAACTCCCACACATCAACCCCCTAAAAACTCACTAGACCAGACATTGTTTGTAAGGGAGTTAGGGGGAGAGTTTGAGCTGGTAGACCTCGCTTTAAAGGCCTACCAGCCCTTTAGTGTAATACTCAAAGCCATGTAAGGCTTTAAGTACTTAACTTCGTTAGGATTTACCCATCCATTTGGCTGCAGCCTTCTCAGGACGCGGCAAGCGCTTACGTCCTAGTGGTGAGGGTGATGGATAAAGCATTAGGCCCTTGTCAACTTCTTTAAACGAGGCCTCGGGATACACCAACGAAATAAGAATAAGTTTAGACGTAAACGATTGCTTGAATTTACGTTTGCTGACCGTCTGGCTGCCGAACTGTGCCTGTAACGCCTCCCAGGGCACCAGGGTCGGACGACGAGCAACAAAGAGCCTGTAGCTAAGCCACAAATAAATATCCATAGCAAGCGGGCCACCTCTCTCCGAGAGGATTTTTAGGGCGCGCATATCGGTAGGGATCTTCGCAGTCAAAACTGACTGCACAAACGCACTCGACAACCTAACTTGATTGCCCCAAAGTGCCTGCTGCCCCTCAGTTTCATCATAGTCCCACCAGAGCTCATAGGCCTGGGAGACTGGCATCCTATACATACGCTGACGCCTATCCCCCAGCAGGCTCCTACCCCGATCCTCGCTAAAGAGAATGTCAGCACCAAACAGCCTCCTGGCCTGCTCACGCATCAGGCGCCCGGATTTGCCCCCGTAGGGCAGGTCAAGTAATTTCAAAAAATCACGCATCGACTCACCCAGCTCAACCGTGAGCGAGCCATCAGACTCTAAATCAGCTTCACGTAGCACAACCTGGGTGGAAAGCCATGGCAAAATCAGCCTCGGGTATTTCCCGTAAGGGAAAGCAGGAACTGGCTGACCACTATCATCGATATCCAGCAAGGGGTTCAGCTGGAGGCGCATGGGGCCATTTTGACGCACCCAGGTAATCGCTCCACTAGCCCCCGGATCACGATACGGCAAAGACAACTGAGTAAAAATACGCGAGCAAAACCCGATAGCGTCTGCCTCTTCGGCGTCCTCGCGCAGCGCCATCATCTCATCGATCCAGGCGTTAGTTTTAGAGACAGATTTAAAGTTGCTGACATTTGTCAGCAGCGTCCGCTTCAGGTCTACAGCGGGGTTATCAGAGCCAGCATCGGGCCCGTCGTGAGGTAGGATAGCCACGGCTATCAACCCCTTCCAGTACAAGGGTTTTGGTACGCAAGCGCCATCACAGAGCTAGGAACTCTGTGGTGGCGCGCTCTATATACGCACCACTTACAAACCTCAGCCTAGCACCATACATACTGACGTGCGAGCGATATCGAAGATATCAAAAAATTTTTTTTGCATTGCCTGTGGATAACTTGGCCCCTGAAGTGGGGACTTTAGGTACGCTTTCGGGTACCCGAAAAATCAGGGTGGGTACTTTAGGTACGCCCCCTACTTTTCGTTGATTTCATACGGTTTTACCTGTGGAAAACCGAGTCAAGGAGGGAACCGATTTTTAGAGGGGGGTGGGGACTTTAGGTACGCTAGGTGGGGACTTTAGGTACGCCGAATCAGGGGTTTTCCTTACTGCCGCCTGGGAAAGGTAGGTGCTGCCAGAATATATACCAGAAAGAAACCAGAGGTAGGGCCTGTGGAAAACGTGTAAAAGTGGAACAACTTGGCCCCTATTGGCCTGCGCTAGCGCGCAGACTGGCCCTGGTTCGCTAGCATTTTTATCGGCTACGCCACTAAAAACCGCGAACCCCTCGATCCCCTAGTCTCCAAAATCTGGGCGTTTTACGTAGTACAAGCACGGATCGAGAAATGTTTTCCCCGCGTGAGCGGGGGTGAACCGTACATAGGTAGCGCACCTAAAGTACATCGACCGTTTTCCCCGCTCACGCGGGGATGTAGATCGTAGATCTTCGGCTCTTTGGTTGCTGGGGGGCTAGCGATAGCCCCCCAAACCCCCTATCGGCGCAACAACAAGCAAGGCTTGTCGTTGCATCAAAAAACCCTAAACCACCAAAGCTGATGGCCAGGGATACGATCACCACACCCCTTAACCTCACCTCACTGGAGCTAAGGACACATCCCACAAACGATCGTTTAAGACCAGCCATCTACACACAGCCCTAATACAGCAACACGCCGGACCGAAACCGCCGCCCATAAACCCAGTAACTCAAAACCCCCACCAAGACGTTTTTGGACAAGCCGAGTACACTGCTTTTAAGGCACGCGCTGAGCGTCATAGAAGAACTTCGCACACAAACCATGTTCGCCAAGCTCGCTACAACCTCACACAAGCCCCACAGAGGCCCTAACAAGCCCTACCCGACCAATTCCCTACGGTGGACTTCAAACGCCCCACAGCAGCGCCCAGGAGTAGCTATATGAGCTTAGTTGGTTACGCCAGAGTATCCACCCGCGAACAAAACCCCCAAGCCCAAGAAGCAGAACTACTAGAAGCTGGAGCCATACGAGTCTACGTAGACCATGGAGAATCCAGCCGCATCAAAGACAGACCCCAATGGCTAGCCTGCCTCGACTACCTACGCCCAGGAGACACCCTTGTTGTGCGCAGACTCGACCGCATCGCCGGAAGCGAGAAAATGGCCATTGAAACCATTAACGACCTAGCCCAACGAAACATAAACATAAAAAGCCTTACCGAACCTGACATAGACACAACCACACCCATGGGCAGAGCCCTGTTCGGAATCGTTGCAGTATTCGCCCAACTACGCGTTGACACAATCCGACAAAACACCATGCGAGGCCTAGCCCACGCCCGCGCCCAAGGAAGAATCGGAGGCAGGCCCACAGTAATGACCCCTGAACGCGTAGAAGCCGCCAACCAGATGAGAGCAGAAGGAAAAACACTCACCCACATAGCCTCAGTACTAGGAGTCGGCAGATCATCAGTATCACGCGCACTAACCAAACTAGACAGAGAAGCTATAGATAACTTAAAAAATCCCTATATAAATCAAAGACCCTGAAATTTCAGTATTAAATACAGTCTTTTTTCTTGGGATAGTCAAAAACTTGTTTAAAATCCCAAGAAAAAAGACTGTAACTATAGCTAGTAACCTAAAAAACACTCACGTGTATATGGTCGTAATGGCCACCAGCGCAGTCACTTGGGTCGTAAATGCCGCCAGCACCGTCATATGCATACCAGCCCTTATCTGGCTCCCAAATACGGCCCTGCCAGATGATATAGCTGATTCCATATTTTTTGGAATTCTCAATTAGCCACTGGGCTGCGCCATCACCAGCGACCTTTCCCGTAAGCGGATCGTTAGAGCGATCTGCATTCTCCTTATAACACCCATAAAACGGAATGTCGCAGGCCTTACCCATAGGGTGGTCAGAGGTCGGGTTGGCAGGGTGTGAATCCCAGCAATACAAAGCCGGAGTTTTAATTTGGGGATACTTAGCCATGACCGCAGTAATCATGACATATGTGCGTTTTGTGACTTTGCCTGAGTGTTGGTTCCCCGGGGTAGGATCCTCGTGATCTTGCGGCTCGGGTGGGTAGCCACCCGGAGGAGCGACATCACCCCCACCACCAGGAGCCTCATACTTAGATTTAGCCTCCAAAATACGGTGAACGTATTTAATAGTTTCAGGGAAATCTGGAATACCACCAGCATTAAGAACATTACCCAGCCCCGCATTATACGAGGCTAAAGTTAGCTCAACCACATCACCTTTAATATCACCAGATTTTATATAAGCCTCAACCTGGGCAGCCAGGTTACACATATATTTACCCTGGGTAGGGATTGCGTCAGCCGGATCCCAAACATTAATTTTGCCGTCCTTGTTAAAATCCTCGCCCACACTAGCCCACGTGCCGGGCATAAACTGCGAAATTCCTTGCGCCCCAGCGTAGGATTTTGCGTTGGGATTCCAGTTTGATTCAATCTCAATTTGACCCGCGATCAGCGACGGGGCAACCTGTGAGCACCTGCTACCAGCAGCTAGCACTAGGTCTCGATACTGGTCGGGGACGTTAACCAAGCCACCACCAGAACCCGACGACCCATCATCAGTATTTGTCGATAGGGGAGCACCAAAAATAAGCAGCAGCGGCAACGTTGAAAATATGAGGAAAATTATTCCTACAAGCCCTTTACTACTAGCCTTCATGCGTCAACCTTCCTTGAGACCTCGCACTAGCTAGTTACGCTTGCGCGCAAATCCGGCTAAACCTCAAACCCTTCATGGACGAAGGAAGATAATGATGCAACCACAAAGCACGCATCAAACTAGCATCATGGTGTCATGACCCCACAACACGATGACACTAAAACCACCCCCAAAACCAGCGGCCACCTGCAATAACATGCAAAGGTTTCATGAAACCATGACATCATGAAGCTAAGATACTCAGGGATTAAGAAACCATTATCGCCTAGTATCTTTGACAAGTTCGCCCAAGTTCACCCAGCCCTCCAATGGG
>FLSH01004293.1_pt1 | contig 21179 bp, 16 predicted proteins | sample 1550441 | NCBI WGS metagenome assembly FLSH01 (sample SAMEA4031756, study PRJEB14383) | metagenome | biome: human; feature: oral; material: saliva | place: Philippines | collected 2014 | reverse complement strand
AATATCCGACTGACGATGAACACTGTATGATAACGGGGATAATGCCGCTGGTAAAGCAAATGGGATAAATGGAAAAAAGGCCGTCTGAAAGGTAATAAATCCAGTTGATTTTAATCCCCTTATCAACAAACCTTAAAACTCTCTCCAATTAAATTTTTAAGAAATTTGCGTGAATCAACTTCTAAATCTAACTATTTTTTTAATAACTATACCGCCCACTCATTTCTAATGAAAAAAGTACAAATTTAATGGAAAATACACACCTTCAAACTTAATTGCCTTTAAAAAAACGAATGCGTTCCTTTCTCCACATCCTCAAGAAAATCGGCAAAATAGCGCTGATTATCCCTATTTTTGCCCTATTGTATTTTTTATCTGCTTGGATAATGGCTTCATTGCCGCTTAATGAAGAGCAGCCCAAAGGGGAAATTACTTTATTTTTAGCCAGTAACGGCGTGCATACTGATGTAGTCATGCCGCTGAAGAATGATATTTTTGATTGGTCGGATGTCGTCAATCCAAAAGACACGCTCACTGCTGATCCTCAAATAACGCATATCGGTTTAGGCTGGGGGGAGCGTAATTTTTATTTATACACACCTGAGTGGAAAGATTTGACGTTCTCTAATGCTTTAGGTGCATTAAGCGGGCTGAACCGTACGCTGATTCATGTTACTTATTATCCTTTTGAACCACGAGAAAATAGCCACGTCGTCAAATTTTTGGTCACGCCTGAACAATACAGGAATTTAACAAAATCGCTCTTGGCCGGTTTTCAACAAAAAAATGGGCAACCCATCTTGCTAAAAGGAATCCATCATCAGTCTAACGATGCTTTTTACGAAGCCAAAGGACGCTATCATTTATTCAATACTTGTAACACTTGGTTGAATGACAAATTGGTGGAAAGCGGCCTGAAAGGCGTTTATTGGACGCCTTTCTCTTCGCCCTTGCTCGAACAATACCGATAGCCTTCACGCTTCTCAATTTTTGGTCTATGTAAGACTTCAGGCCGTCTGAAATTTTCAGACGGCCTGTATTTTGATAAAAACTCAAAGCCCTTTATTATATAAATGAAATTTTTAAATGGCATTAAATATTAATTTTTATAAATAAACTGATTTTAAATTCTATAAAATAATTAAAATAAAGAAATTTTAGAATAAAATTGCTAAAACAAAAAATCAAGCCTTGTTTAATTCCGCTAAAACCTGTAACCTGTATCAAAAATAAACAAGAGAGTCCATCATGTCCCAACACCACCCTACCGACGATATTAAGATCAAAGAAGTCAAAGAGTTACTTCCTCCAATCGCGCATTTGTATGAGCTGCCTGTTACGCCTCAGGTTGCCAATTTGGTTTATAAAACACGTCATGAGATTTCGGATTTGGTTCACGGCCGCGACAACCGTTTGCTGGTTATCATCGGCCCATGCTCGATTCACGATACCAAGGCGGCGGTAGAATATGCGCAAAAATTGCTGCCCTTGCGCAAAAAATATGAGAAAGAGCTGCTGATTGTGATGCGCGTGTATTTTGAAAAACCGCGTACAACCGTTGGCTGGAAAGGCCTGATTAACGATCCGCACTTGGACGGTACGTTTGACATCAACTACGGCCTGCGCCAAGCGCGTCAGTTGTTGCTGACTTTGAACGAAATGGGCATGCCTGCTTCAACTGAATTCTTGGACATGATTACGCCGCAATACTACGCCGACCTGATTTCTTGGGGCGCGATTGGTGCGCGTACGACTGAAAGCCAGGTACACCGCGAATTGGCCAGCGGACTCTCCTGCCCTGTCGGTTTTAAAAACGGTACGGACGGCAATCTGAAAATCGCCATCGACGCCATCGGCGCCGCCAATCATCCGCACCACTTCCTGTCTGTAACCAAAGCCGGTCATTCCGCGATTGTCCACACCAGCGGCAACCCTGACTGCCATGCGATTTTGCGTGGCGGTAAAGAGCCTAATTACAGCGCGGAACACGTTAAAGACGCGGTAGCGCAGCTTCAAAAAGCCGGCGTGAGCAGCAACCTGATGGTGGACTGCAGCCATGCCAACAGCCGTAAAGACTTCCGCAAACAAATGGACGTGGCGCGCGATGTTGCAGCGCAGCTGAAAGCCGGTGAAGAACACATTATGGGCGTGATGGTGGAAAGCCACTTGGTTGAAGGCCGCCAAGACAAGCCTGAAGTTTACGGTCAAAGTATTACGGATGCCTGCATCGGTTGGGATACGACTGAAGAATTACTGGCACTGCTTGCCGAAGCGAAAGGTTACAAAGCGTAAGTGCGAAACCATTAAAAAGACCGGATATGTTCCGGTCTTTTTTGTGTCTGTCATTTTGATTTCTTTGCTCAATATCCCGAGCAATTTTTAGTCAGGTTCGACATAAAACAATATGTTAGAAAATATTCAGGCCGTCTGAAAACCCGATCATTCAGGTTTTCAGACGGCCTCTCCTACTTTTTCAATTAAAACGTGTGTTTAACCGTTGCAGTCACACTACGCGGCGTGCCGTAGACGTGAATATCCGGCATGGTGCGGTAGCGTTTGTTGAACACGTTTTCAAAGTCCAAACCGATGCGGGTGGATTTGCCGATTTTGTAATGCGCGGTCAAGTCCAGCGTGGCGTATGGGCGTTGGGTCAATGCAGCGGCGGCGGACGGATTGATGTCTGCCGGGTATTCGTCCAGCGTGTGGCTGCGGCTTTGCCAGTTGACGTTGGCACCCAGGTTCAAACGGTCGGTCACGTCATACGCGGTAAAGAGTTTGAACAAGTGAACTGGATAAGACGGATGCAGTTGAACCCCTTCGCTGTCTTTGATTTTGGAACGTGCATAAGACGCATTCAGCAGCCATTTGTCACTCAGGCGGCCTCCGACAGAGAGTTCCACGCCTTTTGTTGTGGTGTTGTCGGCTGCACGGTAGTATTCCTCGCCATTCGCGAATTTGCCTGCAACAACGCCCAAATGGTCGCGTTTGTTCATAAAGACGGAGGCGGAAGCATTCAGACGGCCTTCAAACCATGACGCTTTCAAACCAGTCTCGTAGGTTTTGCCGCGCTGCGGTTTGAGTGCTGCGCCGTCTTTGGTCAGGTAACGCACTTGCGGACGGAAAATGGTGGTGTAAGACGCATAGGCGGTCAAATTGTCGCCGATGTCGTAGGTTACGCCCAAATAAGGAATGAAAACGTTTTGTTTGTGGCTGCTGTGTGCGAATTTGTTGCGTTCAGTGCTGTAACGGTAACGCCAATCCACAAAACGGCTGCCGCCGATAAAGGCGAGCCTGTCGGTCAGTTTGAAACGGGTCGAGCCGTAAACCGACAGGTTTTTCATGCGTGAAAAACCATCGCGCAGATACGGCATATCGGGTTTGGCGATATTGCCGTTAAAGAGGCGCAAATCAGGAATCTTCGATTCGCCTTCTTCATAGAAAGACAGGTTTTCTTTGTTGTCCTGATAGCTGATGCCGACATTGAACTCGTGCGAGCGGCCCAACGCTGGATAATTGCCGTCCAAGGCCAGCGCAAAATTCTGATCGCGATATTTGCTGCGGTCGCGGTCGGATGTAAAGAGCGCGGAGTAATCGGAATTAATGACAAAAGTACCGGCAATGCCTGAAACGATGTCGTTTTTACCCGAAACATGGCTGTAATCACCAGTCAGTTTCCAGCCGTTGTCAAACTCATGGCTGAGGGAAGTGAATACTTCGGCACTGGTGTCTTTGCCGTATGCCCAGCGTGCGGAAGAATTGCTGCGCGGCGAAGACTCAAACGGTATGAATCCAGTACGGCGCGAACCTGCTGCGGTCAGATAGCTGAAACGCGAGCTGCCGGTATTGCGGAAACGGTGTATTTCCGTACCGAGGCGCCATTGGGTTTGCGGTGTGATATCGTAAGACAACGTACCGTAGAAAGTGTGATTGTGGCGCGAAGTGTTCGGCAAGTAATCGCCGCCGTGGTCGCTGACCAAAATAGCGCGGCCGCGCAAGGTATTGTCGGCATTCAGAGGATGATTGGCATCAAGGACGAAGCGGTAGTGGTTCCACGAACCGACACCGGCTTCTACGCTGATGGCAGGTTTGGCAGTCGGTTTTTTGCGTTCCAACGCAACCGTACCGCCCGGCTCGCCCATACCGCCGTTGGACAAACCGCTTGCGCCGCGCACGACGACGACTTGTTCGTACAACGTGCTGTCCAGATTATTGGTGCCGCGGCGGATGGCTTTACCGTCGTAAAGGAATTTGGGCGCGCCGTCCACGGAAATGCTGTCAATCGCCTGACTGCGCGAAATAAATTGGCTATGGCCGGAGACGTTGTTGCCCATTTTGCTGTGGAACACGCCCGGTGTTTGTTTCAATACGTCCTGCAGGCTGTCCAAGCCTTGGTCTTCGATTTGTTTTGCCGTTACGACAGACAGGGACTGTGGCGTTTCACGCTGGGTCAGGCGGATGCCTGTCGCGGCGGAAGATGCGGGAATGGTGTAGTTGGAAGTAGTCTGTTTTCCGACACCTTGGACGGTAACTGTCGGCAAATCGACATGTTCTTGCAGCTGGGTATTTTCTACTTCAGTTGCGAAAGAATACGCCGAACACAAAGCCAGACTGACGGCAAAGCTTAATTTGCCATAGGGAAATACGGGTAGTGACATAGCTTCTCCAGTTAGCTGATGTTTTAATTTGGTGGCAGATTCTATCAAAAAGATGTAGTCCGATGAAACTATGTTCCAATCCCTATTTTCTAAGTAGTTTGTTTAATTAGAAATATTTATTTGTTTGCTAGTTATAAATAACTAAAAAGGCCGTCTGAAAACTGAATCATCAGGTTTTCAGACGGCCTCAATCTTTTTATCACAAAAAATCAGTCTGCCAATTTTCGTGCCAATTCTGCCAAACGTTTACCTTGTGCAAAGGCAATGTCGTTTTCTTCGGCGGTCAATGCCGGCTTGCTGTCGTGGCCGGAAACATGGCTTGCGCCGTAAGGCGTGCCGCCGCTTTGGGTATTGCTGAGTGCGGACTCGGTATAGGGAATGCCGCTGATGACCATGCCGTGGTGCAACAGGGGCAGCATCATGGTCAGCAGGGTGCTTTCTTGGCCGCCGTGCAGCGAAGATGTGCTGGTGAATACGGTGGCAGGTTTGCCGACGAGTTCTGCACCGAGCCAAAGGGGAATGGTGCCGTCGATAAAGTATTTCATCGCGGCGGCCATATTGCCGAAACGTGTCGGGCTGCCAAGCGCTAGGCCGGCGCAATTTTTGAGGTCATCGGCAGTCGCGTAGGGCGCGCCTTCGTCGGGAACGGCTTTTTCAACGGCTTCGCAAACGGTGGAAACTTTGGGCACGGTACGCAACACGGCTTCGCAACCGTCCACGCTTTCGATACCGCGTGCGATTTGGCGGGCAAGGTTGCGCGTGCTGCCGTTTTGGGAATAAAAGAGGACGAGGATTTTCAGGGGATTTGGGTTCATTTGGGGTTTCCGTTACAATGCTGTCAGGTTTCAGACGGCCTTTTGAATACTCGGGCCGTCTGAAAAGAAAATTTTCTATTCAAAAGTGGGAAAAGGTTATGCCGTTTTCGCAATGGTGGCAAGATTTTTTGAAAAGTAAGGGCGTGGCGTTTGCTTGGTTTGTCGTGCGCCGTTTTGATGAAGAGCGTGTGCCGCAAGTAGCGGCAAGCATGACGTTTACGACGCTTTTGGCTTTGGTGCCCGTGTTGACGGTAATGGTCGTCATCGCTTCGGCCTTCCCCGTTTTCGACCAATGGTCGGGGGAATTTGTCTCTTTTATCAACCGCACCATTGTGCCGCAGGGCGCGGACATGGTGTTTGACTACATCAATGCGTTCCGCGATAAGGCCACCAAGCTGACGGCGATCGGCAGTGTGATGTTGGTCGTAACCTCGCTGATGCTGATTCGGACGATAGACAATGCGTTCAACCGGATTTGGCGCGTCAATTCGCAACGACCTTGGATGATGCAGTTTTTGGTGTATTGGGCGTTGCTGACGTTTGGGCCTTTGTCTTTGGGCGTGGGCTTGTCGGTCGTGATCGGTCAGGTGCAAGTAGTGGGCGGATCAGAATGGCTGAGGGTTATCACTGCGGTTTCATTTATTACGATGCTGCTGTGGGGCTTATACCGCTTTGTGCCCAACCGTTTCGTACCGGCCAGCCATGCCTTGGTCGGCGCGGCTGTAACGGCGTTTTGCTTGGAAACAGCACGCTTTTTGTTCGCTTGGTACATGGGCAACTTTGACGGCTACAAATCAATTTACGGCGCATTTGCCGCAGTACCGTTTTTCCTGTTGTGGCTCAACCTTTTGTGGACACTGGTATTGGGCGGCGCAGTTTTGACCTCGTCCCTGTCCTACTGGCGCGGCGAAGCGTTCCGCCGCAGTCTGGATGCGCGCGGCCGCTTTGACGATGTATTGAAAATCCTGCTGCTGCTTGATTCTGCCCAACAAAACGGCAAGGCGTTGCCTGTGCAGGAGTTCAGACGGCATATCAATATGGGCTTTGACGAATTGGGCGAGCTTTTGGAAAAACTGGCGCGACACGGCTATGTCTATTCCGGCCGCCAAGGCTGGGTCTTGAAAATGGGGGCGGAATCCATCGACTTGGCGGAACTGTTCAAACTCTTTGTCTACCGTCCGCAAACGCTCAACAAAGACAAAGTAAATCAAACGGTTGACCACATCATGCAGCCCTGCTTGGAAACCTTGAACATGACGCTTGCCGAGTTCGGCGCCCATACAAAAAAACAGTCCTCTTAAACCTGACACCGTCTGAAAGCAAAAATATCAAGTTTCAGACGGCCTTTGCTATAATCGGCACACTACTGAATACAATATTCAACCTACAAGGAAAAATAGATGAAAACACCAGCCCTACTCTCTCTGCTCGGTTTGATTCCATCTGCCGCCTTTGCCGCCCACGGCGTAGGCCTCGGCCAACCGCCCAAATATCCGGCCAACTTCACTGCTTTCGAATACGTCAACCCCAACGCCCCCAAAGGCGGCACATTTACCACGCCTTTCCTCGGTGCTTTTGACACGCTCAACCCCTTTACCCTCAAAGGCAACCACGAATACGGCATCAGCATGCTGACGCTCGACACCCTGACCGAGCAAAGCATGGACGAACCTTACGCCGTTTACGGCCTGATTGCCGAAGACATCGCCCTGGCGCCGGACGGCCTTTCCGTTACCTTCAAAATCAACCCCAAAGCCAAATTCCACAACGGCGACCCCGTTTTGGCCAAAGACGTTGCCGCTTCATTTAACATCCTGACCAAAGATAAAGCCGCCGCCCCCATGTACCACTTCTACTGGAGCGACGTGGCCAAAGTAGAAACGCCCAACGACCGCACCGTCGTGTTCCGCTTCAAGCAGCGCAACTCAGAATTGCACATGATTCTCGGCAGCCTGCCCGTCTTCTCGCATAAAAGCTATCCCAAAGGCCTGGCCGCCGCGCCCAACAGCCTACCCATCGGTTCCGGCCCCTACCGTTTTGCCAAAGCCGAAAACGGCCGCATCAGCGAGTTTGTCCGCGACAAAAACTACTGGGCGCAAAATCTGCCCGTACGCAAAGGCCGCTACAACTACGACCACATCCGCATCAAATACGTCAAAGACGAAGTTGTCCGTATCGAAGGGTTAAAAGGCGGCCAATATGACTTCGTACAAGAAAACGTCGCCCGCAACTGGGCGCGCGCCTACTCCGACGAAGTCCTCAAAAAACGCAACTTGTCCAAACACGAATGGCTGCAAAACAGCACCGCCGGCATGCAAGGCTTCGTCATCAATATGCGCCACAAGCCCTTGGACAATATTTACGTCCGCCGCGCCTTGATTGAAAGCTTCGACTACGAAAGCGTCAACAGCCGCATCTTCTACGGCGCATACCGCCGTACCGACAGCTTCTTCACCAACAGCACCATGGCCGCAACCGGCAAGCCCGACCGTGCAGAAACCGCATTGCTCAAATCATTGGGCACCAAGCTGCCCGAGGGCGTATTGGATCAAGACGTTCCTATGCCGCCGGTTACCGACCCCAAACTGGGCGTGCGCCCGAACCTGCTCAAAGCACGCGCCCTGCTTGAAAAAGGCGGCTATCAATACAAAAACGGCAAAGCAGTGGACAAACAAGGCAAACCGCTGACCTTTGAATTCCTCGCCCCAAGCAAGAACTACGAACGCATTACCGCCAAATGGCAGCGCGACCTCGCCAAAATCGGTATTACCATGAACGTGCGCACCGCCGATTCCGCCGTGTACCAAAAACGCATGAACGACTTCGATTTTGACGTAACCACCGGCTACTACGGCAACAGCGAAAGCCCCGGCAACGAGCAATACGACTACTTCAGCTGCGCCGCCGCCAAAACCGAAGGCAGCCGCAACCTGTCCGGCGTCTGTCATCCCGCGGTCGAAAAACTGCTGACCCATTTCAACAGCTTTACCAACCGCCAAGAGCTGCAAACCACCTCGCGCGCGCTCGACCGACTGATCCGCCACCAATACACCATCGTTCCAAACTGGTTCGCCGACCGCTACCGCGTCGTGTACCGTAACGATGTGGGCATTCCGTCCAAGCTGCCGAAATACTACGACCCTATCACCTTCGCCATGACCGCAGGCTGGAAGAAAAAGTAGTCGCATTTCGACAACACGCCCAAGCGCCTGACAAGCCCTTGGCGTGTAGCCTTTGGCATAAAACCCCATTATTCGTTTAAAACCAATTAATCCATCCAAACCAAATAACCGCAAAAGAAAAAACAACTTAAATCCAAATCAAAGGCCGTCTGAAACATCCGTCAGCAAAATCATCTGCAACGGAACATTTCAGACGGCCTTTTCGTCTCTTTTCAATCCAGTTTCGCAACCGAAACAAAATATCAAAAATTAACAAAAAAATTGCAACACAATACCCTCAAAATTTACAGAACCGTGTACACTTCTAACTTAAGATTTTGAATTATAAGAATAATCGTAATAAGAACTACAATCATCCCAATTTAACCAATATCAAGCGTTCATATAACAAAAGGAACAAAAACATGGAAATCAAACGTCTCTCTACCATTCTCAAACTGATTGCCAACCCCGAACGCATGGCCATCCTTTTCCTGCTGCTGGACGGCGACCGCAGCATTACCGAACTAGCACAAGCACTCGGCTCCTCCCCGACCGGCATCGCCAACCACCTCGCACGCCTGCGCACCGAAGGCATCATCGATTTCACGCGCTACCACCGCATCATCGAATACCGCCTCATCTCCGAAGAAGCCATCACCATCCTCAATACCCTGCGCACGCTCAAAGACCCAGCCGAATAAACAAATTATTCCACATCACAACAACAAGGCCGTCTGAAACATCAGCTTTCAGACGGCCTTCTCTTTCATCCCATATCGAAAAATAAACCAATCCGCTATACAATACCGCCCATGCCCACAGGCGCCATCCGCCGTCTTCCCACCCAACAGCACACACGGAAACATCATGAAAATCGCCACTTGGAACGTCAATTCCCTCAACGTCCGCCTGCCCCAAGTACAAAACTGGCTGGCCGACCACCAAGCCGACATACTCGCCTTACAAGAACTCAAACTCGACCAAGACAAATTCCCGGCCGCCGCCCTGCAAATGATGGGCTGGCATTGCGTCTGGAGCGGCCAAAAAACCTACAACGGTGTCGCCATCATCAGCCGCCACGAACCGCAAGACATACATTGCGGCCTGCCCACCCTACCCGATGACCCGCAACGCCGCGTCATCGCCGCCACTATCAACGGCGTGCGCATCATCAACGTCTATTGCGTCAACGGCGAAGCCCTGGACAGTCCCAAATTCCAATACAAAGAACAATGGTTTGCCGCATTGACCGAGTTCGTCCGCGCCGAAATGGCCGTACACCCCAAACTCATCCTGCTCGGCGACTTCAACATCGCCCCGGCCGATGCCGACTGCTACGACCCCGAAAAATGGCACGAAAAAATCCATTGTTCCTCCATCGAAAGACAATGGTTTAAAAACCTGCTCGACCTCGGCCTGACCGATAGCCTGCGCAAAATCCACCCCGAAGGCTCGTTCTACACCTGGTTCGACTACCGCGGCGCCATGTTCCAACGCAAACTCGGCCTGCGCATCGACCACATCCTCACCAGCCCCGAACTCGCCGCCACCCTTACCGACGTTACCGTCGATCTAGAAACCCGCGCCCAAGAACGCCCCAGCGACCATGCACCGGTAATTGCCGAGTTTGACTGTTAGATTTTAAAGCAATATAAACACAATAAGGCCGTCTGAGAACTGGATTTCAGACGGCCTTGGTATTGTGCACAATAAAATATAGATTGAATTCTCAAATCTATTTGTTTTTGAGATTACAATAAGAACAAAGTTTGAAAATTTAGGAGTACATATGTTACTAGATATTAATGAGGATTTTAAATTAGTCTATGATCTTTCTATTGAAATAGAAAGAGATCCAAGCTTTATGCATCTGGTTCAACAAGTAACCCTAGACCCCAATAAGCCGCATGTTGGTTTAAAAGGGAATTTAGGGTTATATGGATCTGAACTCTGGTGGGAAAATATAAAAAACAAAGTGATGAAAACAAATATTATTAGAGGAGTAATAAAAAGATGCTATAAAGCAGGCCAAGATAGCCAAGACTCAGTTAATTCATTCGAACTGATATTGCCTGATGGCCGAACATGGAATGAAAGTATCTATACAAATAACAGAAAAGATATTAACCTTTTTAAAATTGGTCATGAAGTTATTATATTTTATGCACATGATGAAATAAAACCATCTAATGGTATTAATGAACAAATAAGATATGCTGATACAGTTATTGAAATGGCTATATCAAAAAATGTTGTTATGGGCTACGCTGATAAATCTAGGTTTGTAAGATTTTTAATGTCTTTACGTCTATTGAAAACCAAAATATGAAAAAAGGTCGTCTGTTAATATTCAGACGACCTTCTTATTTTTACCTTTCAGACGGCCTTTAATATTTCCAATCAACCCAACGTTACCATCTCAATCTGCTCCATACTTCTGCCCAAGAAGCGTTCGCCGATGGTGCGGAAGCGCAGTGGGATGTCGCTGACGTAGAAACGGTAATCCGGATTGTCGTTTTCTGTATTCAGCAAACCTGCTTGCGCCAAGGCTTTGGCGGTGGCTTCGGCGGTGGTGATGGCGGAATCGACCAAGGTGACGTTTTGTGCTTCGCGGCCGATAAGCGGTTTGAGCAGTGGGAAGTGGGTGCAACCCAACACCAGCGTATCGATGTCGTCGGCCAAGAGAGGCTTCAGGTATTCGCGTACGGTCAGACGGGTGACTTCGTGATCGAGCCAGCCCTCTTCTACCAATGGCACAAGCAGGGGCGCGGCTTGCGTGCGCACCAGCGTGTCGTTGTTTTTTGAATGGATGGCGCGCGCATAGGCATTGCTGTTGACAGTGGTATTGGTCGCGATAATGCCGATTCGGTTGTTTTTGGTGGTTTGCAAAGCGGCTTCAGCACCGGCTGAGATGACGTCCAATACTGGCATATTGCCTGCTTTTTGGCGGATTTTTTGTCCGGCAACGGCGGCGATGGTGTTGCACGCGATAACGAGTGCTTTGACATCGTTTTCCAGCAGGAAATCGACAATCTGCATGGCGAAGGTTTCGATGGTGGCGCGGGATTTGGTGCCGTAGGGAACGCGTGCGGTATCGCCGAAATAGATGATGTTTTCCATCGGCAGGCGTTCCATCAGAGCGCGGACGTTGGTCAAGCCGCCGACGCCGGAATCGAATACGCCGATGGGACGTTGTTTGCTGGTACTCATGGTTAATTTCTTCAATATAGTGTTGAGGCCGTCTGAAACCGTTTTTCAGACGGCCTAAAGGTTAAACATATTCTTTTTTATCGTTTTCCATCCAAGCCTGATGCGAGCAAACCCACAACAGCACGATACCGCATACGGTCGAGCTCAACATCATACCTGCCATCACCAAGGCAGAACCATTATGCAGCCAAGTCGTTGCCATACCGACCGATGCGCCGATAAGGGATTGGAACACGCCTAAAACGGCATTTGCGCTGCCACCCTCTGCGCTGAAATAGCTCATAAAGCAGGCTTGAGTGTTCGCACCGACCAAGCCTTGCGTACCGACTGAAAACATCACGCACAGCACCAAAGCCCACAAAGGCGGCAAAGACAGCGACAACACCAAAACCGTCATCAGCAGATTGGCGGCAAATTGGACAATAATGCCCCATTTGAGGATGTTTTGAGGATGCGTACCAGTTTTCAAACGCCATGCGGTAACGCGGTTAAACGACATCATGGTAATGATATTGAGCGCAAATATCCAAGCATATTGGTTTGGTGAAACATGATACAGGTGTTGGTACACGAACGACGATTCGGTCAAAAAGGCAAACATCGAACCGAAACTGAAAGCTTGGAAGAACAAATAGCCCATCGCGGCGCGCGTCCTCAAAACGCGTTTAAACCTGCCTGCCACCACGCCGAACACGTCCATGCTGATTTTGCCTTTTTGGTGCGGCTTGGGCAGGAAATACCACATCAACCCCCAAAGCAGCAGCGAATAACAGGCCAGAAAACCGAAAATCATGCGCCAGCCGCCCAAATTCTGCAAGCCCGCACCAATCATCGGCGCCATCAGCGGCACAATCATCAGAATAATGCCGATTAAGGCAAACATCTGTGCGGCTTTGCGTCCGGAATAATAATCGCGCACCATCGCACCGGAAATCACCACTGTCATCCCTGCGCCAAACGCCTGCACGGCACGCAAGTTCAGCAGCTGCTCGACATTATTCACCATCGTCAAACCGACAACGGCGGCAAAGTAAATGCTCAAGCCCACCAAGGCGACAGGTTTGCGGCCTTTAATATCCGAAATCGAACCGCCGACCACCTGGCCAAACGCCACGCCAAACATAAAAAAGCTCAGGCTTTGCTCGATGCGGTGGATGTCCGAACCCAGCGACTTCGCCATTTCGGGAATCGCAGGCAGATAGGCATCGACAGAAAACGGCATCAGCGCGACCAACATCGCCATCAGCACGGCCATGGTTTTTTCGCCCAAAGGGGCTTGTTGTGCAGTCATTCCGATTTTCGCTTTCGTAACAAATATTCAAAAAACAAAGAAAACAACCGCCTTGTCAGACGGTTGCGGATTGGATGGAATTATAGCAGATTTCAACCTTGTCCAATCACTGCAAAAAAACCTTTGCAAAACTTAAGGCCGTCTGAAACTTTACTTGGTTGAATCCCCCCGCCGCAAACGTTAAAATGCTTGTTTTTTTAAGAAAACACATTGTTTCACATCACGGATTCTAAGGAATAATCATGACTACATTTCAAATTGCGCGTGCCGACGGGAAAACGCTCGAAATCCAAGGCAAAATGGCCAACCGCCACGGCTTGATCGCCGGTGCGACCGGTACGGGTAAAACCGTTACCCTGCGCCGCATGGCGGAAGCCTTCAGCAGCGAAGGCGTCCCCGTATTCTTGGTCGATGTCAAAGGCGATTTGTCAGGCATCGCACAAGCTGGTGCCAACAGCGGCAAAGTGGGCGAACGCATCGCCGAGTTTGATTTGGGCGAGCAATGGCTGCAAAGTTTCCCCGTGCGCTTTTGGGATGTTTACGGCGAAACCGGCATTCCGGTGCGCGTGACCGTTTCAGAAATGGGCCCTATGCTTTTGGCCCGCCTGATGAACCTGAACGACACGCAAGAAGGCCTGCTCAACCTCGTGTTCAAAGTTGCCGACGACAGAGGCTGGCACATTCTGGACTTGAAAGACCTGCGCAGCATGCTGAAACACGTTTCCGACCACGCTTCGGAATACCGCACGCAATACGGCAACGTCTCCGCCGCCAGTATCGGCGCGATTCAACGCCAACTGCTGACTTTGGAAAACGAAGGTGCGGAAAAATTCTTCGGCGAACCTTCCCTCAACCTGCAAGACTGGATGCAGACCGAAAACGGCAAAGGCATCATCAACATCCTCAACTCCGAAAAACTGATGCGTTCGCCGCGTATGTACAGCGCGTTTTTGCTGTGGATGTTGGCAGAATTGTTTGAAACACTGCCCGAAGTCGGCGATTTGGACAAACCAAAATTCGTGATGTTCTTCGACGAAGCGCATTTGATGTTCGACAATGCCGCCAATGCGTTGGTCGAACAAATCGAACAAGTCGTGCGCCTGATCCGTTCCAAAGGCGTGGGTGTATATTTCGTCACCCAAAACCCACTCGACTTACCCGACACCATTCTCGGCCAACTGGGTAACCGCGTACAACACGCCCTGCGCGCCTTCACGCCGCGCGACCAAAAAGCGGTTAAAGCCGCTGCCGAAACCTTCCGCAGCAACCCAAACATCAAAGTTGCCGAAGCGATTGCCGAACTGGGCGTCGGCGAAGCCCTCGTTTCCTTCCTTGATGAAAAAGGTATGCCCGATCCGGTAGAACGCGCCCTCATCCTGCCGCCGCAATCCGCCCTGACCCCGCTTGCTGCCGAAGAGCGCAACCGCTTGTTCCAAAACGATGATTTGTATCCGACCTACAAAGACATGGTGGACAACTACTCCGCCTTTGAAGCCTTAGCCGAAGCAGACAGCCAAGCAGCCGCTGAAAAAGAAGCCGCAAATGCCGCCAAAGAGCAGGAAAAAGCACAAAAAGCCGCAGAAAAAGAAGCCGCCAATGCCGATCCAGGCATCCTCGGCGGACTGCTCGGCGGCTTGAGCGGCGGACGTAAAAAATCCGGCCAAGGGTTGGGCTACAACGTTGCCGACGCCATCGGCAGTCAAATCAACCGCCAAGTCACCAACGCCATTTCCCGCAGCGTAATGGGCATTATTAAAAATATGTTCAAATAATCAGCCTGCAAACATAAAAGGCCGTCTGAAAATCAATTTCAGACGGCCTTTTATTCATCAATCCAATCAGTTCTTCATCGACTGCACCGGAGCAGGGATTCTGCCGCCGCGGTTAACGAACACTTCGCACGAACCTTCTTTAACCGGCATTACAGGCGCGTAGCCCAGCAGGCCGCCGAACTCGACGCTGTCGCCGACGGTTTTACCGGTAACCGGAATAATGCGCACGGCAGTGGTTTTGCTGTTGATCATGCCGATGGCAGCTTCGTCGGCGATGATGCCGGAAATGGTATGAGCAGGCGTGTCGCCGGGAACGGCAATCATGTCCAAACCAACGGAGCAAACGGCGGTCATCGCTTCGAGTTTATCCAGTGTCAACACACCAGCTTCGGCAGCGGCAATCATGCCTTCGTCTTCGGAAACGGGGATAAACGCGCCGCTCAAACCTCCAACCGCGCTGGAAGCCATCATGCCACCTTTTTTCACGGCATCATTCAGTAATGCCAAAGCCGCTGTCGTGCCGTGCATACCGCAGACGCTCAAACCCATCTCTTCAAGAATGCGTGCCACCGAATCGCCGACAGCAGGGGTTGGTGCCAACGATAAATCAAGAATACCAAACGGGATATTCAACATTTTTGAGGCTTCGCGGCCGATAAGTTCGCCCACACGGGTAATTTTGAAAGCGGTTTTCTTCACGACTTCCGCAACTTCGGTCAATGTCGTTGCATCTGAATTTTCCAACGCGGCTTTTACAACACCCGGCCCCGATACGCCGACGTTGATAACGGCATCCGCTTCGCCCGAACCATGAAACGCGCCCGCCATAAACGGATTGTCTTCCACCGCGTTGCAGAACACGACGATTTTCGCGCAGCCGAAACCTTCGGGCGTGATTTCAGCCGTACGTTTGATGGTTTCGCCTGCCAGCTTGACCGCATCCATATTGATACCGGCGCGCGTGCTACCGATATTGATGGAGCTGCACACGATATCGGTGGTTTTCATCGCTTCGGGAATGGAACGGATCAGCACTTCATCCGAAGGCGACATGCCTTTTTGCACCAGCGCGGAAAAGCCGCCGATGAAAGACACGCCGATGGCTTTGGCTGCCTTGTCCAAAGTTTGCGCCACGCTGACGTAAGAATCGGCATGGGTGGCCGCGGCGATTTGGGCAATCGGCGTAACGGAAATGCGCTGATTCACAATCGGTACGCCGTATTTGGCAGACAGATATTTTGCCGTTGCCACCAAGTCTTTGCCGACCGTAGTGATTTTGTTGTAAATGTTTTGGTTCAATACATTGATGTCGCTGCTGATGCAGTCGTGCAAATCAATGCCGATGGTAATGGTGCGCACGTCAAAATTCTGATCGGCCACCATTTTGACGGTTTCTAAAATCTCGCCGGATTGAATACTCATGGCTCTCCCTCCGACTTAAATACGGTGCATGGCTTGGAAGATTTCTTCGTTTTGCATGCGGATATCAAGCGCGAGTTTTTTGCTCTCTTCCGCAAACAAATCCAAAACCTCTTGACGCGATTTGGTGCATTTTGAAGTGTCCACCAAAATAATCATGGTAAAAAAATCGTCCATCAGCTGTTGGCTGATGTTGAGAATATTGATTTGGTTTTCCGCTAAAATTTTGGAAACGTCGTACACAATGCCCACACGGTCTTTACCGATGACGGTGATGACTGAATTGTTCATAACGCTGTTTCTCCTCATAGGATATTTGAAAAGTGTTGACAATTATAACACTCAGGCCGTCTGAAAAACTGTTTCAGACGGCCTGAGTATTCAAATTTCAATGTTAATTATCGACCTGCTTTCAAAGCCTGCCACAGGCGAACGCTGAGTTTGCTCGCATCGGTTGACTTGGGAGAGACGATGAAACTTTTTTCCATCAATTCTTTACTTGGGAAAATCGATTCGTCAGAGGTGTATTTTTCATCCATCAAATCCCGCGCCGGACGGCTGGCCGGAGCATAAGTTACATAGTTGCCGTTTTTGGCCGCTGTTTCCGGGTTGAGCGTGTGATTGATGTATTTGTGTGCATTGGCCACGTTTTGCGCATCACGCGGAATCATCAGCGAATCCACCCAAATACCGACGCCATTTTTCGGCGCTAATACTTCGACTTCGACGCCGTTTCCGGCTTCTTTGGCACGGGTTTTGGCAATATTGAGGTCGCCGCCGTAGCCTACCGATACGCAAAGGTTGCCGGCAGCCATATCGTCGATATAGCCGGACGAGGTAAAGCGTTTGATGTCGGGACGCACTTTTTTCATCATATCGACGGCGGCTTTGATGTCGTCAGGGTTTTCGCTGTTCGGGTCTTTGCCTAAATAATGCAAAGCCAAAGGAATCTGCTCGATGGCGCTGTCGAAATAGCTGATGCCGCAGGATTTCAGTTTTCGGGTGTATTCAGGGTTGAACACCAAATCCCATTCGTTTTCAGGCAGCTTGTCCGTACCCAAAGCCTTTTGAACCTGCTGCTTGTTAATCGCCAGCGTATTGATGCCCCAGAAATAAGGGACGGCATATTCGTTGCCCGGATCGACGGTTTCCATCATTTTCAACAAATCGGGATCGATATTGGCGTAATCGGGAATTTGCGATTTGTCGATTTTTTGATACGCGCCGGCTTTAATCTGGCGGCCGACATTGGCAATAGACGGCGCAACCAGGTCATAACCCGACTTGCCGGTCAGCAGCTTGGCTTCCAGCGCTTCGTTGCTGTCGTAGTAATCGTAGCGGACGTTGATATGCGTTTTGTTTTCAAACGCAGACAGCGTGGCCGGATCGACATAATCCGACCAGTTGTAGATATTGAGTTTATCGGTTTGGGAAGAGGAAGTTTGCGATGCGGAAGATTCTGCGGCGGTTCCTTGTCCGCCGCTGCACGCAGTCAAGACGAGGCTCACGATTGCCGCCGCCATCAAAGATTTTTTCATGGTTTCAGACCTTTTGTTCGGGGGGGTAAAAATATTGCAGCGGTGGCAGATGCCACTTACAAAAGGGAAACTGTGGGGGCGGCCGGCATGTGTCCTTTGCCCTTGATTCAGCAAGGTTCGCATTAAACGGCAAAAAGCTTTTGAATGCAAGACCTTAAAGCAGAAAAAATTCTCCCTTTTCAGACGGCCTGAAGCTATGGTTTTATTCATAAACAACATTTTTTCAGAAACGGTTTCATGCCGTCTGGAAAAAACTGTATGCTTATTCAGACGGCCTCAAGATTTGTCAAAACCGCCCAATTTGTGGGAAAATTGCACGATTGAATTTAATGAAGGGCGACCCCGTGTTAGACAGAGAAGGCTATCGCCCCAATGTCGGTATTATCCTGATTAACGAACGTAACGAAGTCTTTTGGGGCAAACGCGTACGCGAACATTCTTGGCAGTTTCCGCAAGGCGGCATCAAGCCGGGCGAAAGCCCTGAGACCGCCATGTACCGCGAGTTGTACGAAGAAGTCGGCCTGCTGCCGCAACATGTCAAAATTATCGGCCGCACACGCGACTGGCTGCGCTATGACGTGCCCAGCCACTGGGTGCGCCGCGAATGGCGCGGTTCGTATCGCGGACAAAAACAAATTTGGTATCTTTTGCGTTTGGTCGGCCGCGACAGCGACGTCAACCTCCGCGCCTGCCATCATCCTGAATTCGACGGCTGGCGTTGGCATCAATACTGGGCACCGGTTGACGAAGTCATCGACTTCAAGCGCGGCGTGTATTTGGGCGCATTGACCGAACTTTCCCGTTTCTTGCGCGGCATAGAAAGCTATGAAGAATTTATCCGTCGCAATCCAATAGAAAACCTATAACCCCAACGCTTTCAGGCCGTCTGAAAGCGTTGTTTTTCTTCCTTTCAGACGGCCTTTACATTATTCCTATGGCTAAAAACAATCAATACAGCGAATCCAGCATTACCGTCCTCAAAGGTTTGGAGCCGGTCAAAGAACGTCCCGGCATGTACACCCGTACCGACAGCCCGACCCATATCTGTCAGGAAGTGATTGATAACGCGGCGGACGAGGCGTTAGGCGGTTTCGCGACTGAAATTGACGTGCAAATTCATGAAGACGGTTCGCTTTCCGTGCGCGACAACGGCCGCGGCATTCCCGTCGGCCTGCACCCTGAAGAAGGCGTACCCGTAGTCGAACTCGTGTTCACCCGTCTGCACGCAGGCGGCAAGTTCAACAAAAAAGACGGCGGCAGCGCGTATGCCTTTTCAGGCGGCCTGCACGGCGTCGGCGTATCCGTCACCAACGCCCTCTCCACCCGCCTTGAGGTAACGGTCAAGCGCGAAGGTAAAATCCACCGCATCGTCTTTTCTGGTGGCGACGTCATTGAACCTTTGACTGAAGTGGGCAAATGCGCCGTCAAAGACAGCGGCACCGAAGTGCGCGTGTGGCCAGACGGCAAATATTTTGAAAGCCCGAATTACAGCATTCCCGAACTCGAACGCTTATTGCGCGCCAAAGCTGTATTGCTGCCGGGCGTGCGCGTTTCCCTGACCCGTCCGGTTAAAGGCGAAGGCGAAGCATACACCCAAACTTGGCACTACCCGGACGGCCTGAAAAGCTATCTGACCGACCTGATTGCCGATGCACAAGAAGCCGTGCCTATCTTCTCTTGTGAAAACTACATTTCAGACGGCCACAACGGCGATTTCAGCATTGGCGAAGGTGCCGCGTTTGCCTTAACTTGGCTGGAAGAAGGCTCGTGCGCCAATGAAAGCTACGTCAACCTCATCCCTACTCCGCTGGGCGGCACGCACGAAGCAGGCTTGAAACAAGCCGTGTTCAACGCCGTCAACAACTTTATCAATCTGCACAACCTCTTGCCGCGCGGCGTGAAAGTACAAAGTGACGACGTGTTCGGCAAAACCGCCTTCGTCCTCTCCGCCCGCGTCCTTGACCCGCAATTCCAAGGTCAGACCAAAGACAAACTGACCAACCGCGACGCGTTGAAACTTGTTGCCACCGTATCGGGCGACCCTTTGGAATTGTGGCTGAACCAAAACGTGGACTTCGGCAAAAAAATCGCCGAACTCGCCATCCGTCAGGCGCAGGCGCGGATGCGTTCGGTTAAAAAAATCGAAAAGAAAAAAGGCAGCGGCGTCGCCGTCCTGCCCGGCAAACTGACCGACTGCGAAAGCGAAGACATCCGCGAAAACGAACTCTTCCTTGTCGAAGGCGATTCTGCAGGCGGTTCCGCCAAACTCGCCCGCGACAAAGCCACACAAGCGATTTTGCCCCTGCGCGGCAAAGTGCTCAACAGCTTTGAAGTTCACCCCGACCAGCTTTTCGGCAACGCTGAAATCCACGACATTTCCGTCGCCATCGGCGTTGATCCGCACGGCATCAACGACAATCCCGACTTAAGCGGCCTGCGTTACGGCAAAATCGCCATCCTGTCCGATGCCGACGTGGACGGCTCGCATATTCAAGTTTTGCTGTTGACCCTGTTCTACCGCCACTTCCCGAAACTGATTGCCGACGGACACATCTACGTCGCCCAACCGCCGCTGTTCCGCGTCGATGTCAACGCACAAGGCAAGAGCAAACCCGCCCGCAAGTTCTACGCCCTCGACCAAAACGAACTCGACAGCATTTTGGAGCGGCTGCAAAAAGAAGGCGTTAAAGAAACTGCCTATTCCATCAGCCGTTTCAAAGGCTTGGGCGAGATGAACCCCGACCAGCTCAAAGACACCACCATGCACCCCGACACCCGCCGCCTGTTGCAGGTACAAATCCCGGAAGGCGCAGATGACGAAACACGCGACATCTTCGTCAAACTGATGGGCAAAGGCGAAGCCGCCGCCCGCCGCGCATGGATGGAAAAAGAAGGCGATACGGCAGAATTGGATATTTAATCCATTGTTTCAATAGAATAAAGTCCGTCTGAAATTTTAAAAGTTTCAGACGGCCTTTTTTTAAATATAAGAAAATTAAGATTAAACAGTATTTCAATTTCTATACACTGCTGTTATTTACCGGTTTCTATTTGCGCGGCTTAATTTTGCCTTTAACCTTTAATAAGACAAACAAAAAAGCACTGATATAATCAGTGCTTTTTAAATAATGGCGCGGCGGACGGGGCTCGAACCCGCGACCCCCGGCGTGACAGGCCGGTACTCTAACCAACTGAGCTACCACCGCGCATCCACTGTCAAAGACAATGAAAAGGAAACTTGGTGGGTGATGACGGAGTCGAACCGCCGACATTCTGCTTGTAAGGCAGACGCTCTACCAACTGAGCTAATCACCC
>FLSH01013540.1_pt1 | contig 21197 bp, 16 predicted proteins | sample 1550441 | NCBI WGS metagenome assembly FLSH01 (sample SAMEA4031756, study PRJEB14383) | metagenome | biome: human; feature: oral; material: saliva | place: Philippines | collected 2014 | reverse complement strand
GCAAAGAACCTGCCCGTCTCTATCGCAGGCCCCGAGGTGACCGTCAGTCAGTTTGAACAGTCCCTCAAAGACCAAGGTATTGAAACCTTCGACTTGAAGCAGGCATCCTCCCGCGAAGAGGCTGAACAGCAAATCAAGCAGCGCGAAACCTATGGCGCAATTATCTTCACCGAAGGCGCTGCTCCCGAGGTGCTGACCGCCCCCGCCGCCAACACCGCAGCAACCCAGATGCTCAACGGTGTTGCCACCCAGCTGAACGCGCAGATTCAGCAGAAGGCACTCGCCGCCAAGACGGAAGCCCTCACCCAGGCGGTGCAGGCGGGCGGTGAGCAGGGTGCGCAGGCTGCCGCCCAGCTGGAGCAGATGAAGGTGCAGGCCGAACAGGCATCCGCAATGGAGGTGAAGACCACCGCAGTGGTGCCCCTGAGCGAGAATGACTCCTCCGGTACCGGTTTGGCTATTGCCGCATTCCCCCTGGTCATGGGCGGAACCATCGGCGGCATGCTCTCCTTGACCCTGATTAACGGCACCTGGCGCCGCTTTGCCACCGCAACCCTGTACTCCGTCATCGCCGGTGCACTGACCACCCTGATTCTGAGCACCTGGTTCGGTTTCATTCCCGGTGACTTCGCAACCCTGTGGGCTGCGTTCAGCGCAACCTACCTGGCTACCGCGTCCTTCATGATCGGTATGGGCGCCCTGCTGGTTCCCTCCGCTGGCCTGGGTCTGAGCGCCGTGGTGACCATGTTCATTGGTAACCCGATTTCGGGCGCAAGCATGCCGAGCGTGTTCCTGCCCGGTGCGTGGGGACAGATCGGTCAGATGATGGTGCCGGGTGCATCCTCGACTCTGCTGCGTTCGATTGCGTACTTCCCGGAGGTTGCAACGAGCGACCAGTGGCTGGTGCTCGGTTCCTGGATTGCCTTCGGTCTGCTCGCCGGTGTCATCGGCTGGGCTCTCAAGGAGCGCCGCACCGCAACGGTGGAGGCATAAGCGCCGCGGGTTAGACCGCCGGTACAACGTAGCCGACGCAACATAGCCGGTGCAACGTAAGAAGGGTGTGTGCCGTGTTCACTGAACACGGCACACACCCTTTCGGCATACCGACTATTACCGGCTGCTATTCGCTGTTACTGGTTGTCGAGAACGTACTGTTTGAACTGCTCGTCCCGGCGTTTGAATTCCTTGAGCTCATTCTCCAGGGCAGCCTGGTTCTTGGCGACGAGCGGCTTCTGGTACTGCGCCTCCAGGTCGTAGAGCTTCTGCGAACGGCCTACATCCTGATTGCACTGCGCCTGGATAGTAGCGATTCGAATTTCCTCTTCTGAGGGGGTGGTGCTCTGACGAATATTCTTTTCTTCCTTGACGGTCATCTCACTATCGGGGGTGAGACCCTTGTCCTTGACGCATCGCTTCCATTCGTCGTCGAGAGATTTTTTGAGCTGCCTATCGCCTGCGGCGTTTCGAGCGTCGGTCTCCAAACGCCTATACGTGGCGGAGCCGAATGGTATCTCTCCGATTTTTGCCATCTCTTCGCTGGCGCGCTGATAACATTCGGTGCTGACATCCTTCCCGGGGTCGGATGAGGGCGCAGGGGAGGACAGATCCAGCGTATTCGAGTCTTCGCTCTTGTGGAGGCCGTATTTTTGGGCGTACTCAACGTTCCAGATTCCGTAGGTCCTGCCCAGGTTCCTGCCGGATCCCTCGGTGCGGACAAACATCTTGTAGTGTTGCCCGTGTTCGGCAAAGCACTTTTTGCGGGCGAGCTCAAGGGCTTTGGTAAAGTATTCGTCTTTGCCGGTGGTGTCGTATGCGTCCAGGGGTAGGATTACCTGGTCATTTTCTGCGTCGAAAATCGCGCGGGCACTTTCGTCCTTCTCCAACGTGGGACCGAAAGAGCAAGAGGACAGCACAGTGCTGATGAGGGCAGCCGCCAGGAGCTTTTTCAAAGCTGACATGGTGTATATCCAATCTGTTACGGGGAGCCCGTGGCGTCGCGGCCACACCCCCCCCGTAGACCACGCGAACGATGTGGCCTTGAGAACACTTCTTGAGAAGGTGACTTAACAATACCCCTAGTGGATGCGGGTTTGTGCTCAATAGGCTGGTGCGTGCAATAGAAAATTTTCTGCCGCGTGGCGGGTTCTGAGCCGGTTGCAGCGCGGTTCGGCGAAGCCATGGTGGAACCCCGCCGAAACCCCGGCAAAAATACGGTGGAATCACTGCGAAAACTGTGGAGAGACAGGACGCGCAGGCGGGCGCACCTGATTTGGTGCCCCGCCCGCCTCGCGCCACAATGAACACATGACCGCAGAAGACACCAACGCACTAACCAGCGCCAGGCTCGACCTATGGCTCTGGTCGGTGCGCATCTTTAAAACCCGCTCCCTCGCCGCCGACGAATGTAAAGGCGGCCACGTGCGCGTCAACGACGCCCCCGCCAAACCCTCCCAAAAACTCAAAAAAGGCGACGTGGTGCGCGTGCGCTACCCCGGCTGGGAACGCGTCTTCAAAGTTGAAAAACTCCTCGTCAAACGCGTAGGCGCACCCATCGCCGTCACCTGCTACGAAGACCTCTCCGGCCCGCGCCCCGCCTACCTCTCCATGCCCCCGGTCGCCAAACGCGAACGAGGCAGCGGCCGCCCCACCAAGAAGGAACGCCGCGCCCTCGACGAACTGCGCGGCCGAGGCGCCTAACCGCGCATCTCGCACACCTATCTCGTAGAGTGCACCCCGCCCCGCGCGCAGGCACCCGCCGCGGCGGCGGGGAGTAGCCTAGAAGGATGAGCACACAGAAGCACCCTATTGCTGAACCCGGCGGCGCTGAAATCAGTAGCACTGCGTCCGGCGCGAAGAATACCGTCGCGAACACCGCCGAGCCTTCGCTGAACCGGCGCATCCTCGCGCTCGCCGTACCCGCCTTCGGTGCGCTCATCGCCGAACCCATCTTCGTGCTCACCGACTCCGCCCTCATCGGCCAGCTCGGCAAGGCAGAACTCGCCGGTATGAGCATCGCCGCCACGCTCGTCACCACGGTCGTGGGCCTCATGAACTTCCTCGCCTACTCCGTCACGCCCGCCGTGGCGCGCGCCTTCGGCGAGAAGAACCTGCGCCGCGCCTGGCAGATCGGCGTGGACGGCGTGTGGGTCGCCTTCGGCCTCGGCATGCTCCTCATGATCGCCGGATACGCCTTCGCAGACCCGCTACTGCGCGGCCTCGGCGCGACCGACGAAACCATCAGCTACGCCCTCGACTACCTGCACCACTCGCTCTGGGGCATCCCGCCGATGATGATTATCCTCGCGCAGGTCGGTACGCTCCGCGGACTGCAAGACACCGTCACCCCGCTCAAAGTCGCCACGGTCGGCACGCTCGTCAACATTGTGCTGAACTGGCTGCTCATCTACCCGGTCGGCTGGGGCGTTGCCGGTTCGGCAACCGGCACCTCCCTCACCCAGTGGGGCATGGCGGCTGCGCTCGGAGCGGTCATGATGCGTGGCACCCGCGAACACGCCGTCCGCTGGGCACCCGATGTCGCCGGCATGCGTTCGGTGCTTTCGCTCGGCTCCTGGCTCATGCTGCGCACCCTGTCCATGCGCATTGCCTCCCTGCTGACCGTGTTCGTCGTGGCGCGATTCGGCACCGAACACACCGCCGCCTACCAGCTCGGCATGGGCGTATTTAACCTCTTCCTCTACGCCCTGGACTCCCTCGCCATCGCCGCGCAGGCGCTACTCGGCAAGGAACTCGGCGAACGCGACCTGGCTGTAGAGTCCGAACGCGTGAAAGTGCGCCAGCTGAAAAACCGGCTGCTGCGCATGAGCCTCATCTACGGCGTTATCACCGGTTTGATCTGCCCGCTCATCGGCTTCTTCGGCTCCTGGCTGTTCACGCAGGACGCGCAGGTAGCGTTCCTCTTCACCATCGCCACCGTCATCATCGCGCTCGGCCAGCCCATCGCCGCGTACGTGTTCACCCTGGACGGCATCCTCATGGGTGCGCAGGATGTGAAGTACCTGGCAATCGGCTGCTTCATCATGCTCGTCATGTACGTGCCGGTCATGCTCGGGCTGCACTGGGCGGTCGGTGCCGGCACCATGGATGCGCTCGCCGGGTATTGCGGCTTGTGGGCGGCGTATATTCTGTACTTCCAGGGAATCCGCGCGGTCATTTTCGGTCGCCGCGCCTCCTCCGATGTGTGGATGAAAGCAGGCGCCTAAACCCTTCCTAAACCCTTCGAGCCTGGCTACTTCGCGCATGCGTGCTCTGGGCGTAATGGCTCACATTTAGGCCGCCCGCACCCTCCACGGGTGTAGCATGACAGGATACCGAAACCCTCATGCAAAGGATGAAACCGTGACCGTAACCCGCGAAGAAGCCCTCGAAATTTTCGCCCGCCGCCGCGCAACCCGCGCCTACGACCCCGACCGCCGCATCAGCGACGAAGACTTCGCCGCAATCCTCGAATTTGCGCGCCTGTCGCCCAGCTCCGTCGGCACCGAACCGTGGAAGTTCCTGGTCATCCAGGACCCCGAACTGCGCGAAAAGCTCAAGCCGATCGCCTGGGGCATGGCGGGCGCCCTCGACGACGCAAGCCACGTGGTCGTACTGCTGGCGAAGAAGGGCCTGCGCTACGACACCCCGTGGATGCGCCGCACCCTCGAAGGCCGCAACCTCACCGAGGAGCAGCTGGAGGCCGTACTCGAACGCTACGGCCACTTCCAGAAGAACGACATGAAGGTTCTGGAAAGCGACCGTGCGCTCTTCGACTGGGCGTCCAAGCAGACCTACATCGCCCTGGGCAACATGATGACCGGCGCCGCAATGCTCGGCATCGACTCTTGCCCCATCGAGGGTATGAACTACGAGGCAGTGAACGAGCTGCTCGCCTCCGCTGGCCTGTTCGACCCGGAGGAATACGGCGTATCCGTGGCTGTGACCTTCGGTTACCGTGCCCGCGAGATCGCGCCGAAGAGCCGCCGCTCCATCGAGGACCTGGTCACCTGGGCGTAAGGTGCTTGCCGGGCTCTCCGGCGAGGTTTTCTTGCCGGGTTTTTAGGCGCGGGGTGTTGAGCTCGGTGTTCAAGCCTCCGCCCGTGAAAACTAAATATAAAGAAATGCACCGCCTTTACACGGGCGGTGCATTTCTTTATATCTTTTACCGCGCGAAAAGCGCGGTGAAATATGCTTTTGAATTTTTCGTTTGAAATCGCACAGTGCAATTCATTCTGTATAACGGCAGGGCGCTACTTCCTAAACGCCGTCAGACGCATAGAATTCAGCACCACGAACACCGAACTAAACGCCATTGCCGCAGCCGCAATCATCGGGTTCAGCAGGCCCGCCACGGCAACCGGAATAGCCGCCGAATTGTAGGCGAACGCCCAGAACAGGTTCGACTTAATGGTGCGCAGCGTAGCGCGGGATAGACGCAGCGCCGTCACCACCGAAGCAACATCCGAACGGGTCAGCACAATATCGGCCGCCTCCGCGGCAACGTCCGTGCCCGAACCCATCGCAATGCCCAGCTCAGCAAGAGCCAGCGCCGGGGCGTCATTCACGCCATCGCCGACCATCGCCACGCGGTGACCGGCAGCCTGCAACTTCTCAATCACCTGCGACTTACCCTCCGGGGTCACGCCGGCGTACACGTTCTCAGCCGAAATGCCGACCTGCGAGGCGACCGCCTGCGCAACCTGCGGAGCGTCACCGGTGAGCAGGATCGGCTCCAGGCCGAGCTCACGCAGCTGCGCCATGGTCTCGGCGGCCTCCGGCTTGGGGGTGTCGGCAACCGAAATCATGCCGACCGGCTGCAGGGCGGAGGTGCTGCTCGGGGTTTCACTGTTCGAGGCCTCGCCGCGGGCAACAACCACGGTCGTCAGACCCGCCCGGCGAGCCTGATTCAGCAGTGCCAACTGAGCCTCGCTCAGCTGCGCACCCGCCGCCTGCAGGTACTCGGGAGTACCCACAACAACCAGCTGGGAGGAGCCACTCTCGGCACCACTCTCAGCGCCTTCACCCGCGCCGCTCAGTACGCCGCGTACGCCTCCGGGAACACCCTCAAAGCCGCTCACGCTCGGCGCCGAAGCGCCCTCCGCCAGCACGCCCTGCTCACGAGCAAAACCGGCAATCGCGCGGGCAATCGGGTGCTCGCTCAGCGCCTCCACGGCGGCGGCATCACGCAGAACAGACAGGGAACGCTCGTTCTTGGAATCTGTGGATTCCGGCGAAATACCGGCCAGGTCACCCGCCGACTCGTAGTCACCGAAGGTGCCGTAGAACGCCACGGACATCTCGCCGGTCGTCACGGTACCGGTCTTATCCAGCACCACGCGATCAACCGTGCTCGTCGCCTCCAACACCTGCGCATTACGAATCAAAATGCCCAACTGCCAGCCGCGACCCGTACCCGCCAAAAGCGCCGTCGGAGTAGCCAAACCCAGGGCGCACGGGCACGCCACCACCAGTACCGTCACCGCCGCATTAAACGCCGCCGCACCGTCACCAGAAACCAGCCACCAACCGACCAGGGTCAGCGCCGAAATCACCAAAACCACCGGCACAAACACTGCAGAAACACGGTCCGCCAGGCGAGCAATCGGAGCCTTCGTCTCCTGCGCGCTCGCCACCAGCTCACCCATCTTCGCCAGGGTTGTCTCAGCGCCCACGCGGGTCGCACGCACCGTCAACGAACCAGACGTATTGACCGTGGCACCCGTGACCGCATCACCCGGACGCACCTCCACCGGCACAGACTCGCCCGTCAGCAAGGATGCATCCACCGCCGACGAACCCTCAACCACCACACCATCCGTGGCGATCTTCTCGCCCGGGCGCACCAAGAACAGGTCATCCGGCATGAGGTCCTCCACCGGAACCTGCACCTGCTTCGTCACGCCCTGCTTATCGGTGCGCAGCAGAGTCGCCTCCTTCGCACCCATGCTCAGCAGGGTGCGCAGCGCCTCCGAAGAACGGTTGCGAGTACGGTGCTCAATCGCGCGGCCAATCAGCAGGAACAACGTCACCATGGATGCTGAATCAAAATACAGCGGCGCATGATTGCCGGTAAACATCGACCAGAAACTACCGCCCGCATGATGCACATGCGCCGTCAACGCCGGGTTCATGAGCAGCTGCGCCAGCGAATAGAAATACGCCAACACCACGCCGAGAGACACCAGCGTATCCATCGTGGACGAGCCATGACGCGCATTAATAAGCGCCGCCCGGTGGAACGGCGCAGCACACCAAAACGCAACCGGCGCCGTCAGAACCGCCACAACCCAACCCCAATTCGGGAACTGGAACGACGGGAACATCGAAATCAAAAAAATCGGCACACCTAAAATCGCCGCATAAATAATGCGGTCAGTGAAGCCGCCATTCATGCTCGGGGTGCTGTGATGGTTGCCGCCGCCGGATGCGCTCGCGTTCGTTCCAGCGCCCGCGCGCGGCCCGTTCTTGAGGCGCGCCGTGTAGCCGGCGTTGTTGATGGTCTCAACGATCTGCTCGTCGCTCACACCCTCGGGCACGATGACGCGCGCCGACTCCAGCGGCAGGTTCACCGCCGGGTCAACACCGGGGATTTTACGGAGCTTACGCTCCACGCGACCCACGCAGGATGCGCAGGTCATACCCTGAATATCCACGTGGATGATTCGGGTTGACTCCGTTGATTTTACGGCCGTTCCGGTGGAATTAAAAAGAGAGCGCTCACTCTGTGATGAGGGCTCACGGGTGGTTAGTGAAGGCTGTGTAGAAGACACAATACTTCCTCAAAACTCAAAAACGGGAGGGTAGAAAAAAGGTACACCAAGCCGGGGGAGGGGCCCCGAAGGACCCCGCCCCGGCGGTATTTGGTGCAGTATCAGGGCGCGGTGCCGAGAGTACGCGAGGGTGAAGCCGCGGGTAAAACCGCGGGGCTGTGAAAGTGGCGGCGCGAGTAAGGCTACGGCTGTGAAAGCCGCGGCTTAGTGGTCGCCGGGCAGCCCATCCGGTCTGCTCGTGTGCGGGCGAATACCGGTCACCTTCGCGCCACGATCAGACACACCGTACGCACGCTTCACGGCAGCCCGCGGGAACGGCGAAGCGTTCGCCTTCTCGCGCGCCTTCACGCCCTGCTCGTGCTCGGCGGAACGCTTATTCGCGCTCGTGCCGCTACGACGCGCGGCGCCGGTCGCATCTTCACGCGCCGTATATTCGGGGCTCTGCTTCACCCACGAATCGACCAGCGCCGCATCCAGATTCATCTGCCTGGCAACGCGGGCAATCGCGTCGCGCAGGTGCATGTTTTCGGTACCGACAAGGGTGCGGACCGCGCCAACAACCATCGCAATGTACTGCGGAGGATAAGCCATGATGACTCCTAATCGAGCCGGCTGCCGCGCTAGACAGCGGGGGTGAAGCCAGCCTCCACAATAGCGTCTGCGACGGCCTGGGTGTTGAGGGTGCCCTCGTGCTCAATGGTCACGGTGGAGACGCCGTCCTTGACGACGTCCACGGTCACGCCGGTCACGCCGGGAACTTCGCTGACCTCTTCGCTGACGCTCATAGCGCAGTGGTTGCAGGTCAGGCCGGTTGCCTTAACGGTGGTGGTGCTCATGATGATTTCCTTTCGGTAATGGGTTGAAAATTTGGGGCCGCCCGGCGATTGGAGGCGGGGTGTTTAGCTGCGCATGAGGCGAGAGATCGCGGCGGTTGCCTCTTTGACCTTGGCCTCTGCGATGCTCGGATCGCCGGTGCGTTCGGATTCGACCGCGGCGCCGGTCACGCAGTGGCCGATGTGCTCTTCGAGCAGGTTTAGGGAGACGGCGTGGAGCGCCTTGGAGACCGCGGCAACCTGGGTGAGGATGTCGATGCAGTACTTGTCTTCGTCGACCATACGGGCGATACCGCGGACCTGCCCTTCGATGCGGCGCAGGCGCTTAAGGTGCGCCTCCTTGTTGGAGGCGTAACCGTACTGGGTTTCGGGCGCCTCGCCGCCGCAGCATGCGCCGGTGTGCGCCTCGCTGGGTTGCTCGGCTGGCTTTTCATCGGGCGTGCCGGATGCGGTGCTGACCTGGGTGGATGTGCTGTGGCAGCACTGGTTGCTGGTGGTTTCCATGGCTTAAGTATATACCCTAGGGGGGTATACCGCAAGGGGGTGTTACGGGTTGTTACGCGGTGAGGGTGCGGGGGCCTGTCGATAGGGGGTTTTTCGATAGGTTACGGCCCTGTCGATAGGTTAGTGACTTTAATGCGGGTTAAAGACCCACAGCGAAGACACTAACCTATCGAAAGTTCCCCCGACCCTCCCTTATGAACGGCGAAAAGCCACATGTGTTTCGAGAAGCCACCAAAGAAGTGGCTTTTCGAAACACATGTGGCTTCTCAACCTAAGACCCACGGGGGCGGCTTTACATGTCGGGCCAGTCGCGGTGCAACGAGTACTCTGTATCCCCGTCACCGTTATCGTTCAGGTGCCAACGCTGACCAGTGCGAATATCGGCCTTGCGCAGGCGCGGGTTCGGATTATCCTTCTTGCCCATCGTGGGATCGTTCTTGCAGCCCCACCTGGTGTCATCGTAGCTGCAGTCACCGGCTACGCGTCCAACATCAACCCACCACACACGAATCAGCAGCGGGTCACTGGTCGCCTGCGGGGTCACTTCCATCATCTGCCACGGGCCGCCGTCCACGCGGAAACGAGCCGTGTAATGCACGGTCGCATACGCATGGAAATTACCCGAACGCTGGTAGGCGTAGCTGGTATCCGTCTGCCTCGGACGCTCACGAGGGTAGGTGGTCACGGGCCGACCAGCCGTGTAGTTGGTTGCCTGGTCGCCGTTGCCGTACTCGATGACATAGGAGGAGGGCATGAGCTCAATTTCGACGTGTCCGGCGAGCATGTCTGCTTCGAGGCGGTAGGGGCCTCCGTCATCGACGTAGAAGTTGATCTGGTCGCCCTTGTACACGTTGGGGTCGCCTTCTGCTCGTCCGGTGCCTGCGGGGTTGTTGTAGGACTGGTGGAGGGTCGGCTTGCCGGGCTCTAGCGATTCTGCTGCGTGGAGGATTTCCTCCATGACTTCTTCGTAGGTCGGGCCGGTGGGGCCGGGGCTGTCGGCACTGGTGAAAGTGCGGGTATCGTCGGGAATGCAGCTAGCAGAGGAAGGATTATGTCTGCCTCCACCGTGATCGATAGGAATTCCGTTTTCGTCTACGGTCATGTTTGTGAATTTAAATGTTCCTCTTCTTCCGCCTACAGTTTCGCATGACATAATATTGTGATTTTCATTGGCATAGGTAACTTTTATACCGTTTCCTTGATTTACCGTGGTATAGGTATATTGTGGTTGACTTGATTGGTTCGTGTTATTGTTTCCAGAATTAACATTTTCATTATTATTTCCAGATGTTTCACTACTTTTATCTCTGATTTTCTGCCTAGAAGTTTTATTTTGACATATTGCGGCTTTATTTCCTGATGAACATTCTACAGTGTTTGAATCTGCAAACGCGTAAGTCGACGTTGAATATAGAATCTGAAGACCTGCAATAGAGACTGCGAGGTATTTTCGAAATTGAGACATTACTAGTCATCAACTCCTTCGTAGCCCATAATTTCCCACTTTTTTCCATTATGCTTCAATTCGTATTTAAAAGTGTCATTGGTCTTATCGTCATTACTCCATCCACGCCAGCTACCATCATATTCAACATATATCTCGCGATTCCATTCTCGGTATGCCTTCCAGAAATACGTTTCTCCATCTTCGGACCACGGCGCACCATCAGCACGCAGGTTTTCTATTCCGTCAATTACCCAACCTCCGCGTCGATAAAGTCCTTCAATATCATCGTATTCTTTTAGTTCAACTTCAAAAGTCGGTGAAATGAATTGACGAGCCATTGAATAGTCACCAGTCTGCACACCATAATTACCCCATTTAATCCACGCATCCATCGTTTTGCGAAGACCTTCCAAAGACTTCTCACGGTAGCCATCTTCAGGGGCATTAGGCTTCGGCACATTCTGAGCAGGACCGTGCTTGTCAGCCGGGCGGTACTCCCCATCGGGTGCCTTTGAGCCACCCGAGTAGCCTCGGACAGTAGACGGGGTAGCGCTCGCCGAAGGTGACCCAGACGCCGCAGCAGAAGCCGAGGTCGTTTCGCTCGGCGCTGCGGAGGCGGTGGCTGCCGCCTCATTATTTGCCTGCTGGCCACACGCCGCAAGTAGGGCACCCAGGCCCACAAGTGCGCCGCTACCCAACAGGGTACGGCGGTTGAAAATGGTCGAATCCATAGAAGATACGCTCCTATCGTCGGTGATGGTGTGATATATGTGCATGTCGGGCCGTTATTCACGGGCCTCATTGACTGCCGGAAGGAAAACAGCCCCGTAGCGCACCACGCAAGCGCATCAATGCACTGTGGAACACTACAGTTACCACCCTACCGCATGTTTGCCGTCGTTTGCATTCTTTTGGTAGCTACGGTGATGAATCATCACTATTCGGATATTTCATTGCTTTATGCATCAAATATCTCTGTGCCCGCAGAGGCGCTGCCTCAGCAGAATTTGTGCCATGGTTTAGCGTCTTCGACCATGGCTTTTGACTACGACCAAAGACACTAACCTATGGCACAAATCCGTAGCTCATTACCGGGTCTCCACCCGGTCCGCGCAGTCCAAACAAAACGGGCGGCCCCGAACACATCCGTATCCGGGGCCGCCTGCTGCGGTTATTTAGAGCCTACGAGGCAATCTTTGCGATCTGGAACATGGACGCCGGCATCGGTCGGTCCAACGACCAGCGAATATGCATCGGCTTGGAGCCCTCGTGAGAAATGTATTTCACGGTGCCCAGGCACATGTAGGGTTCGGGGCCAAGCCTATTCTCCCTGTGCTGGCGGGCGAAGAGCACGATGCGTCGGCCTCGCTCCTCGTGGTGTTGGAAGAGCTGACCCGTCGGGCTTTCGGGGGATGTCGCGCTCTGAGAGTCCCACGCGAACTCGTCAGTGCTGATGGCGTAGTCCTTGTACATGGTGGCCGGGGAGAAGTGCTTCTCAGACTTCTCCAGCGTCACCAGTAGTGCGGTGGTGTTTGTCGGGTCGAAGGGCACAACACCGTTGACCACGCCGCCGGGTACCTTGAAGTTCTCCTCCTGGCCGCCCAGTCCGGCGAATAGTTCTTCGCGGGAGTAGAGAGCGTGAGTGCGCAGGGGGACGCCTTCGCCCTCAAAGAGCGGCAGGGTGGAGGTGGTATCCGTACCGGCGTTGAAGTTCCAAACGCTCTCCATTTCCTGCAGCATGCCGCGGTTCTTACGCAGAGTTGCCAGGCCCTCGTCGAGGCTGAACTTCTTGGTAGAACCGTCCCACTTGGCCTTCGGCCAGATGGAGAACAGTAGCATCCACGCGTGGCGGCGCTGTTCATCGGTCATGTCCTGCTCCAGGATGTCCGTGTTCAGCAGCTCCAAGTAGGCGTTAATGCGGAACGTGTCGTGCACGTGCGTGAGTGCCTTGACGCGCTTATTCGTCTCGACGGCCACATTGTCCTGGAAGGGAACCACCAGGTCGGGGTACAGTCCACTCGCGGCCTGGAGGCTGGTCCAGGTCGTTGCGACGGGCTTAGTGACACCGGGCAGGGGCACCTTGCTGCTACGGCCGTAAATCTGCGGCAGTCCCAGTCCGTAGTGGTTGATGAAGTCAATGACGGTCGGGCGAATATCGGGTTCCGTGGAGTTTCGGCGCATATCTTCCAAGTAGCTCTTTGCGGTGTCGATAAGGGCGTTCTGGTTCATGCGCAGGGACTCGCGAATCTTCTGGATGACCTGCTTCTGAGTCATCTCGTCCAGATGGAAGTGGCAGCCAGCCGGCAGCTCGGGGCTCTTAATATCCTGCTCAGTCAGGGTGCCTTGCCGCACAAAGGCACGGTACTTGTGGTGAACCATGAAGTTCTTGTTCTGGTGTCCCACAAAGTCGAGGACCGTCAGAACAGACTTCAACGGTGCACGGCGCAGACCGCGGCCCAGCTGCTGCAGGAAGAGGGTGAGCGACTGGGTAGGGCGCAGCATCAGGAGGGTGTCGACGCTCGGAATGTCGACGCCCTCGTTGAACAGGTCCACGGTGAAGATCGTGGTCAGCTCGTGCGCTTCGTCTGCAAGGTTCTTCATGACCTCGGCGCGGCGTTCGGCGGAATCTGTACCTACCAAGAAATCAGCGGGAATACCGATCTCGTTGAACTTCTGCGCCATGTATTCGGCGTGCTTCACGCTCACGCAGAACCCGAGCGCCTTCATGCGCAGGGGGTTGTCGACCTTCTCGCGCAGCTCCTCCACGATGATGCGCAGGCGGCGTTCAGCCTCGCCCTTGGTGTACAGGTTCTCCAGGGCGTTTTCGTCGTACCGGCCGCCTCGAACGTTGATGCGGCGCAGGTCGGTGCCGTCGGCAATACCGAAGTACTGGAAGGGTACGAGGAGGTGGTCTTCGAGCGCGTCCCACAGGCGGATGGAGGTTGCCACGTAGCCATCAAAGTACTTGTCGGCGATGTTCACCCCGTCTTCTCGCTCGGGGGTTGCGGTCAGGCCGATAAATTCGCGGGGCTCAAAATAGTTGAAAACTTTGTCCCAGCTTGCAGCCTTAATGTGGTGACATTCGTCCATGATGATAACGTCGAAATAGTCCGGCGCATAATTTTCGAGGGCGACACCTGACAACGTTTGAATGGTCGCAAAAACAGCCTCATTATATTCAGGCTTTTTGCTGCCGGTCAGGAGCTCACCGAAATTACCTTTTAGCATGACGTCGCCGAAAGTACGGCGCGCCTGGTCAAGGATTTCTTTGCGGTGCGCAATAAAAAGCAGCTTCAGCTTTTTGCCGGACTGCTCGCAGAGGCGCCTGTAATCGAGAGCCGAGAACACGGTTTTGCCGGTGCCGGTTGCGGCCACGGCGAGGTTGCGGTGGCGGCCCTTAGAACGAGCGTTCTGCATTTCTTCAAGCATGCGCACCTGATGCGGGAACGGGTGCACATCCAGCAGGGACGAGTCGATATCGTACTCCAGGCCCTTGCTTTTACGGCCGGTAATATCCGCCTTGGCTAGGGCAGTGTCGAGCTCCTGTTTATCCTTGTCAGAGGCGGTGTAAAGAGTGAAATCGCCGCTCTTCCAGTAGCTTTCAAACAGGCCCTCAAACTGGCGAATCAGGCCGGGCGTAATCGGGTTGGAGATGCGAACATTCCACTCCAGGCCGTCAGTGAGCGCGGCACTGGACAGGTTCGAGCTGCCCACATAGCCGGTGGACATGCCGGTATTGCGGTGGAACATCCAAGCCTTCGCGTGCAGGCGGGTGCTGTCGCCCTGGTAACTGATTTTTACCTCGGCACCGTACTCTTCAACGAGGCGGTCGATAGCCTTGCGGTCAGTTACGCCCATGTAAGTGGTGGTAATAATGCGGAAAGGAATACCGCGATTTTTAATAGCTTTAAGCTGCTCACTCAAACTATTAACGCCGGACATTTTAAGAAATGAGCAGAGCAAATCTACACGGTCTGCACTTTCTAATTCTTTCTGAATTTCAGTATTGAGATTCAGGTCTTTAGAAGTATTCGTCATCAGAGCAACGTCGCTCAGAGGAATATCGGGGCGCGTAGTTTTTGCGTCAGTGAGGGTGAGCTCGCGCATCTGAATTACGTTGCTGTCGTTATCGGTCAGCAACGAGTCGTTCTGTTCTTCGGCATCCTGCGGTAGGAGCTCCATCATGCGGTTGACGAGTTCTACCTGGTCTGCAGGGGTTTTGAGGCTTTCGAGGGCGGGAGCCAGCTGGGTGGCGAAGAACTGGGTGAGCAGTTCGGGGATGTTGTAGTCGTCCTTTTCGAGGATTTCTTCCTGCCATTGCGCGCCTTCGGGGATGGCGCGGCCCATGAGCGATGCGCTCTTGAGATGTTCGTAGAGCCCCAGGGGGAGAGTTTTGTTAGTTACGGTCATAGCAGCAGCCTAGCAGCCCGGGCGGTTTGTTGCTGCCTGGGTGGTCACCGGCTCACGGGGTAGGGGTTGTGGGCGGCGGGATCCTGTAATTACAAAAATTCTGGCGGCTCCTTCATAAACCCCTCCTCGAGAAGCCACATGTGTTTCGAGAAGCCACGTAACATGTTGCTTTTCGAAACACATGTGGCTTCTCGGCGATTAAACTCGGCGCAATAAAAACAGCGCCCCGCATAAGTAACATTCACCAGTCACAATGCTATTGATTCGCATCACACGCCGGTGTTTTTAGGTATCCTTGGGGTAACACCCAGACAGAAGCCCGCCCTCCACCTCGAAAGGGGCCGCATGAAAACCTTCTGGACCAACCTACCCCTCACCATCCGCGCGGCAGTCATCTTCTGCTATGCCTACGCCGGGGTGCGCACCCTCAACCTCTTCGCTGAGGCAGGCACTGCACCGCTGACCCCGCGCACGCTCCTTGACGGTGCCCTCACCGCCGCGCTCGTCGTCGGCGCTCTCGCCCTGTATCTGGGTAACGCCCTGGGTGCCGCTCTACGCGCCCGGCGAGAAGGCTACGAACCCCGCCCGGTCGGCATCATCGTCGCCTACGCCCTCTTCGTGGCGGCGTGCACCTACCTTGCCTACCGCCTCATCGCCTACACCGTGGAGGCGGGCCTCACCTGGCTCTTCCCGCCCGCCCTCGACCAGGTTCTGGTCGCCGTGGGCATGGCTGTTTTTGGCGTGATTAACTATGTGCGCCTTGATCGAGCAAATCCCGACCGCCGCACCCGCAAAGACTAACCGGGGAATGGCACTACAAGAAACCCTGTAATTACAAAAAATCTCCCGCACCGGGTAGAGCACACCTTCACGGCATGCCCCCCAGTGCGGGAGATTTCTATATCAACGGAACGTCGCAGCCTTCACGCTACAGCGCCGCGTGCACCTTACAGGCTCTGTGCCTGAATTGCGGTGATCGCAACGGTGTTGATGATGTCCTCAACGGTGGTACCGCGCGACAGGTCGTTCACGGGCTTACGCAGACCCTGCAGAACCGGGCCCACAGCGGCAGCACCCGAAGACTGCTGAACAGCCTTGTAGGTGTTGTTACCGGTGTTCAGGTCGGGGAAGATGAACACGGTAGCCTGACCAGCGACCTCGCTGCCGGGCAGCTTGGTCGACGCAATCGACATGTTCGATGCAGCGTCGTACTGGATCGGGCCCTCAACCGCGAAGTCGGGGTTCGATGCACGCACCAGCTCGGTTGCCTCGCGCACAACGTCCACGTCCGCGCCAGCGCCCGAGGTGCCGGTCGAGTAGGACAGCATAGCAACCTTGGGGGTGACGCCGAACTGGCGTGCAGTCTCCGCGGATGCCTTCGCGATGTCGGCGAGCTGCTCTGCGTTGGGGTTCGGGTTCACTGCGCAGTCGCCGTAGACCAGAACGCGGTCTTCCATCAGCATGAGGAAGACGGAGGAGACGATCTTGGTGCCGGGGCGGGTCTTGATGAACTCGAGCGAGGGGCGGATGGTGTTCGCGGTGGTGTTCACTGCACCGGAAACCATGCCGTCGGCGATGCCCTTGTAGACGAGCATGGTGCCGAAGTACGATGGGTCGGTCATGCGCTCGCGAGCGGCCTCGATGGTGACGCCCTTGTGTGCACGCAGCTCAGCGTAGGTTGCTGCGAAGTCCTCGGTGTACTCGTTGTTCTCGATGTCGATGATGCGGATCGAGCTGGGCAGTTCGATACCCTCAGCCTGGCAGATCTCTGCAATCTTGGCGGGGTTGCCGAGCAGGATCAGGTCGCAGAAGTCGCGGCGTGCAATGATTTCGGCTGCACGCAGGATTCGCACGTCGTAACCCTCGGGCAGGACCACGGAGCGGCGGTTTGCACGTGCGGTCTCGATGAGGTTGTGCAGGAAGCGCAGCGGGGTCATGGATGCGGGGCGCTCAATTTCGAGGCGTGCGAGCAGTTCGTCCTTGTTGACGTGCTCGTCCCAGCCGCCCATTGCTGCTGCGAGCTTGCGCTGGTGGCCGCTTTCGAGGGTGCCGCGCACGCGGGAGACTGCGCGTGCAGACTTGAAGGTGTCCTTGGTGGTGGACAGTACGGGGAACGGTGCGTTGTCGATGAGGGAGCCGACTGCGGTGTTCTTGCCGGGCAGTGCGTCCAGGCCGCCGGTGAGCAGCACGCCGGAGGGTGCGGGGAAGGTCGGTGCCAGTGCGGATGCGAGGGTTGCTGCGACGATGTCTGCACGGTCGCCGGGGACGATGACGAAGTCGCCGTCAACGAACTGGTTGAGGAAGTTGGAGACGTTCATTGCTGCGACCTTGATGCCGTGGATGTCACGGCCGAGGTCTTCTGCCTTGATGCCTTCGGTGTCGAGCTTGAGAGCTTCGGCAACTTCACCGACGGTGGGTGCGTTCAGTTCGGGGATTTCGGGCAGTACGTAGACGGGCAGGTTTGCGTCGCCGCGCTTGACGGAGTTCTCGATTTCGTCGCGCAGTTCGGGTTCTGAACGGCCGACGATGATTGCGAGCAGGTCTGCCTTGGATGCGAGCAGTTCGGTGCGTGCCACGTCGACTGCGGTGACTGCTTCTTCGACGGTTGCTTCTTGTGCGCCGACGATTGCGACGACGGGCAGGCCGAGGTCACGTGCGATCTGGACGTTCAGGTCGAATTCGACTGAGAGCGCGTTGGCGGGCAGGTAGACGCCGTCGACGATTACGACGTCGCTGTTTGCTGCGACCTTTTCGTAGGCGGAGACTGCGCGTGCGGAGATTTCTTCGGTGTCGCCTTCTGCGATGAGCGCGAGTGCGTCGGTCATGGAGACTGCGCCGCCGACCTGCTCTTCGGTCAGGCCGAAGTGTTCACGGATGAGGCGTGCCATGGGGTCGTCGGCGATGGTTGCGCCGTCGAAGACGGGGCGGAAGAAGCCGACGCGGTCTGCGCGCTTGATGAGGGAGTCTGCTAGGCCCAGGGCTACGAGGGACTTGCCCGAGTTCTGGGACATAGCGGAGAGGTAAAGACCAGTGGTCATTGTTTTACTGTCCTTCTATGCGATGTTCGGCGCTGGGTCCCGCGGTTGCGCAGGGGTGTATGTGCTCCTGTGCGCGGGTGCGTCGAGCTTATATGTCATCTTCTATCTTAAGGCGTTGTGGGGGTGGTGCCTAACAGGGGGTGCGGTGCGGTGCGTCATGTGGGGCGGATGCGCGGCTGTTGCGGGGTAGGGATGTTTTGCGTGTCGCCTCCTGGTGTGGTGTGCCGTTTAGGGGTTGAGGATGCGCGTGTATCGGACGCTGCGTCCGGGGGCCCAGATGCCGCGTGCTTGGAAGTACACGCCTTCGTTGCGGTAGCCGAGGCGCTCGTAGAAGGAGACCGCTCGTTCGTTTTCTGCCAGGACCCACAGGTAGGAGTTTTCGCCCGGGTAGATGACGGAGTCGTAGAGTGCCTGCCCGAGCCCGGTGCCGTGCGTGTGGTCGAGGGTGTACAGATGCGTGAGTTTGCGGGTGCCTGCGGGCAGTTCGGAGAGGTCGTCGGCGCGTTCGAGTTCCCAGGAGGAAGGCTCGCACAGGGAGAGCGCCAGGCCGACCGGCTTCTCCCAGTCGATCTGGGTGCCCACGGCGCAGGAGAGTCCACCGTCGGGGGTCCAGCCGGGCACCTCGTAGGCGAAGAAGCCGCGCACGGTGGGGGAGGCGAGGTGGCGATGGAAGTCTTCGAGGTATTCGTTGCGTTCGGCACGGTGGCGGGCGGTGAAGCTTTCCCCGAGCGCGTCGAAGTAGATCGGGTCGTAGGTTTGTTCCATGCAGTCCAGCTGCAGGTTGACGTATTTTTCGGCGTCGGTTGGTTCAATCGGTGCGAGCGCGTAGCGGCCCTGACATACAAATCCCATGGGTTCTAGTCTACTCAGCTAGCCCCTGTGGAGGCGGTCCTTCGCGGGTGCGTACGCTAGGGGCGTGCGGGCGGTAGCTATGTGGGGGCGGCTAGTTGGCGGCTCTGTTGCTTTGGACCGTGTCGGTTAGGCTAGTGGGTATGGCGAAAAAGAGCAGGGCACCCAAGAACTCCCCCAAAAACCAGAAGAACCAAAAGAACCGCATCGACGATACCGAGAACACCCCCGTGCAGGGTGCCGCCGCTGGCGTGTACCCGATCTCTACGGGTGAGGCGGAGCTGGTCCCCGACGGCTACCACGCCGACGGCTGGCTGCTGCTCATTAATGGTGTGCAGTCTTCCCACGTGATTGTGGGTGAGCCCCGCCAGCTGGATTTTGAGTACATGCGCTGGATCGCGGCGGTCGTCTCCTCGCACGTGGAGGAGCACCTGGACGCTACGAAGCTGCGCATCACCCACCTGGGCGGCGGCGCGTGCTCCATGGCGCGCTACTTCGCTGACCTGTACCCGACGAGCCGCAACACGGTCGTTGAGCTGGACGCCAAGCTCGCCGAGTATGTGCGTGCCTGGTTCGACATCCCCAAGGCGCCGCGCGTGAAGATTCGTGTGGGTGAGGCGGGTGCCGTCACCGCGACCTTCGCGCCCGCATCCCGTGACGTGGTGATTCGTGACGTATTCGCCGGGGACACCACGCCCGAGGCGCTGACCACCGTCGAGTTCACCCGCACCGTTGCCGAGTCGCTGGCGCCCGGTGGCCTGTACATCCTCAACTGTGGCGACGGGCCGGCACTGACCGGTGCCCGCGCGGAGGCGTCCGCCCTGCTTGAGGTGTTCGAGTACGTGTGCATTGTGGCGGATTCGGCAATGTTGAAGGGCCGCCGCCGCGGCAACGTCATTATTGCCGGTTCCCACGCGCCCCTGCCGGAGGCTGGTTCCGTGCAGGCTGCCGCTATTGCCCGTGAGCTCATGGGTGGAGGCGTGCCCGCCCAGTACTGGGACACCGCGCGGGTGCGCCAGTTCGTGAGGTAGCGGTTTTTAGCCGCGGTATAGGTTTTCGGTCATGACTTAAATTTTTCGACCATAGGTTAGTGACTTTGGTGGGGGCTTTTAACTATCGCCAAAGACCGTAACCTATCACCGAATTCGGCGGCCCCTCCACGGCAGACGCTACTATAGTGGCATGCGATACACCTACCTTGGCCCCTCCGGCACCTTCACCGAATCCGCCCTGCTGAGCGTCCCCGGCGCATCCGACGCCGAACGCATCCCCGCCACCAGCGTGCCCGACGCGCTCGCACGCCTGAACGCGGGCGAGGTGGACGCCGCCATGGTGCCCATCGAAAACTCCGTGGAGGGCGGCGTGAGCGCCACCCTGGACGCTATCGCAGCCAGCGAGGGTGTACGCATTATCCGCGAGGTGCTCGTGCCGATCCGCTTCGTACTGGTCGCCGCGAAGCCCATCAGCATTGACGACGTTAAGACCATCTCCACCCACTCGCACGCCTGGGCGCAGGTGCGAGGCTGGGCGCAGGAGAACGTGCCCACCGCCGCCTACCTGCCCGGCTCCTCCACCGCCGCGGCGGCTGTCGGCCTGCTCGAAGAGGGCTGCACCTACGATGCGGCAATCTGCTCCCCGGCACTGCTGAACTACCACCCGGAACTGCACGTACTGCAGGACAACATCGGCGACAACAAGAACGCCGTGACCCGCTTCGTGCTGCTCTCCCGCACCGCCGACATCCCCGAACCGACCGGCTCCGACAAGACCACCCTGACCGTGCCGCTGCCCACCAACCGCGCCGGCGCCCTGCTCGAACTACTCGAACAGTTCTCCGTGCGCGGCGTGAACCTCTCCCGCATCGAATCGCGCCCCACCGGCGAAGGCATGGGCTCCTACTCGTTCAGCATCGACGCCGACGGCCACATCTACGAGGCACGCATGCGCGATGCACTGCGCGGCCTGCACCGCGTCTCCCCGACGCTGAAATTCCTCGGCTCCTACCCGCGCGCCGACCACGAAAACACCGAAGTCGACGCCATCCACTCCGACGGCTCCTTCGACGCCGCACACGAATGGGTCGAGTCGCTCTTCCCCAACGGCCGCCCCGCACACCTGCAGCGCCACTAGCGGCACCACTAGCAATACCACTAGCCGCCCGCCGCTAGACACCCCCGCACCTACCCGCGCCCCACCAGCGCAAACCCCGCCCACAACCCACCGCAAGATTAGGTAGGATAAAACAGTGATTGATATTAACCTCCTCCGCGAAAACCCCGACGTCTTCCGCGCCTCCCAGCGAGCACGCGGCAAGGACGAAACCCACGTCGACCGCATCCTCGAAGCCGAC
>FLSH01003455.1_pt1 | contig 21209 bp, 34 predicted proteins | sample 1550441 | NCBI WGS metagenome assembly FLSH01 (sample SAMEA4031756, study PRJEB14383) | metagenome | biome: human; feature: oral; material: saliva | place: Philippines | collected 2014 | reverse complement strand
TGATAAGTATTTTGATAATATAAAAAATATTGATAAAAATGATCACATAATAACATTATGTACTATATATAACATGCCTGTATTAGGTTTAAATATTAATATACTTACTAATTTAAATGGTATATGTAATAATAGCTTTTATAATTCTGCAACTATTAAACGGTATGATAATGGTGTTAAAAACGGTATAGTATTAAATAGTACATTAAATAAAAAGAATAGATTATATACAGAATTATACTGGGGCGAAAATCCAACAGATTATTGCTATATATGTAATCCACCGGAAAAACTTTTATATACAAAAAACCTGCATAAGAAGAGGCAAACACGATATGAAGGAACAGATACAAAAGAAAGGTATAAATGGAAATAGGATGAATTTGGAAATTTTAAAAGATATATTCCAGTAATTACTAAATATAATGCACATTTAGAAGAACTTAAAGATATTTCAAATGTTGATATAGATTAGTATAATACTAATATATATAAGATTAATTCAGTAAATTTGAAAAATAAACAAAAAGAACTTAAAATACAAAATCAAATAAGAGCTAATAAAATAGAACGTAACAAGCTTATAGATAAAGTTCAAGAATGTAATAATAAATTTTTAGAATATCTTAATAAAAATCAGAATAATGATGAAGAACACTTTAATTTTGAATTACATAATAAAGTACAAAAAATAGCATAGGATATATATAAATTATAGAAGGTATTGAATATATATATTAATACAATAAGTAATTTTTTAATATATAAAGATAATGATTATAGTTATAATAAACGCACAGTAGAACAATGTAAATCCGCAAAAGATGGTGTAGAAACTCGGATTACTCAAGTATTAAACTTAATAAACGAAGGAGCACAATAAATTTTGTTGCTCCTTTTTCAATAAATATAAATATGGGTCAAGTTATAAATATTAACCAGATGGCAACATCTATATATTAGACAATTCTAAAATTATAGAAATCTGCTACTGAGATGGTAGGTCTGGATGCATAGTGGTGTAGAATTATTCCATATAAAAATGCAGAAGATATTATAATACAAGAATATACATTATCTAATGTAGAATGTCCTCGTAATATAAGAATTATAACTGATAAAAGTGATTATCAACCAGGTAATTATAATGTGGATTTATGGGGAGTTAATTATGAAAATCCTTTAGATATTAGTATTGATATAAAGACATGGGAAGCTATATATGGTAAAAATACAATGCCATAGAAGGGAGATATTGTTTTTATTTAGATGTTACATCGACCTTATGAAGTTGCAACATCTACTATAGTTTATGGAGTAGGAGAATTACCGACATCTTTTAAATGTTCATTGAGAAAATATCAAAGAGTTGCATCTCGTCGTGAAAATGAAGATTTTCAAATATAGATTGATACATTAGCAAATAATCAAATTGAAATATTTGGTGATGATATTTCTAAAGAAGTTGCAGATTCTGTTATGACTGCAGAAAAAACTGGAAATATTTCTACTTATGTAGATCCTATTAAATCATGTGATTTAAATTCTATTATTACAGAACATATTATAGGAGCAAAAGGAAATATTATATCAGAAGCACATTATTCTTTTAAGAAAGCTAATAAACCTATTATATATAATATAAATGATTCTATAGATATATCAAAAAATCATTTTATAAGTAGTATGTGGTTTAAAATAAATGAACCATTAAATAAACAATATAAATTAGAAATTAATGGTATATATACAAAAGATAAAGATTATTGGTATTTTACTGTTAATAATGAAAAAGAATTAAATGATTCTATACCTGATAATACATATATATATATCAAGAGAGGTAATACATTATTAATACCAGGAATTGTATCTATATAGAATGATATAGATGATAATGGTAATTGTAAAAATATTTTTACATTATAGGTTAAAACATCAGATGTATTAAAATCAACATAGAAAATTCCGAATTGGTGGTATTCTAAAGGTATATGGAGATTAAGTATAGATAATCAATATACTTTATTAAATATGTATGATAAAAATAATAATGTATATTCATGTACTATTAATTCAGGTGGTATAAATTTAGTATATAATAATTCTACTATTAATATTCCATTTAGTAAACAATTTAATTTTAATGAATGGACTTATATTGCAATAGATATATATTAGAATTCAGTATATACTATAATATCATAGTTACAAACATCATTAAATGGTAATATAAAAGATATAATTTTATACAAAGATAAAAATAATATAGATATTTCTAATACAATATTAAATTTTGATGAAATTACAATACCTCTTAATACAATAGATATAGATTTATCAAATTTCAGAATATATAATTCTGAATATTCAATAGAAAATGAATATTAGATGGATATGTATTCACAATTAGTATAGAATGCAAGTAAATTAATAGCTGTAGATACACCTTTAAATAAAAATGATATGAGCTTTATTAGCCCAGTTAGATAAAATAAATATGGATTTTAGAAATTATAATGATAATATACTTAATGAATTAAATACCTTAATGGAAGGTATTAATCCTACTATACCTGCTAATTTTACTCCATTAGATAATAAAAATAACCCATCTAATTAGTCTAATAAAAAACCTGATTTAAGCAACGTTAATCAATATAGTGTTGAAAATAATAATCTTAATGATATTACATCTGAACAATTACTATAGATGTTATCACCTAAAAATTATAAAAAATTAGGTGAAGGAAATCCAGAAACACAAAAAAAATAGTTTACTGAATATATTAATAGTGAATATTTAAACGAACCTATTATGAATATTCCAAAATATCCAGAAAGTGATGTAGATAGTAGTGTATTAACAGAAGAAAATAATTATGCAATGTATGATTTGCAAGCATGGGATCCACGTTTAAAGCGATTAGATGCATTCTTTATGAATACAGAAGGTGGTAGTACTGCTATTGTTCCTTTTGCATCTAATACTGCAGCTACTGCATTTTCTAATATGATTTATAGATTACCATTAGCAGTTGCTAAACAAATATTTGCAAAAGGTACATATAAAGATAATGAAAGATTGAATGAAATTAATACATTATTAGAAGCTGGAAAACATGATATTGCATCAAATGCACGTTCAGAATATCCTATTACTCCACGAAAATTTTATAATAATGATAGTAGATTTTGGGGTGCGTCTTCATTAATGAATCCATATTCATTAACTCGTTTAGTGGGTTCATTTTCTAATATAAAAGATGAAGACGGTTCTACACCACGAAATTATATGTATGATATTAGAGATAATAGAAGATATTATGGCATTACAGATTCTAATGCACACCCAACATAGGTTCTATCACCTACTGTATCACATATTATAGAATGGGCTAATAAAGATAGATGGGGGAGAACTCCATATACATATTAGGATTTTGTATATTGTAAATATTTTGGATTAATACCTAATAATAGATTAATTACTTTAAGACGGTATCATGCACCAACACGAGATAATTTACAATTTGAATAGATGTACGGGGATAGTCATAAAAAAAATGAATTATTAACTAATCCTCCTGCTAATCATAACGGTATATATTTTGCACCTCGTTGTACAGTAGTTACATATGCGGGAGATGATACTGGTAATAAATTTTCAGAATTATTAAGTTTTTCAACAGGTATTAATTGGATTGATGCTAAAAGTGAAATATGGGAAGTATCTGGTGATGATGGAGATGATCCTCAAGCTACAATAGATTCTATGTTTGAATCTGGTGGTTTCGGTCATGGTACTAAATCATATATTAATGGATTAATGGATTTAGGTACATTAGTAACTAATAAAATTATGTCATTTGGTAAAATGGCTACAGCTATTAATGGAACTGTTACACATTCACAAGGAGCTGGTGATAAACGTTTAGCTGCACAAATGGACCCATATAATGATGGTACATATGCAAACCGTATACAAGGACCATTAAACCGTATAGAAGAAGTAAAAAGAAGAAAAGAAGGAATTATATTCGATTAGTCATTTACTATAAAATGTGAATATGTTACTAAATCTATTGGTGGTATAAATCCTAAAGCTGCAATGTTAGATATTCTTAGTAACTGTATGGAAATGGTTTCACCTACTGCGGTTTTTTGGGGAGGTGGACATAGATTTATGATTTCTCCACATTTTTATCCATTTCATGATGGTTCATGGCGAGATAATTTTATGAAAAAATTATATGACGGTAAAATATTTGGTCATGGCGGTGCAATGGAATATGTATTATCTGGTGTTAGAAGATTTGGTACTAAAAATGGAGAATTTTCATGGGATAATATAATGACAAGTTTTGGTAATATATTAGGTACTGGTTTAGCATGTATTAGCTCTATTGTATCATCAGTATCTTCAGCATTATTTGGTGAAGGTACAAATGTATTTACATAGTTATTAGATAAAGGTGCTGGCGCTGCTTCACAAGGTGGAGTTAAAACAGCTAAAATAAAAGCTAATAATATGTTTAAAAATCTAAATAATATGTGGAGAAATAAAGTTTTAGCTGCATCTGTTGCACCTACTATTAGAAATATGCATTCTTTATTAACCGGAGATCCTGTAGGAGAATGGCATTTAACTGTTGGAAATCCTTTAAATCCTATTATGGTTGTAGGTAATTTAATATGTGAAAAAATGCAAGTATAGTGGAATGATGAATTAGGACCAGATGATTTTCCAACAGGTTTAACAGTTACATATACTTTATAGCATGGTATGAAACGTGATAAACCTGCTATACAATCAATGTTTAATCGTGGTATGGGTGCAATATATGAATTACCTGATTATATAAAATCATCAAGTGAATATGAAACACATGTAGATAAAACAACAGGTGGTACAGCATTTAGACAACCGGCATTTATACATGCAAATAAGATTAAAGCTGAAAATGGTGTTCATAAATTTATGAAGAATATATATCGTGTATCAAGTGGGCATATACCAAGTAATACTGGAAATTATAATACACAAATTGTTACTAAATTTAATAGTGATGCATTATCATATGCTAATACTCCTGTAAGTGATTTAACACAACAAACTTATATGACAAATAATGTAGTTCCAGCCGTTAAAGCTATGGCTATAACCAGAAAATATACCAGTTAAAAATTATGTTTTAGTATTCTTTAGATAGTAAACCAATTATTATAGATAAAAATGGAAATTATATAGTTGATTTATGTAAATCAATGTTTACTCGTAATGCAGGATAGATTGAATCATATACAGTACGAAAAATGACAAACTTCTATGAAATGAGACCAGATCTTGTTGCAAATGCTGAATATGGTAATACTGAATCTACTGAATTTATATTAAAATTTTCTGGTATATCAAATCCTTTTACCTTATCGGAAGATGATATTTTAATGATTCCTAATGAAGGTGAAGCTGCTGCAAAAACTACATAGATAGAAGCAGATTTTGAAGAAAATGATATAAAAGAACAATAGGTTAGAAATTTCTATAAGTATGTTAATTAGGATTATAAAAGTGATTCTACATCATATGATAAATTAAAAAATACAGAAATGAAATCTGCTGTAGTTCCTAATACATTACAAGGTGATTATATAGTTCCATATATATCAGAAGATGGCACTACTGCAGTTACTATTAGAAATGGTAGAATGTATTTTGGTGAAGATAGTGGTTTAAATACAACTGCTATTATAAAGTCATCTACAAGTAACATAGATAATCATATACAGGCAATTATAGATAGTACTGCAACGGCTTTATCTGATAAAAATTGTATGTATAATGGTTAGACTTTAGCAAATTTTGTGAGAACTTAGATGAAAAATAATTATACAAATGCTACAAATGAAAAACCTGAACAATAAGAATGTTCAGGTTTTTATATTTTGAAAATACTGTAAATTTTTTATTATATACCATTCTTAATGCGGTGTTCAATAAGGTTCCACACAGTATTATTAATAAATGTTTCCTTTAAAGACTTATGTATAAGAGGTTCTATACTATCCTTAAATGATTCAGTTACAGCATATACATTATTATTTCTATATGCTTCAGTAATAGCATTAATATGTTTCTTAACTTGATGTTCAATATATAATTTAATATCTTCTTTTGTTGATTGTGGTGTTAATACTATTTCATTTTCATTTAATAACTTAATACCAGCTTTTTTAATACCAGTCTTTGGAGACCAATATTCCATAAGGCGAGTTGCCATTTGTTTTTGCTTTTCTAATGGTAAATTTTCAATTTTACCAGTAATCATATATTGTTCTTTTAATATGGAAACAATTGCCTATTTTTGTTTTTCATACAATGCAGCCTTCATCTGCAATGTATCTTTCTTACTATCTTCGTAAACTGCGGTAAATTTTCTCATTTCTAATTATTTACAGTATTTTATTAAAATATTTATTTCACTGAATTATTTATTCAAGTTTTTTATTTTTCTACAATCTTTATAAATTAAGTACTAATTTCTCGTTTTTTGCTATGTTTTTAGTAGCTTTTATTACAATAACTAAGCGATTCGGGTCCCAAATGTACTCACAATTACCACTCAGTGCCGTGCTACTGGAATTTTGTGAAATATCATAATATTGACAATACCCCATCGGAATTACATATTGTTCATTCGGAACTACTTCAAATACTAACTTACGTATATCACTTGTATATAATGATTGTTTTGTTATTTCTCTACATGGACATATTTCTATAATATCACCTTTATAGAATTTTCGTTGTGTAAAAACCGATTTACCATTAGAATATATTTTACATATATTAGCATCTGATGGGATCATATCAATTTTCTTAACATTCTTCTTATCACGTTTATAATCATGATTAAATAGAGTCCAGTAATCATAACCTTCAAATACACCTTTAGTAGACCATGCATGCTAATCCATACTCTATTGAGTATCATCAAACTCTATAAAATCATCTTCATCCTTAACGGATTGTGCTAAATGTTTTATAATGGTAGTACTTAGATTTCCATTAATATACTTATCTAAGAATTTTGAATATTTAGTATAACCATTAATAGGGTTTGAGGATGTCAATAAATTAAATATCTTAAATGCAGTATCTCTACATTCTACATATTTAAAAAATGCACGTTCAATAGCTTCAGATGAATATTTACCTGTTATTTTATATGAATTTTTTATATCATTTAATACAGTAGATAAATTCTATTTTAACCATGTTTTTAATATTGGTGTATGGTAAATATCAGGTGTTTCTAATTGTACTTTAGCACATTTATCATTAAAATAATCTAATAATTCAATTTCTGAATTGTTAAATAAATGTAATGCATCATTAATTAGCATTATTATAGATTTACGTTTAGCTCTGTATGTTAAGTATGCATTATTTCTAATTTTTGCATAATTATATGCTGTATTATCAGGTACTAATATATTATTATAAAAATGCTCAAATTTAGTGCGTTTAGCATCATCAGACCATTGGTATTGTTCTTTATATTCTTTAACAAATTCAAGTTCTCTATTATAAATGTTTAATAACTACTCAAATTTCTTAACTATATCAGAATTCCATCCATCTTCATATAAATAATCATTATAAAGACTCATAATTTCATTATGTGCCTTTACAACAAGTTTTAAACTATCAGTGAAGTGGAGCTATATATCTGGATTCATTGCGTTATTTCAAAAAATTTTTAAAACATATTTAGAATATCGTCTTCTTCCTATGCCTATGTAGAAATATTCTATGTAGTTGAATTATTATTCTATGTTTCTTGTTGATTATTATTTACAATAGATGCTGTTTGTGTAGATTGTTTATTATTAGAAGATTCAGGGGTAGTAGTAGATATATCTGTTAATTTATTACTATTATCACTTAAAAAATCATCCATTAAATTTTCCCAACTATCTGCAGCATTACTCATACTTTGTGTTGTATTAAATAAATTATTAACTTCAGTTGGATTTATATTGTTCACATCTTTGATATTATTCTGTAACTCTTCTATTGACTTATTATCATTATGTAAATTACCTATATTACTTTCTATTGTTTTTAAATGTTCTTCAAATTCTCCTGTTGCAACATACTATTCAAAAAATGTTTCAAAATTATCATTAGGATTTGCACCATCATTTGCTTCATTGAGAATATTACCATATAATGAATTACCGAAATATATATTATTTAAAAAATTATTTTCCATTTTTATTGTATATTGCATTTATTAATTGTTTTACAGTATTCATTTTGAATATGATAGGTAAAAAATTACATAATATAGTCTTTATATTTATATCATCTTTTACTTGAATATGTATATTATTTTTTTCAATGGTAATACCTGATATAATATCAATATAATTATTTTCATCAATATAATTAGCACTACCAATATTATATAATATTCCATTAATACCAAATAAATTAAAACCGTTTACCATCTTAATTTGGTATTTACTATATAGTGCATCTATAACAGCTTGATTAATTTTTGTTTCTATATTAGATAATATCTATTGAATATTACTTGTAAAATTCTTATTAGCAGGTTTATTCATAATATCATATATTATATGATAATCTGTACAGAACTTCGCAAATGTAATATCTTTTATATTCTCTACTATAGATTTACCATCATTTATGAAATTTTTATATGGTGTTATATCATATGATTTAAAGTCTTTATCATATTTTAAGATAACTGCTTTTAATATTAATTTAAATATATCATTAGCTTTACTAATTTTATCATTATCTGTAATACTATATAGATATGATTTAGTACATGATGTTATAAATTTCTCTAAAGTATCAACTTTTAATCCTATAATATTACCTACATCACTAATATTATTAATTCCTTGTAATAACTTAATATCATCATTATTAAGTTGAAGAGTTTTTACTAACTATCCAACCTATAAATTAGTAGATTGTAATATAGGTACTAAACCTTTTTGATATTCTAATAAATCATTATAATCTATTTTACTCTTATCTTCTATGTTTATACCTACATAGTCATGTAATGCAGTATAGAACTCATCAATATCATTATATGTTTCATTTAAATGTACAAGTTCTGATATACTTATCTAATTAGTAGTTAAATGCTAAATAGCTGTAGATGCAAACATATTAATAAACATTAATATAATTTCTGGATTAAATATATTACTTATTTGATTATCTGTATAGTTTTTACAAATATTTAATCTATATATATAATACATATTTAGTAATTTTACATATGGATCTTTAATAGACATTATATCTTTAATATCTTTTATCTAATCTAAATGTTCACAATAATTAGTCCATACTACAATTTTATCTTCTGGTATTTCAGATAATTTTAATAAGTCATTAACCGTATTAGGTGTTATATTACCTTGTAATATCTTTTCTCTGTTATTTTTGAAATTTTTTAATACACTACCTTCTGATGCAAGTATACGAGATAAAATAAAATTAAAAGTAGTTCTATTATTTTCTAACATTAAATATGGATGCTCATCAATATACTTAGCTGCAGTAAAAATTAAATGAATATTATTTAAATCATTATGTACACTACTAAAAATCTAAATTATTGAAAAATTTGTTATAATATCAATTAAATTATTTTCTGTAAGTATTTGTATAAATTTATTAAAAAATGAATCTACATCATTTGATACTGATAATAGATCATCTACAATTTTTGTAAATACTTTAACATTTGCTGAATTAATTTTATTATTAAATATTTTAAGCATGAAAATAGACAAGTAATCCATAGTATTACCTGTAAAATCATGTTTCTATCTATCATATACAGGTTTATCATCTTTATTTAAATTATGACCATACACAGTAAATAATTCTTCTAAATAATCAGGAATATCATTTATTTGTTGTTTTATAAATAAATCTTTATCGTTATCCTCTACCTTTGCATTTACATATTTTGTCTATACCCTTGAATCAGATAATAACTGTGCTAAGCATTTATATGTTATCATCATAGCAATAACATTAGGCACAGTTTCTTGTAAAAATTCTATAGTCATTGCAATAGGAGAACCAGATTCTGGTGTAGATATATGTTTAATTCTCCGTTGTATTCTTTCATCTAAATCTCTTAAATGACGATTCCATATACCTGTAAGACCTTCAGCTCTAAGCGGATGTTTAGAAACAAATGCAGCAAGTTTAGATGATAAACCTAATTGCCCACTATCTGCCATACGACAGACTAATTTAATGCGTTCCTTAATTTCTTTATCAACATCTGTTTTCATCTACTCCATCTATTGACGAGCCCATTTAACATCTGTCCATTCTTCTGGATCATTTGTCATTATCTTTATAATTTTTTCACGTAGATTTCCACGAACTTCATTATATAATGCATCAGCATCAAATGGATCCATTTCTATTATATCACCTTCTGAATATGCTTCATTAATATAATTAGAATATTTGTACTAATTGCTTTCATTAATACTATAGTCCCTCATAACTTTTTCAAGTTGTTGACGTGTATTAACAGCTTGTAACTTCTTTAAAGCTTCTGTTTTACCATCTTGAATACATTGCAAAACAGCATCTTTAATATCGGTACTTAACGTAGCTTTATCTCTATATCTATTCTCGCGTTCTCTCTATTCAATTTCTTGTATTTTTCTTAATGTTTCATTATTATCATTTAAATATGCTTTAATACGAGTATTAGCACGAGTAGATAATGTACTAATAGTATTTAATACATCTTCTATTTCTTTATTATTATTTGGTGAAGTACATTGACGAAGTAATACACTAAGATTTTTACTTATATTTGTTAAATAATAATCTATACCTTCTACTAATGATGGAGAATTTAAAGCACCTACAGTACGTTCAGTTTCATATTCTTTTTTATATTCGGAATCATTGGTTACATAAACTCCATGATCACTATTAAATGCAACACTTGCTACACCCATAGTATATGCACCTAATGCAACTCCACCTACTACACCAGCAGTAGTTCCAATTACATCTTCATTTACAGGGTTATAAGATTCATTATAATTATTATTAACTTTATTAGAACCATCTTTATTATATTCTGGTGTAATATTCCATTCTGTATTAGTAAATGCTTTAAATGCAAAATCTGGTGATTTCTATATCATCTCTTGAGGATTTGCCGCAATAGCTTTATGCACATTAAAAAATTTTGGAGGAAATTGAGCTGCTAACATTAATGCATCTAACATAGCAGGTGCATCAGGAAATCGAATAATATCTTGGAATTTTTTAGTTAACTTTATTTTTATTAATGTATTATTCTTTTCAAATTCTTCTGTAATATTACCAACTAATCCTTTTAATATATCTTCCTATATTGAAAACTATGATTTAACACCCTATACTGTTGGAATATTTGTGCTTTGTGTTGAAGATACTGGTTGAGCAGTAACAATAGGAGTATTAGTATTATTAGTTTCTGTAATAATACTTTTAATTTTTTTTGTATTTTTAATTTTAACTCTAACCATAATTATCAAATTATAAACTCATCAATTTTATTTGCAATCTTATCATTAAACATTGCCAAACCTCCACTATAGATATTACCAGTTTTTACATCTGTTATAGCATCATTTCCTAATAGACCTATAGCTTTACCTGCAATAATAGTATTTGTACACATCTATCTTTCTACAATTTCCTATACATTTCTAAAGCATGCTCTACTTTGGTCTCCACTCCATTTACCTAATTTTTTAGAGAACCAAGAAAATATACTTTTCTTTTTGTATAAACCCATATCTATAAGTTCTACAATTTTATTCATATATTTTTGTAACTAAGCTGCAGCCATTTTATCTCTGCCTGCCATAAACAATGCTACTATTCCGGTAAGTCCTGTAGATAATAATCCAAATCCTAATTTACCAATCCAGCCAAACCACCCATCTGGTAACCAATAGTCTTGAGCCTTTCCAGGAGCTGTACCTTCATTCAATGTATGATGTATAAAAGTATTCATATTACTTAAAGTTTGTTCTTTAAGTTGAATATATTCTACTTCAGTTAAATACTATTCTAATAAGGGTAATGTTATAATTTCAGCTTCTTTATACAATAATTGAATATCTGATTTTATTAGTTCTTCTATTAAAATTTTCTTATTTTCTATAGTTTCATCTTTATAATCATTATCATTATCAATAATATTTGTATAATATGTATTATATTCATTTAACTATTGTTGAAACTATGTAAATGTATCTTCAATAAATGTTTCATCAAAAAATATAGAATGCTCATATTCATATATAGCACGATCATTATCATTTAATAATGATAATCTATCTTCTGATAATTCATATGGAAATTTTTTCTAATAATAAGAACTCATAAAATATTTTAATTAAAATATATAGTATTTTTTTATTTATTAGTAATTACAAATTTGTTGTAATTTATAAATTAATGTAAGCAAAGTAATAAATTTATCGATAGATGTATTAACTTGAGCACATGCTTCTCCTATTGCAATTACAATTAACGGTATTTTGGTAATTTTGTCTGGACACACATTCATAATATAATCTGGAAATTGCTTACCTATTTGTAATATTGCTTCTGGAGCACGTGTACTCCATTCTCCCACCATTTTTTTATAATTATCCCATACATTACCAGGTTTTAATATAATATTAAATAAATCAGCACAATCAAATACAGCACCAATAGATTCAACAGTCATACTACCTTCTCCTTTAGTATACATCTGTTGGACTTTTTTAGTTAAAGTGCGAAAATCTGGAAATGAACTATTTACGAATTGTAATAATATTTCATCTGTATATAGAATATGTATAGCATTTAATATTTGTTTTAATCTAATTATATATGCATTTTTTAAATATTCTTCTTCATCTGTATTAATAGGATCTAAACATATACAATTAAATCTTGATTTAATAGGCTCTGGTATTTTTTCAATATAATTACAATTTGCAATAAACCTTACATGTGAATGAAATTGTTCAATAGTTGCTCTTAATGAATCCCATGCATCATTAGTTAAATTATCACACTCCTCTAATACTATTACTTTCATTTGTTCTTCTCCACCAAATAATGTACTATGTGTTCCATAAGAAATTACTTTTTCTCTGATAACACTAATACCGTTATCAAGTGATGCATTAATAAACAAAGGATCTACTCCAGACTTTGCTAAAATTCGTGTACAACATGTTTTACCAATGCCGGGTGAACCATATAATAATATATTATCTACAAGTCCTTTTTTTAATTCACTCATTACACGAGGTACAAGTATAGTTTGTTCTAATGTCTTAGGTCTAAATAATTCTGTGAATAATTGTTGTTGCATGTTTATATTTTATTTTATTTAAATTATAAAGTAATTTAGTATAAATGTTTAAAAATAAAAGAGTTACTTCTTTATTTTTGAAGTAACTTATTTTTAATTGCTTTTTTATATGCACACTCTATCATATTATTAACAGTACTATTTAATATTGTATTATTAAATAATGATTTATCATAATTTGGAATATTATGTGTTTTTATATAATTATGTATATATTTAAATAATTCTTTATATGATGTTAATTCATTTGTTTCAAAAAGTGATATTGGTATTATAGTTTTCATTATATTATCATCATTTAAATATATCATTGCATTTTTTACATAATTAAAAATTTGACATAAATTATTTGGATGTTTTAAATATATATCAAATGCAGTATTAAATGAAAGTTTATTATAAACCGTTCTATAATTAGTGTTATAAGAAGTTCCAATAGCAAACTTTTCATAATTAGTATAGTACCTAATAGGAATTAATTTATTAACAATTATTTGGTGTTGAACTAACATTAAAATTAATGAATATATTAAATCATTAAAATCTATATAATATACACGAGTAAAACCTTCATAATATTTCTTAAAAATATGTTTTAAATATATATAATTAAATGAATTTTCTTTTGATATTTTAACAACTGTTTTATTATTAAATAGATTCTTTTCTATACAAGAAGAATTAATTTCTTTTAATGTATTATATACTTTAAGAATAGAATTTAAATGTTCTAATGTATTATCTGTAAAATATAATACGTTATCATGTAATATATCTTGGTATTTAAGTTTTAATTCTTCATTCTTTTTTTCTACATCAAATGGAAAACTATTATATTCAATATATCTATCATATATATTAAAATACTCATCTGTTATAGAATATCCATATTTTGTATATATATTAAGTATTTTAAGGAAATCTTCATCATTATCAAACATATTTCTTATTAAGAAATAATTTGTACTTCCTTTTGTTTTATAATTAAACCCCTGCCCTATAGGTGATAATTCAGTAGGAAAGTTATTAATAAAAGTTTGTGTAAATTTATGAGTATTACAATAATTTAAAAAAGATAAAACATTATTCTCATTTAATGGAGCAACATTAAAATAAAATGTTCTATTGCTTTCATATATGTTATATGGAATAATATAATTATTTGGAAATATTATAGGAGCTTCCGATGTAAATGATTTTAATGAATTTATATTATATGATTTAATAGGAATAGGAGATGTATTTATAAATCTATAAATAGGCTCATCTATAATATATGGAATTTCATCATATATTGATTTATTACTTATAATTGATACAGTTTTATAATCTTTATCAAATACAAATTTATATTTATATAATGTATCTAATGCTGCTGTATTACCATCTGTCGAATTCTTAACCAAATTATAAAAGTATACATTATACTCATCTTCCCAATATATATGATGGTCATAATCATCTAATGGATATATAGAAGATGAACTTACTTTACCTTTATTTAGATCTATATTTACTAAGCAATATCTAAAAATATGGTCAAATGTAATTTTAAAATTACTTTGAATTATATTGTCTTGGATGTTATCAAGAATTGTATTAAAATCAAACATTTACTTTCTCCTCTTCTATTTTTACAAATTTCATCTTCTTAATCTCTCGCGGACCTTCAATATATCCATTCTTCAATAATGGATTCACTTTAACTTCCTCTTTTTCTTCAGAATTACCTTCTATTATTTCTTTATTAGTAATTTCCTTTTTCATATATAATTAATTAAACATTATTTTATATATTTAGGCTTGGTCATTCATAGGGTCTTTTATAAATTCACCATTTACATTATGCCATATAGTTTGATTTTCAGAACCTCTAAATAATAATTTTTTAGTTCCATGTAATTCCTTTTGAAATCTACCATCTACTACATAATCACATTGTAATGCAATCTTCATTTGGTCTTCATTTAATTCATTTAAATAATATCCAGTCCATAACCATACATCTTTTTCAGGAAATAACTTATGAAATTCTACTAATAAATCATATAACTCCATACCCTATTGCATAGGTTCACCCCCTAATATACTTAAACCTGCACAATGAGGATCTGCACAAAGTGTAAATAATTCTTTCTTTGCTTCTTCATCAAATGGTTTTCCAGAATTAAAATCCCATATTTCACGATTAAAACAATCTGGACAATGGAATCTGCAACCTGTAAAAAATATTGTAGTCCTCAAATGCTTTCCATTTGCAATGTCATATTTTCTAATATTATGATAATTCATTACTATAATCTAATGTGTTTTTCTTTTTTAATTGTTGATTAATTTCATTGATTGAAAGTCTAATGTCATTATCAACTATATTTTTCTGCATAACTAATAACTTGCTAATTGCTTCTTTTATAGCTTCATCATTATCACTATTTCTTAAATTCTTCTTAAAATGTAACTCTAACATATAACGATAATATATAGCCATTTCCTTATATGGATATGATGTTGAAGTTGTTAAACAAGTCATGTACTGAAATTCAGATTTCCACATGTTTATATCTTTCTTCTCATATACACCAGTAAAACCAGTTGTATTATTTCTGGCAATTTTCATATTCTGTTGATTTTCATGCTTCTTAATAATTCTTAAATTCTCTCTTCTATTATCTGCAGAATCTCCATTTATATGATCTACCTCTAATCCAGGTTTTAACTCATCTTGTAAAATAACTCGATGAAAGTAATCTGTATCTTTATTTGCTAAATAAGGTTTAATACCTTTATCCTTCATTGATAACTGCCACTTTCGAGACTTTGCAATTTCTAAGTCACATGGACTAAATTTAAATGTATATGTTACATTTCCAAATTGGTCGTATGTATCAATTTCGCAATAGTCATCAAATATTCGTATTTCATTTGGATCATGCACTTTTCTTTGGTTATGATCCATTACCTTGCCATACTTATCAATTTGTGCGGCATGTTTTGTACATAAATAAGATTTCTCACCAGAAGGTAAAGCTACATGTATAATTCTACGATAATCTGCAGTTATACCACAGGCTTCACATGTTTTTAACACTGGTTTATTATTAATAAAATATGTTTTCTGTTTACTCCTAATCCACTCCGTATACTTATCTGAATCTTTTACACATAAATTATATTTCCGTAAATCATCAATAGAAGTATCCATTACAATAGTTTGTTTTTTATCTGGATTCTCATCTTGTAGTATATATGTTACATAATCACCATATTTTTTACAAAATATACGTGTGTCACTACCAGCAGTCCACTTACCTCCTGATTTTATAATATCTAAATATTCTTTATCAAATTTAAATGTTTTAAATAAAGTACAGTCACATTTATAAATGTCAATTTCGGCATAATCTTCAAATACTCTCACCTCATTAGGATCATTTATTGTTCGTGGATTATTATCAAGGAATTTACCATATTTTTGAAATTGATTATAGTGCTTACGGCATAAGGTTTGTTTAACATCATTTCTATAATGTACATATTTTGTATCACTTGAAACATTACATGCTTCACAAAATAACTTATTCTTTCGTATATGCTTTTCTTTCATATATTTTATAGTTATATTTTAAATTATAAAAGTGAAGAGCTACATTAGATGCAACTCTCCTAAACTTTTATAATAAAAAATATATACTTTGTCTACATTAAATATGATAAACTCTTTCGCCTATCTCTTGTCGCTTACCAGTATTAGTAAGGGTGGTACTTATATATCCACAGCACCTACGGGCGATATTCATTTTATTAAACTCTTTATTTCCGCATTTAGGGCATGTCCATTTATTATCTTTAGGGTCTACAGTGATTTCTCCTGTATATCCGCAGCATGAGCAATAGTCTCCGCCTCTTGTATTGACTTCTGCATATTGTATATTATCATACATGAAATTTACAATATCTGCGAGTGCTTCGAGGTTATCATTCATATTTGGTACTTCTATATAAGAGACTGCCCCACCGAGGGACATATTTTGGAATTCAGATTCAAATTTGAGTTTATTGAATGCATCGATTTTTTCTCTTACATTTACATGGTATGAGTTTGTGAAGTAATCTCTATCTGTTATACCTTTAATTTCACCAAATCGTTTTGCAGTTTTCTTTGCAAATTTATAGCATAGTGATTCAGATGGTGTACCATATAAACTGCAACCTTGTAAGAGGACTTCTGAGTTTTTCCATTCAATGCATTTATCATTGAGGTATTTCATTACTTTAACACAGAAGTCATGGCATTCTTTATCTGTATTTGATTTACCAAACATTGCCATGCACATTTCATATATACCTATATAACCAAGTGAAATTGTGCTATAACCATCACGGAGGTATTTGTTAATTTTTTCTCCTGGTTTTAATCTGGCGATACCACCATATTGCCAATGAATTGGAGAAACATCCGATGTTGCATCTTCAAGTAGTTTAGATCTCATCATGAGTGCTTTCTTAACAAGTTCAAGACGTTCGTCCATTATTCTCCAGAATTCATCTTCATTTTTGCGAGCTGAAAGTGCAATGTCTACAAGGTTAAGAGTTACAACACCACGGTTGAAACGGCCATACCATTTGTAATTTCCATTTTCATCCTTCCAAGGACTTAAAAAGCTTCTACACGTTTATACCTTATATTACTATAAGAACTGACTATATCTTCAATATAATTTTTTATATTGTCTTCCGCTTCGAACTGGTGCTTATCTCCAGTCCTACTCCCTTACATTCATCAGGGATAGTCGATACACTTAGGATAATAATTTTATTTTATAATTATTAAACTTTAGCACGGTCTCATCCTATGTCCAACTCGTGGCGAGGACCTAACCGTTAGCAGCATTTATTTATTTTTATTATGCTACACCCATTAAGCATGGTTCAAAAGATTTTACATGAGCTATAGTATTACGCTTACCCATGCAAGGGAACACATTTCCCTCATAGTTTTGTTTCATTATTTTAGCTGAAATGAAATCAGGATTCATTCGTTTTGCTGCACATTTAACTGCAAGGTCTGTTAACCATCTGTATTCTGAATTTGCAGGTACATTATTTTCATCGAGTACATATAATAATTTAGGAAATGCTGGAGTTACATAAACACCATCTTCATTCATCATTCCTTTATAACGGAGATTTATCATTTCCTCAATTAGCATTGCAGTTTCTTTTATGTACTCTGGTTCTTCATTAATATACATAAAGATACTTACAAACGGGGTTTGCATTCCCCCTGTATATTACTATACAGATTAGACTATCTCTTTACCCTCAACTTTACTTGGTAGGGTAGTCCGCACTTCGAAATAAGGACTTTCACCTTAAATCTACTTCCATTTCAGGAATAGTCGTTACACCTTCTTTATTATTAAAAGCTTGGCACGGTATTAACCAAATACTTATATTTTTCTAATACTTTCTCGAAAACTTTACTACCTTTATTATATGTAATCTTATGGTACTCTCCCATTCTTAACTTACATCCTTTACATGTAGCATTTTCATTATTACATGCATAATCAATATTAGATTGGGTACAATTTAATAATTGAGATGCTTGTTCTATAGATTCATATCTACAATTTAAAGTTTCATTATATACATAACGTACATTTTTTTCGGTTATTGGTAAATCTACATAAATAGGCTAATTGTTTTTATCTAAATATCTAAAAACATGTCCTAATGCAGAATTTCTAATTCCTTTAGCACAACTACAAACTTTTGAAATATTGTTTATAGAAAAACCTAACTTTTCTGCTGCTTCTGTAGCACTATCATATATTAGTCCTGTCGTTATATCTATAATAGGTTTAGAAGAATGATTTAGTTTTCCTTTTTTACCATACATATGGTTTAACTTTCCTTGTTGTGCTATAGATATTTTTAATTTAGTCTCTGCTGCATGTTTACCTCGTCCATTACCACCCAATTCAACATTATAGCCATACTCTCTATTAGTAGCATTATAAAATTTAATATAAAATTTTTCTAAGTTATCCAACTCATCCTTATTCAATATATTGTCTTGTATAATTTCTATCTTAAAATTATTAAAACCATATTTATGAATTGCTCTTATAATTGGACGTCTCATGGCTATTTCAGCTCCAGAATATTTGTAATCTCTCCATCTATCCTCAATAGTCTAAGTAGTTTGACCGATATAAATTTTGTTATTTATTGTATTAGTTATTTTATATATAATCATATATCAATTTGGCATTCACCGTTAGCATTTTATTATTTAATAAAATACACCCAACATTTATTGGTTCACGGACTTCAAATATTTATATTACTATAAATACGGGCCAAAATTAACCGTTGCTACTATTGAAAGTATTTTCTTGGAATTGTATTGTCTAAACAGCACCTTTAACTTCATCACGGGTCATTCGTTCTGCTTGAAATTCGATTAAGTCAAGGTCAATATCTTTTCCGGTTTGTTTGTAATCTTCTATTAACTTTTCTTTATGTTTCTTATATGAAACTCTTACAAATGGTGCAAGGTGTGCAATTGAGAATGTTTGACCACCATATTGTCCATTTGCAATTTGAAGTGAAATTTGTGTTGCGATTGTGGCTGCAGTTTGAATAGATTTAGGTATTTCAATCTTTTTACCATTAATACAAGTGCCTTTCATTAACATATCTTTGAGATTGAATACGCAGCAATTCCATAATCCGGGATGTATCATATAATCTGTATCATGTACATGTATAAGACCATCATTATGTGCTTGAAGAATATCTATTGGCATTAAATAACGTTCTGCATAACTACGTGATTCAATTCCTGCGATAAGGTCACGTTGAGTAGAAATCATGCGAGCATCTTTATTAGAATTCTCATTAATTACACCTGCATTTGTACCACGAATAAGTCCTTGTATTTCATTATCAATTATACTTTCTGAATTCTTATAATACTTAAGGGTTTTAAATCGTTCATAAGATGATGCAGTCGCATCTTGTCCATAATCATGTAAACGTGATAAAATAAATTTATCAATTTTTGAAGTCTCTATAGGCTAATCCTATTTTTTAGTATATTCATCAAGCTCATTAGTTACTGCATCTATAAGATGAGGAAAATACTAACCACTTCCCATTTTCATAGCACATTTCAATGCCTTTTTAGCCTTTGATATATTAAAGGTCTATAAACTATCATTCTTTTTTCTTACCTGTTCAGACATTATGTTATTAATTTTTTCTTTTAATTTTTATTAAATGAATTAAGTGAAAAATAAACATAATTTTATCTACATTTAAAGAATAATTTGAGGGAGAATTATATTCTTTATAAGGGGAGTCGTAGATAAAATCATGTCTTTATACTAATTATAAATTTTCACTTAAAACATTTTCATTATTAATAAGGTAAATTATTTACTTCTATATATTAATTTTTTTTTCTCATTAACCTTTTTTTGCAAATAAAATATGCAAATAGAGCATTTCATTAAATAAAAATTTTAACTTATATGTATAACTGTTACATTTTTATATAGTTATGTATTCTATAAGCTATAAATTTATATAATCAATCACTAATTTAATTTATAATTATAAAACAATTACATAATTTTGCCTACTTTAATTAACTATAAAATTAAAATAAAAAAGTGGCAATTCGAATATAATTATATAGAGGTAGATAAGAAATTAATTATATAATATACGAAGTTAATT
>FLSH01006770.1_pt1 | contig 21526 bp, 24 predicted proteins | sample 1550441 | NCBI WGS metagenome assembly FLSH01 (sample SAMEA4031756, study PRJEB14383) | metagenome | biome: human; feature: oral; material: saliva | place: Philippines | collected 2014 | reverse complement strand
TTATCTCCAGAATGATAAAAAGACACGTATCCTTCTCGCAGCTGGTAACAATGCTGAGGCTCACACTGATGTATTACACTGATTTCATCTCATTTATGGAAAATCCACAAAATGATGAACTCATCATAATAGCTGAAAAGGCAAATTCACCACCAAAAGAACTTGACTTATTTGATTAGGGGGCTTGGATTTCAAAAAAGAATGCGGAATTACCTATATAAAGACAATTCCGCAAGGATTTATATGTTATTTAAGTTTTACCGGACAGCAATAATTTTGAATAGCCAAAGAACGCTCACTATTTCACTTGCAAAGATAACTCTTTACGAGCAGAAGTGAGCGTTTTTTTCTGTTTTTCTTCTTGTCAGAGAAAGAGATTATCGTTCTTTTTGACTCTATGATATGTTTTGATGAAATAAAAGCCCGTCGCTTCTTCTTTGTAGAAAACTGCATGCATGGGACCTTCTGTTAGTTCTTGAGTAGCTTCCCAATTACATTTTTCTCCCTCTTTTAATCTGAATGCCATGGCAATTAAATATACAAGGTGTTCCAGGTCGAATAAATCATGAACGTCTTTGCCTACGGCAAGATTTCTGCCCTCATATGAGAAATGCTTGAGTACGTGCATTAGACCGCCTGTAAAGTCATATACATCTTGCTTACCATTACGCTCGTCTACTTTACGAAAGGTGTCAAGTCTTAAGATATCGCCAAACCCTTCTTCGTTTGCATATACTACATAACAACAGGCATTTTCAGCAAGGAACTTAACAAATCTATCTTTACCGCCTAGACTCTTGAACACACTTCCCTCATATAGCGCATCTACTACATCCATCGCATTACCAGTACCGAATTTTTCAGGGAAAGCTTCAAGAGCTTCTATAATACCTTTTTGTAATAATCTATGGCATGACACATTAAAAACTATATAGAAATTATGGTCGGCCTCAGCATAATAATGATATATTTCATTTATAGGGAAACCTGTCTGAAATGGATCAAGTTCTTCGATCCCTTGCTCTTTCCTTACTTCATTCTCATGACGCCAAAGTTCAAGTAACTTTGGCTCCATATATGCCATTAGAGCATCATACTCCTCGAATGATATCAATTTCATAATGCAGATATTTTGTATTACAAATTATTCGTCAATAGTCGTTTAAGTGAGTCCCACGGATGCTGTAAAACGTATTTAATCGTCACACACCAATTGCGTTTCATACTTTCGAATGTCATATCTATACCATATTCCTCTTTTATTACTTTCTCAGAGGAGCTAAAATCTAATACTTTCAGTCGTTGTGGGGTTATCGTATCTGCTATAGTTGGGATATATGGCATAGATATTTCTTTCCCAAACAGGAAGTTATCAGCAGGACAAAATGGAATCTGAAACTGAAATGCAAAGTTGCCGTATGCAAGCAGGAACATATATAGAGGAACATTTTCATCCAGCCTCTCATCTTTTCTTTTGAAAAGCATTGTGACAGGGGTTGGGAATGGTGAAATTCCTCCATATTGCCTATACCCCACAAGGAGCTGCCCTTTTATGTTTTTTCTATCCATCAAAAAATCCATGGCATTCGTTACTTCTAATAGTTCGCTATCTGGCATGACCGTTAGAGCCATCTTAAGAAGGCATTTATATACATTCACTGGAGTATATGTTCTTTTACCCTTAAAATGAACAACCTTATTTTTTTTATCCAGATGAGCGATAGCAGTTTCATCTTCTTTTTGCAATACGGAAATAAAATCCTTAATATCTATACGTGTAAAGTCGTCTTTCCGGGATTTGTATGATGGAATACCTCTCTTGCCCTTTATTTGTGACAAGCAATGTAAGAGTTTCATGTAGTTTGAGAATTCGCTCTCATACTTTGAAAATCTATTTCCATTGCAATCATCACATTCATAATATGAAAACAGACGATCATTTCCTATCAAATTGGATAAAGCATGCGCTTCTTTTTTGAAAGTAACCTCTTCCTTCTTACGACCGCAAAATCTGCAAACCTGATTGTTTTTATCTCCAAGAAATACATCCTTCGCTTGATTGGTACCGTATGAGGCTATTGTTTCATAGTTTCCATAATACTTGTCACACGCATTTTTGAATGCTTGAGAGTATTCAATTTTAAATTGTTCCATGATTATTTATATTTTTCCTTAATTCTGCAGCATAAATTCTTGTAAGAAATCCAAGTGTCTGAGAAACAAAGTCCTCAAAACACTGGGATATATCAGATTTTCACCTATCTTAGTGCTGCAAACATAACAAGCAAGCAAAACATCTGAAATGACAAAGGTAGCAATTAAAAACGAGAATATCACTTCTTTCGGAGGAATATAACTCTATGGTTGGCTATTTGTTTCGGGGACTGGACAACTGTAACTAATGTATAATTTCTTTGCGTCTTCGTTTTCTTTTAAAACGTACATCGTACTTGGTGCTACGTTGAAATCCATATAAACGGAATATAAGTGGTCGATAGTTTTGCCCGATCGCTTTTTTATATCAAAACAAAACTCGTGTTTTCCTGGCACAACAAGGGTTATTTTATCGTAGGAGAACGCCTTTCCTTTGGCATCTTTCACGCCATCTAACTTTCCTATATGCAGATGACGAATGGATTTTATCCACGAAGTTGGAGTATCGAAAACCATTATTGCATAGTTAGAATGCTTGTTTATCCAGCGTTTTAATCGCAAAAACTTTATAAGAGCATCGGCAAAAATAACCACTATACATACTAAAATGCAAAGGCTAAAGCTACTAAACAAAGACGGTTCCGACGTTATATACAGGTAAAGAAAGTAGGCTACGCTTATAATAACTGCTCCACCGAAGACCATTAGTTCGGCTATAGCTGCCTTTAAGGGGTTGTTCCACCTGCCCAGCCGCAAGTTTTTGCGACCTTGCAACATATTTGCTACAACGAATTGGAGTAGCCAAATCGTTACAAAAGCCCAAAAATGATATATATACATAAGGGGTGTTATTCTCTTATTTATAAAATGTTGTTATTTGTTTCGGGCCTTTTGCACTTAAAATTATAGGTCAATTTACCCTCCTTACCTTCTCTTTTGATAATATACATCGAGCTTGGCGCTAAGTCGAGGTCCATGTGCTGGGTGAACAAAACATTATCGCCACCTTTGAAACGGCTTTCTTTCACCTCAAAATGGAATGTGTGTTGGCCTGGCACAACCAAGTATTCGTTGAATGTTCGGAAGGCAAGTCCGCAGCTAATAGGTAGGAAATCATCGTTCAATATTCTTGCTTTTTGCTTCACATACCCCTTATCTAGTAGGTCGGGAACCAGTATGGCATAGTCTGGGTGTTCGCTTATCCACCTCTTCAAACGCTTGTATTGGATAAGAAAATAGACAAACGTCAGAAATAAAACAACTAATAGGTAGAGGGGATCGCCCTTCTCAGAGAAGATATATCTGGGCTTTGAGGCTTTAGAAGAAGGGCTGTTTGTATCCTGAATTTCGGTTTTATTAGAGGGTTGTTCGTACACATAGAATTCGCAAAAGAACATACCTAAGCTTATAAAAAACACAGCAGCGCTGAGTAATACAAAACTTTTACTCCGCCTTAAGAGGTTGTTCCAACGATCGAGAATGGGGGCAGTCCATTTTAAATATAACATCATTGCAACCAAAAAGGATAACAACCATAAGTTAACAAGCCAAAAATAATCAATGTGCATAACCTATTTTTTTAAATTGTTTCTTTACTTTCGTTATCTGTTTTGGGCGCTGAACAACTATCATAAACGTGCAATTCGTCTACCATAGCGTCTTCTTCCACCACATACTGATGGCCTGCAGACAACTGAAGTTCCATTTCTTGGTCGAACAAACGCCAATAACTGCCTTTTCCATGAAGTTCTCCCAACCAGAATTGGTACTTATGTTTGCCTGGCAACACCAAGTATTTATAATAAGACAAGATGTATCTTCCTCTACAAGATTCCACATTATCAACGCTGGAAATAAATATTTTGCGAGGCGGCATCTCGGGTATCACCTTGAAAGTAAGTATTGAATAGTGTGGGTGTCTACTTATCCACCATATTAAATATAGGTGTCGGATAAGCGGAATTATAGAAAAAACAACTAGTCCAACTAACATTAAGAAGTAATCTGCCTCGAAAATGGGCTTCGATTGTGGGTTGGTAAGATAGGAAAAAAAGTGGGATATTGATTTAAATTCTATGTTATTCTTCGCTTCATACTCCTGTATATATACATAAGAATGTCCTATAAAACTTAAAAAAGATACTGCTAAAGCCGAAAGAACTACAAAACGACTTTGCTTTATAGGGTTGTTCCAATGCACATGCGATGGGTTTACTAAGTAGGAAATATATAAATAGCAGCATACCCACCACAAAAATAAACAGAAATAGAATGTATCTGCGTCCATATATATAAGGCCTTAATTCTGCAGCATAAATTCTTGTAAGAACTCCAAGTGTCTGAGAAACAAAGTTTTCAAAACGCTTGGACATGTCAGATTTTCACCTATCTTGGTGCTGCAAACATAACAAGTAAGCAAAATTCTGACATGACAAAGATAGCTATTAAAAACGAGAATATCACTTCTTTCGGAGGAATTTATCACATGATGGATGTTTTTATAAGGTCCAAACATCAATGCTCAAAGTTCAAATCTCGAAGCTCAAAGGTAATTCTTCCGTGTCGTATCTGCCGTGATTCGGAAGGTCTGTCTTTCTTGAAGTACCTCTATCACATATACTGTATCTGCTCGGAAATTAAAGTCCATCTCCTTTTTATAAATAACGTTACGCGTATTGCCCTTTGAAAAATAACGATCCTCATAGAATTCAAACACCACTCTGTGTCTTCCTGCAGAAATAAAAGATCCATCAAACCATGAGAAACTTACGCCACGACCATAAGCAATATCATCTATCTTACTTATTGACACACATAAATTCTTAAAACCTTTATCCCATGAGGGCAGCATCAACCTACTATATTTGAGATTATGACGTAGCCAAACACGTTTCTCGTATCGAAAAATACCTACTATCACAGCTACCAACAGAACTGTCAGAATTATTGGTAGATATATGTACATATTCCCAGAATTGAAAAGACTTATTCCTCTATTAAAAATGATAAAATAAGGGAACGCACCAAAGTAACCTAATAAGGCTATGAATACCCCCAAAATACTCCTTACAGGAAGGGTCTTGATACTGGGCAAAGTATGAAAAGGAGAGAAACGATAAAAAAGATAATTTATCGCATAAATGATGCCTAATATTGCGAAAATACAAACGACACTTACAGCCATTGATTTCATTCTGTATATTCCTTTATTTGATAAGACTATTTAAAAACAATTCAGAATCCTTTATTAATTCACAATTCACAATTCATAATTCACAATTCATAATTCATAATTATGATTACTATTTATCCCCAACACTGAATATCAAGCAGTTACGTATTTACACACGTTCGAAATATGTGGGAATAATAACCAATATTAAGAACGTCCAAACGGACAAAAAAGTGTGTAATTATGGAATTAAATCAGTTAATTAGTGTTAATTTCAATCTTCGCAAGCCAAAGAGTACAACTCCAACACCTTTATATATGGTGGTGTACTATTGGGATGACAAGGGAATGAAGGTACAAGCAAAAGTACCAACTGGAAGGAAAGTACACCCTTCTTTGTGGGATAGCCGTAAACAGCAGCCAATAATGGTTAACAAAGGTATCGACTTAACAGATAAGCAGTTAAGCGAGCAGGCGGATTTATATCAGTATATAGCACAAGTCCGTATTTTGGCTTTATCCAATACTTTTACTACCTTTGCAGAATTAAAAGAAAACATTAACTTAACCGATAACGATATGTCAGTAACACCGCAATTTATACAATCAAAGAAAACACCTAAAGCAACAAAGATGATAGAAGAGGTGTTAACTATGTGGGAACAGCAAGGTGGCAAATCAAAGAACACTATTAACACTTATCGTGTCGATTATAAAAAATGGTGTAAATGGCTGGTAAGTACCAATCAGACAGATAGCGCAAAGGCACTTAGTCAAGTAGCGTTTAATTCATTCAAGGATTGGATGTTAAATAATGGAGAAAGCGCACAAAACATCAATACCAAATGTAGCACTATAGCACGTATTATAAAGGAATTAGTTAACGGCAAGGGCGCAAAGTATGGAGTAAAAGAAGTGACTTTCAAGACGTTAGCCGTTATTAATAAGAAGGTTAAATGTGAACTATTAAAAGAAGAATTAGAAGCATTAAAGCAGGTGGCAACACAGACCGAAAAGGAAACATTTTCACGTAACGTTTTTCTTTTACAACTTGCTACAGGTCAGCGAGTTAGCGATGCATACACCCTTATAAAGGGGGAGTATGAAGTACTAAAGGACGGCAACGGCAACGGCAACGAATTTATTATAATCAAGAACAAAAAGGGTACAACGGCAACGAATGATAAGAAGTCATATATCCCTATGACAAAGGAAGTTAGCGACTTATTGCAAACTTTAAAAGGTAGTGAGTTATTGCCAAAAAATGGTGATGCACTAAAAAACCTTGTAAACCGCAACATAAAGGTATTGGCAGAACGGGCAGGACTTGACAGAATAACCGAGAACGGCAAGCCATTATTCGAGGAAATAAGTAACCATTATGCACGACATACCCAAGCGACAAGATTAGCCCGTAATGGTATGACATCGGAACAAATTGCGTTACAACTCGGTAATAGCACTGAAATGGTAGAACGTGTGTACACACACGCAACCGATAGCGATATAATTGCTAAACTGCAGCCAGCCCCACAAGTGGCAGCAGGCAACACACCAGCCCCACAAGTGCAAACAGTACAGCCAGCACAGCAAGAAAGTAAGTTAATAGAAGCAACAAAGAATATAGGGGGATATGATGTTACGTTACAAGCAAATGGGGGTAGTGATTTTGACAACTATTTTATTAACAAGGAACTAAACAATAAATTAGCACGATTAAAGGAGTTAAGAGAAAGTAACGTAATGAGTGAAGGGGTATTTGATTATTCCCTTCAATATATAAGTAAAAGAAACGACCTTATAAAGGTGTATAATGAGTTGTGCAAAAAGGTGCTTGTAAAATTAAACTATCCAACCCAAGCAATAGAGAGCAAAAGCAGTGAGGAGTTAATAAATACGCTTTATCTTATGCGTGGGGACTTATTGCAGTACGTTCCTAAATCAAAGGTTAAAACACTATTCAGCAGCACCAAGGATAAAACAAAAGAAGTGGACGACCTATTAAATAAAATTGGTGTGTTTACTGATATATTGGAGGCATAACAAGCGAAAAGGGGAAACAGCCGTATTTGGTTAGTTTCCCTTTTTATTTCTGTAGGAATTTAGCAATATTATATATACCACCTTCAAGGGGTGGATATATAATATTTTGGGTTGGTATTGTTGTTTTATTATTCATTCTTTCCCTTTCTTTCTCCTTTCCAAATACCGCCCCTTCCAGCAGGGGACACCAGCCAGCCAATACACCAAGCAGCACCCCACCCAGCACAACAGCACCAGCACCCCACAAATACCCCTTTATTTGCGTTCTAATCGCTTATTATCCCCTTTCCCTATTACTTACCAACCACACCCAATTAACGGCTAATATCGCTTTTATTCTCTATATTAATTAAGGTGTAAATAATATAAATGTATAGTAGGGGGTAAATATCATCTATTATAATAGTATTTCAAATGTATAGTAGGGGTATTTTTTTACCCCCTATATAGTCATATAATAGGAAGTATCTACATAGGTGTTATGATACCTATCCCCCAGCAGGTAGCGAAATAATACCTATAGCCAAAAATGGTTATAAAGATACACATATACGAAAGTAACCCCGTATATAGTGGGGTATATACCCCTATTAAGTCATTATATCTAAATAATACCTATAGTCAAAAATGACTACAAAGATACATCAAACACAGAAGTATATTAGGGGTACTTTTGTACCCCCTATATATAAAAAACTAAAGTATAGTAGGGGTAAAAATGTACCCCACCACTGGGGTACTACGTGTACCCCACATAATATATAATATTAAAGATATATAACAAGAAAGAGAGAAAAAGCATTTAATTTGCTTTTCTCCTTTCTTTGGGTTGGTATTATAATTTTTATTGATATATTATGCTATTGTACTGAATGAGTGTATAAGTGCAAGGGAATAACACACCCAAGGAATAAGCGAAGCAAACAAAAACAATAACCAACCCAAGTTATATTATAACAACCCTTTCAAGGTTGGGATAATATAACGCTAACAACCCAACATATCAAGCAGTAATATATCAAGACATTATACCCCCTTTATTTCCTTTCTAACCGCTTGTATTGCCTTATACGTATATTTTATTGCTGCAAGAATTAAAGCCATTCTAAGGGGCTTTAATTCGCTTAAATTCAATTACTTAATTTATAATTAACAAATTTAACTAAAAAATATTTTAAAAATAATATTAAAATAATTTTGTTAAAAATATTTTTCCTTGTATATTTGCACAAAATGATGGGATAAAGTATATATAACACATCTTTACTAAAATATTTTAGAAAAATTTATCCCACGTAACCCACTGAATTGCAGGGTTTTATAATTTTTACTACAAAAAAGTTACTGAAAAAACTAAACTTTTGAGAATTTACAGATACTTATTATTGTAGGAAATAAAAACACAAAAATAAATAAAAAAGATATTAAATATATGTCATCAAAAGGATATAAACACACAGAAGAAGCACGCAAAAAGATAAGCGAGGCGCAAAAGAAAAGATACGCTAACATGACAGAAGAACAGAAGCAAGCCAGAATAACAAAGATTAAGGCAAGGTGGCAACAAATGAACGATTTAATTAATATGGTCAACGCTTACCAATCTTAATTATAATATAATACAAGGTGGTATAAATGGGGGTTTTGTGTCGGTGGTTTTTAGCCCCCACCACTTTTATAACACTTTCAAAAAACTAATCGAAAATAAGAAGAAGAAAAAACCACGACAAAATGAGTTACTTAATTAATGAAGATGTTATAATTAATCATCTTAGCGACTTAACAGATTGTAAGGAAGTACTTACAATGTTACATTTACTATCTTATGGGACTAAAGAAGTAAAGACACAAAAAACATACATTGCCCGTCTTTGTGGCTATCATACGGACGATAGACACAACGCAAAGAAGTTTGTTAATAAAATTATAAAGGGACTAACGGAAAAGGGCTACTTAATTAGCACATCAACCGATTATATTTTAATCAAGGGTATAAATAAAACTACTACTAAATGGGTATTGAGTGATAAATCAATGTCGATTATAAAGTCGTTGAATAGCAAGCAAAAGCAAGCGAAAGCCAAAATATCAACACCAACCCAAGGTAATAATAACCACCCTTCAAAAGGTGGTATTATTAACGCTAAAAAAGAACAAGCACACGTACAAACACTTGCAGAAAAGCAAGCAGCAATAAAAATTTAACCAGCATAAAGATATGAGTTTCAAAAAAATAGATTCAAACGATTTTATTACAGCAGCAAGGGAGTACAAAGTTTTTGAGGGCTTTAAATGTGGGGTTAAATCAATAGATGAGATTTTTAGAATAGACAAACAGACCCTGACAACATTAGTTGCTATGCCTGCAAGTGGAAAAAGCACATTTACCAACTTTTACGGGTACAGAATGGCAAAAAATCAACATTGGAAGACCCTATATATTGCGACAGAAACCCCCAAAGCACGACAATGTAGATTATTATCAGTATTATTTAATTCAGCCACCAAAGCAAGCGAATTTAGCGTATTATACGACTATGATTTTAGCGATTGGAACGACCTTTTAATGATGATAAAGGACGCCAAAGAAACATACGGGGTTGATATGGTGGTTATTGATAACTTTACAATGCTAAAAAAATTGATTAAGGGCAACGATTCAGATACGGAAAGAATAGGAAGGGCTTTGAGTGATTTAAAGAAGGCAAGTATTGATAACGATATAGCGGTTATATTAGTAACCCACCCAACTAAATTAAATGAAGGTCAAAAGGTTACGGCTTATAGTGTCAACGGAAGCGCAAATTTCTTTAATATTAGCGATTATATGTTCACATTGACAGCAGATAGGGACAAATTCGAAACAACTATTGAAATACTGAAGGTTCGAGATGACACAAAGGGAGTAATGGGGGGCACATGTACGCTTGATTATGACGACGTACACTTTAAATATAGCGACAACTACAGCACCGAGGACAGCAGCACGGAAAGCACCGAGGACAGCCAGCACGACACCCCAAAGGATATTAATTACGACATTGCAAGGGAAGTAATGAAAGAAATAGAAGAAGAAGCAAAGCAGGAGGACAGACAGCCAGCAGGCAACACAACAGCAGCAGCCCAAGCAGCCACGGACACAGCAGCCAATACACCAAGCAGGGACAACACCAGCAAGCAGCCAGCAGGAACAACCAAAGCAGCCCCAGCAGTGGAACAAACAGCCGTACCAGCAGCCAAGGAGAAAGCAAAAGAGGAAAAGCAGGAAACAGCAAAGCAGCATATAACCCCCGATTTCATACATAATACCAAAGTTAGCATTATGGAACGACATAATGTATTGAAAACCAGTTCTTTATATAACGCAATTAAAACGGGTAGAAAACATAAAGAAGAAATAGAAGCGGTTAGAAGCATAGACAGACAAGCAAATGAAAGCGAATATAAGAAAGCAAAAGAAAAGGTATTATCTTATACCCCTTCATGTTTGTGCCCTAATGGGGGAAGCGCAAAGGCCGAGAACGTGTTCCACGTTAACAACTTGATAGCCATAGATTTGGACGCTAAAGATAATGAAGGTGTAACACTTGAAGAAATGAGAACAAAAATAAATTCATTGCCTTATGTTATGTATTCAAGTATAAGCGTGGGAGGCAAAGGAATGTACGCTTTATTACCAATTAGTGAGAATAATAAAAACGACTTTAAGGGGGTATTTAAGGCACTGGAGGAGGACTTTAATAAAATAGGTTTAAAGTTAGATAGTTCATGTGTTAACGTCAATCGTGAAAGATATATGAGTTATGACGATAATGAATATTGGAATAAACAATGCGAAATATACGACAGAAAAATAAACATACCAACCCAAGTTAACACCCACCCTTCAAAGGTGGGGGAGAACGTTAATAAACCGCTTACAGCAAGGGAATATAACAAGGTTAAATCAATGGTGGAGGATATCAAGGAAAACCGCTTACAACTTTCAAAAAACCATAGCGACACACTATTGTTATGTAATGCAATAGCGAATATTTGGGGAGAAGAAGGCAGGGAGTTAATACATATAATCAGACAGCAAAGAAGCGGTTACGATGAGTATAAAACAGACAATAATTATACGCATGTATTAGACCACTTAGACGAAGGCGAAAAATTCGGTTTAGGACTTATCTTTGACAAATACAACCAAGCAAAGGGACAAACACAAGCACACTAAAAGAAAGAAATAATATAATAAAAAAATAAAATATATACAATTATGGAAAATGTAGATAACATTCTGACAGATAGGGAGATGTACAGATTAAAGGACGGAATAATGCACCAGCATTTTAACGGATTTAATTACAAATGGGGTAAAAATCGTATCTATTGCGCTAAAGTATTACAAAGCGTTGAATATCAGTGGATTAGGTGGTCAGATAATAACGGCTACGACCTAAACAGCATTAAAAGGGGCGATATTATAATGCTTCAAAAAATGCACCCCACCAAGGCACGGACAATAGACAAAATCTATTACAAGGTAATAAGCAGAACGAAAAGTAAAATTATAGCACAATGGGCGCACGATGATATAGTATATACGACCTATAAGAAGGCAATTAAAGCACCTTTACCACGTGTAAAGGAATGCAAAGAAATAATCAAATAAAAGAGATAAAAAAAGACATGGATATAATATTATTAATTTTCACTTTAATAGCGTTATTTTGCTGCATTTGTTCCTTCTTTATTGGAATTGATTTGGGAAGGGAGTTACAAAGAAAGGAGGACGAAAAGCAAGACAAAGTAATAAAGGAAATACGAAACAAAGGATATGATGTAAATATCTAATAATCAATGAACTAACCAAATAATCAATTAAGAAAGGGAAACACAAATGTTTGAAGTAATTTTATACCTAACCATGGGACTAATACTAATTTCAATTGGGATTAATATTGGTGCAACAAGTCAGAAAAGAATAGACGAGGAAGAAAGCAACCTTTTATCTACTGCGAGGAAAAAGGGGTATTATATAAGTAAATTAGAAAAATACGAAGATTACGAACTAATAAGGGGAAAGGGGCTTTAATTGCCCCCAGACCCACACTAAAATTTTAATAATATGACAACAAAAGTTACAAAAGAAAAGCGTGTAATAACTGATATTACAATAGCCGAAATGAAAGAAATTGCAAAGCGTGGAATTGAGTTAATTAGAAAGCAGGAAGCAACAAAATTAAAGGAAAAAACAAGCGAGGAACGCAAGCGATTAAATGCCAAATACGACGCTTTTCTAAAGCAAATTAACGCACTATAAGCAATGAATAATCATACAAAAATAAGCGTAAAAATAACAAAGATATGAAAAAGATATTATTCGTAAAAGAAGAAGAATTAAAAGAACAAATGCAGGACTTAAAGGAGTATGTAGTACTCATTAATGAGAATTGGGACAAATTAAATAAACCTTATAAAATGACGTTGGAAGATTTTAAAAACTTTACAGGTAGCCGACAAGAATTTGGGGAAAAATTATGGCGGAGAATTACTGATGACGTAATAGCGGAATATGGAGCCAGCAGGGAGAATTTTTCAAACCTACCCAACGGAGTAATAGACATGATTCGTTATGACTCATCAAAGCGAAAAAACCCTTATAACGAGGCGGTTAAGGCGGTTGACAATGCTGCAAATAAAATTAATTGGTGGCTGATTAGGGATTGTGATACGTTTGCGCTAAATGATAATGGAGTATCAATAAATGAACAAAACGTAAAGGATTATTACACCGTTTTTGTAACAAATTCCAAGCAAGAAAAAGGATTAAAAATATTTGACAATATCATAAATGAGTATAAGGAACTGAAGAAAATGGGTATCAAATCAATAGATAATTATATTAACTTTGATGATGACACAATTTTTAAAGAAAATCTTACCAATGCACTAAAGGACGAAAAAGAATAAATATACAAAATAGAAGTAAATTCTTTTACTCAATATATAATCAAGGGAGATAACTAATAATGGTTATTTCCTTTTTTTTTGTGTGTATATGTCAGCAAGGAAAAGATAAATAACAAAATAAACATACCAACCCTAAATATAAGAAGTACAAGGAGATAACACACACTATCAAAGTGTTGTTATCGTAATGCAAGCCAGCAACACCAACGTATTAGCCGTTTATTTGCCGTCTGACAGCATATAACGCTATTAGTGGCACAACATACCACCAGTACAATAATACACGCTTACAACGGCTTAAAATGAGTATTTAAGTAATATAATAACTTGATAATAAGATATTTAATTAATATATAATAGTAATATAAGAAAATAACTTTTTCATGTATTTGTAGTTTGTTTTATTTATTAGTGGTAGGCAAGGAAGGAGAGAGTTAACCACCCTTTGAAGGTGGTAACTCTCGACTGACTGAATGAGTAGTTAAGTATTACCGACTGACTTAATTAATACTGATTGAGTTATAAAGGGTTGGTATTTATGTTTAATCAATAGTGCCAGCAATAACACACCAAGGCAGAACAACAGCAAGGCAGAACAACAGCCAGCAAAAGAAACTACTAATAACAATCAAGCAAGGACACGAAACAGCAAGGAACAAGGAAGGACAACATCAACACACAGCCAAACACCAAGGCAGACAGCAAAGCAATATATTAGTAATTAATGCAAGGCAGTAACACAGCCAGCCAGCAAAGGAAATGACTACTAACAATTAACACACACAGACACCAAGGCAGAACAACAGCCAACCACTACAGACGGCAAACACAACATCAAGGCAGCAACACACCAAACAGACAACACCAGCAACACAATACTATTATATTACTTTATTAGTGGTTTAATTTGTTTCTAATGTGTTTAATTCTATTAGTGAAACAATATACCAATAGAATAAAGATAAACGCTTACAAGCGTATTAAATGGGTTATTTCAAATATAGTAGGTAATTAGTAAGGCAGTAACACAGCAAGGCAAGTAAAGCAGTAACCAGTACAACAGCCAGCAAGGAAGGCAACACAGACAACGACAAGTAATGTAATTAATCATCAAGGCAGGGGGGGGGAGGCCTTTTTTTTGAAGGGGGGCCATGTTTCAAACCCCCCACTCACTTTCTTTCACACAAACGGAAATTTTCCAAAGTATTGGAAACTGCACTATTTATTAGTATTTTTCTTTTTCTCTATTCTTTTCTTTTTTGTAAAAATTCTATTGATAAAAATTATTTTATACTTATACTTTAAGTAGTACAAGTGAGTACACCCAAGGAGGAGGACAACAAGCAAATAACACACGTTAATTAATTCGTGTGTATGCTTGTAAAGGGTTGGTATTAGATTAACAAAGTAGATAACAAGGTACTACCAATGTAGGCAGCAGCAGGGACACCACAACAACCCCAGCAGTACAGCCAGCAGGGCAATACAGCACGGAAATAGTAAGCAGCAGTACAGACGATAAATAACGGCTACAGACAGCCCCAACAAAGGGGCAATAATAAAACAACCAACCCAAGAGTATAAAGCCCCATAAAGGGCTTAAATACTCGCTACTAACAACCATATAATTAATACCATTAAAAGGGAACAATTAACTAACAATCAGATATTTATATATAAAAGGAAGGGAATGTCTTATTATAATTTATTTTATTTTAGCGGTTGTTCATCAACTTGTTTATTTGGTTTTTCTTTCATACACACGGCAAAGCGTTGTCGATTTATTTTTAAATTTCAAACATTCCCTTATATATCCCCCACCACCTTTAATTAGGTGTGTGGGGGCTTTTCTTTTCTTATTCTATCTTTCCCAATTACTACCTTATATAATGGGTTGGTATCTGATTTAATTGCTAACGAATGTTAACGATTTGGAAATTCCGAACAATTCCCTTATCTTTGCCGTATACATCAAAAGAACCACGCTTAAGAACGTGTAACAATGTAAAAATGTAAATTGCAATATATCAGCAAGTTAGCAAATAATGGTCATAATTCATAATTATGAATACCGATGTTAACTATCGCTTATCGCTACAATTAACTGGTCTACTCGTAAACCTGTCTACTCGTCAACTACCACTCAGCAATACTTTAATTTAGAAATAACCACCAACTCTTAAGAAGAAGGAATTATTCAACTTCTTTTTAGGATAGAAATCATCAAAAGGCTTCCCTTGGACTGTTATTTTCCGATAGGATGAGTAAACATCAAAATCAGAAAGTCCATAACCAAGAGCAACGAAAATATTATTACTTTCGACCCTAATAGTAGGGCGTATATCCCAAAAGCACCACTGCATATTGTTTGTGTGTATGCTTTTTTGCTGTGAGGCTTGTGTTGTTGTATTGATATACTTTACATTAACAAGGGTATACGGAAGCTGGAACATTACACCAAGGTCTACTCCGAGTTTGAAAGCCCACCTTCCCACTTGAGCTATAGCAGGGCTATTTATTGATAACGTAGGTTCTAAATAGATATTCTGTGGTTTATAATCCTTTTCTGATAACCTCCAAGAATCCCACTCCTCATGATGAAGTTCTGACTGCGGGATATGATTAGCATGCCATTGCTTATAATATCCGAAAGAAGCACCCACACCTATACTTTTGTTCAGGTAATACTGATAGGTTAGCCGAGTGTCATAAGCTTGATTTGTCATAATACCTGCACTCATGGATATTTCATGACGAGCATTCTCCCCTTGCGCCATAGCACACAATGGTAAAAAAGAAATTAAATAAATGATATTTCTAAATTTCATTTCGTTCAAAAATTCCTTATCTGTTATGAATCATAATTACCTCTATTGACCATGTTTCCCCTAAACGTATAGTAAACACGTCAACTACCACTCATGATAACTAATGAAAACTATGGCTTATCGCTACAATTAACTTGTCTACTCGTAAACCTGTCTACTCGTCAACTCACACAAGGGATATCTCGCATTTCACTCCCCTCCCTATGGGGGAGGGGTCGGGGGAGGGGCCAGTTGGGACTGTTGGTTTGTTTTGTTGTTTTGTTGCTTTGTTATTTTGTTGTTTTGTTATTTTTCCTTTTTACAACAAGCTCTCTCCAAATATCGCGTTCTTAATATCCTTCTCGTGTTCGAATACGAAGCGGGCAACGATGGCACTCAATAGGGCTGTTGAAGGAAGTTTCACACTCGTAGCAGACTTCAGACGGTCGAGGACACCCTTGAGGTCTGAGTCGATGTAAACAGTTGCCAGACGAGAGTCGCGTGCTTTATAGTCGCGTGCCAAGTCAAGGAAAATCTGCCAGCTATCCTCACCGCTATCCTTTGCAAGAGAATACTCGCGTGCTAACTGTCTGCCCTCCGCCTTTGGAAGCTTCTTTGCTGCTGGTGCAGTACGGTCCTTACGATCAGTGGCCTCTTGCTTTGGCTCTACACGACCAAACGGACTTGCAGGAGTCGTTGGTGCTGCTGCTGGCTCGTCAACATCTCCAATAGCTTCAGCATACTCCTCAGGCTGCTGTTCCTCAACCTGAGTACGCACCTCCTGCTCAACATTGTTCGTATCATACTGTGCAGGCTCGTTAGCTTCCTGCTCATCCGTCGTTGTTTCCTCTGAATTAGTAGTAGGATTTGGTCTTGCACCCTTCTGTACGCTATGTGCCAAGTCGGTCATTGCACCAGGCATCATAACCATTGTTTTCTTCTTCTTAGCCATTGTATCTTTATTTCTTTGTTTTTACTTTATTATATATAAACGTGGGACCTTATCATTTCCTTTCACCTGATGTGTCCCCCTCGTCATCCTCTCTCCCCTATCGCCCCTCACGAAGTCTTCCCAGTTAGCATCGTCTAACATCGTTTGTCTAACCAATTTTATTAGATTTTATTTATCTAATCAGTTTTATCAGACCCTATTTATCTAACCAATTTTATCCAACTTCATCCCGTTAGGCACTCCCCCTCTTTCGGAGGGGGCTGGGGGGAGGTTTTTACTTCATCCTCCTCAGCATATAATCAAACGCCTTCTTCACCGCATCACGCTGTGTTCCGAGCAATTCAAAAGTGTTTGTACGCTTTAGTGTCGCACGGCTGTTGACAACTGGTGTGACACGTCCGAAGTTTCCAAACACCTCATCGGTTCTGCGCCACATCTCCTGCTCCTCAGCCGTACCGATACGTGGGTCGATGCGGTTTGGAACGAAAAAGAGCTGTGCTGTCATCTGTGGGTTATGTTCGCGAAGCACGTTAAGCACCTGCACGAAGACGCCTGTTGAGTCTAATGCCTTATCCTCGTATTCGTAAGGACAAACGATGTAGTCAGCACCTACGAAGAGCGGAGCAAGACCGTCCTCGCTGATGTTACCAGGAGAGTCGAACAGCACGAAGCCTTCTACCTGCGAAGCTGAGTCGACGAGTGTCTGCATTGTCTCGACATCAGTCACGTCAAAGTCCTGAACGTTATAAGGCTCTTCTTCGCCCTCATAGATCAGCTTATCCTTTCGACGTTGCATCAGAATCGTCTTCTGCAAGTCAGTATCAATGATACATACGTCCTTACCCTTTGCAGCAAGATAATTGGCAAAGAGGATGCACAGCGTACTCTTCCCTACTCCACCTTTCTGATTTGCAAAAACAATCTTCTTATTCTTCATTGTTTATATATTTATATTTTTAATTTCTTATTTTTTTCTTCATTTACGTATTTGCGTGTTCGAATATTTATATTTTCATTCATTCACTTGTTTACGCATTTACCTTCTCTGTTTCGTCCCCCTTCGGACTCTTTCGAGTTGGTTGCCTCTCCCCCACTCTGCTCTTTCTGTCGATTCTCTCTTTCTTTGAGCGAGGAAAGGACTTTTCATTTCTTTTCTCCTTTCAAATTGATTTTTTACGCCTTTCGTGCGCTATTTCCTTCTCTTTCATCAACAAGTTTGATAGCGTTGAAAATATCTTTTTGACACTTATATTCATCTTATCACCCTCCTTTTCATCAGAGCAACTTGCACTTTTACACACAGACATAGTGAAATGCTTTCTATCTGTCAATTCTCCTCCACTTCATCAGGGATCATTTCTGCAATATTTTTTATTCTTCGTCCCTCTACCCACAAATTCTCAAGTTATGAATTACTTATTTCTGCCCTCTCGTCTGAGAAACTCATCTTTTTGGTGTCAAGGGTTCAGACGAGCAAGAGCATCAATTAGTGAGTAACTTCTTAATTCTGCTTTTTAGTCATCAACTACCATAGTCGTCTTTAACACGCAGAATGGAATCAAAGCAAGAACGAAGTTTAACAGAGAGGTAATAGTAAAAATGTTCGTAATCTCTGTCATCGTCGCACCGCTAACCCATGTATATAAAACAAAGTATGCGAAATCTATCAACCACGTCAAAACCTGACAGCCAAACAAAGATGCACCAAACAAACAAATCTTACCAGCATAAGTACGCACTAACTGCACAAACAAAACTAACTTCATAAAAGTAAACACAAGCAAAGCTACTATCGAGAAATTTGTAAAATATGATGATAATCCACCATGAGGAATTGCCATCATTTCCTCCTCTTGAGTAAAAAGGAACTGTGGCAAAGCACCTGCAAGAGCTAAGCAGAATATAAGCACCATCATAATTGTGACAGTCAACTGTGCAGCCTTATCCCCATTCTTATTTAAGCACCTACGAAATACCTCCAACATCGCTAACTTTGTCGCAGCAATGACAGAATACTCAATAGCACGAATAAAGCTATTCGACTGCACTGTCGCAAAAGCATTCGTAAGAACTCCCTGCCCAGCATTAGGCACTGATGTCCATCCATCGATCAGATTGAAAACACTAAAAGCGACGAACAAGCCTAAGCTCCAATTTAAAACCTGGCCCTCTTTAGGTGTAATAGAAAAAGCCTTTAATTTCATATATATTTATATAAAGATTGAATTAAATAAATACACACATATTGATGTGGTTATATTTTTATACTTGCAAATATACATCTATTTATCGAAACAAACAAATACATCTAAACATTTTTAATGAGAAAAATAAAAAGATAAGAAAGCAAAAATGCAATAAAATATTTATCGTTTTGCTTTTTAATCTTTATATATATTTACGTAGATACATATACACAAAAGAGATAAAGAAAAGAAGAAAAAATCATCAATTAGAAAAGAAAAACATAAAGAGTAAGATGAATGCATAATCTATATTTATGTATTTATATACTTAATACAACGTCAAACAAAATAAATCTAATATATATTTACGTTATTATATATCTTTGCAATTAACGATTTAAACATTTAAATAATAACACAAACAAATAAAGAGCAAGACAAAAGAAAAAAGTGAGCGTAAAAAGGAACAAACATATAGGATCAGAAAACTACATTTGAAGAGAAAAAAGAAGCATTTGCAAACGATAAAAGAGAAAAGCAAAAGCCAAAACGCGATGAATCCGAATAAAAACGCATAAACATATTTAATCAAATATATAAAAACATAGAATCCTAATAACCAATAGGAAAAGCAAATAACAAAGCACAAAGAAAGCCTATCATATAGAATCAATAAATAGATAAACATAAGAAAAACAACGGTTTCATCGAGAGGAAAACAAAAAAACGACTTTAGACAAACAAGAAAAGAATATCCATTGAAACAAAAGAGGAAAAGCAAAAAAACAGAAAAATAAAAACATAAATATTCGTTTAAGTAAATATATATAATACTGACATTCTGACATTTACAATGCATTAGGAAGAAAATAATGCAAAATAAAAATATAATGACCGTTTAATACAAAGACATAAATAAGAAAACACACAGAAAAAAAAGAAAACACTTGGCAAATAGAAATTGAAAGCGACAAAATAAATAAACAAAGAAGGAACCACAAAGAAGAATCTAAAAAGCAAAGCAAGAAAACTGATAAGATAAACAAAAGTAAGGGAAGCTACTAAAGAATACAGAGAGAGTAAAATAAAAGAAATCAAGAAAAACTAAATACATTTATATATTTACATATTTAAGAGCTTATCAAAACGCAACATTGCATCTTTTACATATTTCAATATTTAATTAATCATGTAATTATGTATGCTAAAACATATTTATATATTTATTAAACATAAACATACAAAAATAATATTACGTGGTTATATAAATATAGATATATATTATAACACATTAAATTAAAAAGTCAATTACATAAAGAATAAACGAAAATAAAAACAAAGTAGATAAACAAACAAAGAAATAAAACGATAAAAGTATTTTTATATACTTAAATATTCAAGCAAAAATATCAAAAAATAAACAGATGAAAGGGTAAAAATGAAGCCAAAATGAGAGGGAAAAAAGGGGAAAGGAAGTGCGACAAAAAGATGAAAAGAGACATAAAGACAAAATAAGAGGAAAGACAGAATGACATAAAGACAAAGTGATAAAAAAGACAGAGTAACAGGAAAGACAGAATACATAAAAAAATACGATCCTGAAATAAGAAAAGTAAGGTTAAAAAAAAACAGGCTATAAACAGAGACGGATAACAAACAAAAATGAAAAGGAATAAAGAACTAACAAGAAGAGTTTTGAATAAATTTGCTGTCACTTTTAACAATTAAAATAAAACAACTATAAACCAAACGGTTACAACATAAAACTGAGGGAGAGGAGTGACAGCAAAACAAAAATACTTCAAAACAATGAAAGGAAAGACAATGATCATCTGAAATATAGAGGAATAAAACAAAACTCTTATATCCTTAATTCCGCAGTATTTTTTCTTGTGAGAAAATTTTATATGTTGAGACGTCTTTTGGGGGCTCTATATGTTGATATGAGGTGCTTCGGTGTTTCTTGGCTCTTTTCTAAGCATAAAATCCCCCACCCAAACCAATGAGGAAGTATGAAAAACACAAAAAATACTTCCATAACAGAATGCTTTGCCGCTACTTCCACGCTTACCCAATACAGATTCGGTAAGTTTTTCAAAGCCCAACTTTGAGAAAACGTCCATAATGTGATAAATTCCACCGAAAGAAGTGATATTCACGTTTTTAATTGCTACCTTTGCCATGTCAGATTTTTGCTTACTTGTTATGTTTGCAGCATCAAGATAGGTGAAATTTCTGACATATCCAAGTGTTT